>Ga0180300_10000901_pt1 | contig 13533 bp, 13 predicted proteins | sample GuaBasSediGuay15_FD_121798 | JGI IMG/M metagenome (GOLD analysis project Ga0180300, IMG submission 121798) | Subseafloor sediment microbial communities from Guaymas Basin, Gulf of California, Mexico - Guay15, Core 4569-2, 21-24 cm | ecosystem: Environmental > Aquatic > Marine > Hydrothermal... | reverse complement strand
CTCCTTAGCCGATCAAAGCATCGTACCCTTTTATTATTGTGAACCTTCCGCCCTTCTTCTCCAAAAGGTAGAGGTGGCCGTTACCTACATTCTGCTCCCAAACGTGGTCCAGGCTGAGATCCTTTATCCAGCAGAGAACAGTGGCTATAGCGATCGCATGGGAAACGATGAGAGTGTTCACCCGAAGTTGTTCAAGAAAGTTCACCATGCGCTGTTGAACGTCCACAGATCGCTCTCCACCCGGCGCTCTATACTGAGAAAAGCGTTCCGCCATTGTTCGAAAATCTTTTCTTTTGTACACTTCTGAGTAGGGCAACCCCTCCAATTTACCAAAGTCCATTTCCAGCAAGCTGGTGTCGTATTCCACCTGCAACCCCAGTACGTATGACAGAATTTCCGCTGTTTCCCTCGCTCGTCTGGATGGACTGCTGTATATCCACCTGAAAGGTATTCCCAGCTCACCTATGTATTGAGCCAGCCGTTCTATTTGCTGCCTACCCCGCTTCGTCAAGCCATGGATATCTAACCTTCCTTGAACAATTTCATCCCGGTTAGCATTCGTCTCACCGTGTCTGATCATTCCAACGATCATGTTCGGTTCCACCCTTCATCCTCTTTGCGTCAGTCGTATCTTTAAATACTGTACAGTGCTTTCCACCACTTCGGCGAGGGAGGCCTCTCCTGCTTTCACCGTGAAGCCAGCCGCTCGAGGATGTCCTCCACCTCCAAAATGAACCGCCGTTTCCGTCAAGTCGAACCACTTCTTCGAACGCATGCTCACGTGAATCTCTCCCTCTTTCGACTCGCTGAAGAGCACGGCCACTTCAACACCACGAATGGCCCGCATTTCTCCCACAAATCCCGCGGCATCTGATTCGGAAAGCCCCCGTTTCTCAAAGGCATTCCAAGGGATGGCAGAGTAAGCCAACAGACCATCACACTCTATTTTCAGTCCGTGGACCACCTCACAGAAAAGTCCCAGCTGTTCGAGTTTCTTGTTTTCCAAGATGGTACTCGCCACTACATTAGGATTGGCGCCAAGCCGCACGAGTTCAGCTGCGTCCTCAAATACCTGGACATCCGAGTTAGCATATCTGAAGAAGCCAGTATCCGTGGCGATGCCTATGAAGTTGTACAAGGCGAGTTCGGGATCGTACAAAACCCCAAGAGCCTTGTTGAGTTTTAGCACCATTTGGGCTGTAGCCCCAAATTTGGTGTCTACCCAATTGAAATCACCGAAGGCATGATTGGTTGCGTGATGATCCACAACGAGCACCAAAGCTTTCTCGAGAAATTCTTCGACATCTCCGACCCTGTCTGGTGAGGAAGCATCCAAAACCAGGATAACGTCCGGATCCCAGTTTTGCAATGCACCCGCGCGGTGAATTCTTTCCACAGCGTCGAATTCATAGTAATACCAGGGGATTTCGTAGTCTACTATCATTCGAACCTCTTTGCCCAGTTTCTCAAGGCCAAGCCCTGCGCTCAAGACAGAGCTGATGCAATCTCCGTCAGGCATGATATGTCCCACTACTCCCACCTTTCTTGCATCTTCTAATGCGCGTTTTATCCCGTCGAATTGGTTCAATCCTCTCTCCTCCTTTCGAAGTTTCAAGTCAAACCTAAACCACACGTAGATACCTTGAGCGTTTCGTTCTCGAAGCCAGGCGGATTCAAAGCTATTGTATATTGTACCGCAATCCTTATTAATGTGGGGAGGAAGTTAACGAATTGAGTCGCATCAATCTTATGGATTTCACAGGTGCTGGAGAAGTGTTCAAGCAAAACTGCCCCAAAATCCCACGAGGCAATGAAGTGCGAATCTGGAAACAGGACGTTGGATCTTCAATGAAACGTTATCAATGGTGTCAGAACAAAAGAAGGTACAAGCTCGAAAGAAAGAGGCTGATTAGTAATACCAACATACCGTAGCGCAAAAATTGAATAAAGGAAATCTCTTTTCCGTAGTATTGTTTGAGAATAGCCAGGCCCACAACGTTAGCTGAAGCGCCCACAGAAGTACCATTACCACCCAGACAAGCTCCCAAAGAAAGGGCCCACCACAGGGGATCAAGATTGGAGTAAGCTACAGGATCGATCTTGTTCAGGGATTCTATAGTGGGTATGAGTGTGGCGGTATAAGGTATGTTGTCAACAAAGGCCGAAGCGAAACCAGAAATGTTCAAGATCAGCAGCTCAGCAGTTTGGATGGAACCTTTGGCTAAAGAGACGATCTGACGGGCTAAAATTTCCAAAAAGCCGGTTTCTTCAAGACCACCAACCACGATAAAAAGGCCAAAAAAGAATATGATAGTACCCCATTCTACCTTGGAAAGCGATTCGTCTACCTTGTGTCTGTTCAAAAGAAGCAAAGCAAGACTAGCTGCCAGGATTGCGATGAAGGAAGTCTCCACAGGGAGAAATTCTTGGAAGATGAATAACCCTACCACTATTCCAATAAGAAAAACGGCGATCTTGAAACTTGCAGGGTTGCTTATTGGAATGCCAAGATGTTCGAGCTTTTCAGCAGGTACCTTTTTGTTAATCTGTTTACGAAACACGAGGGCGATAACGCTGTTCACTACCAGGAAGATCGCCAGCACCACTGGTCCAAGATTGACAACGAAATCCATAAAGGAAAACCCGGCTGCGGAACCTATCATGATGTTGGGGGGATCTCCTACCAAAGTGGCGGTTCCACCAATATTGGATGAGAAAATCTCTCCAAGGACAAAGGGAACTGGATCGGTACGCGTGGCATCGGCGACTGCCAGGGTGATAGGGATTATCACTATAACGGTGGTGACATTGTCCAATACCGCCGAAGTCAAAGCTGTTAAAGTGGTGAGGTAAAAATAAAGTCTCAGCAGATTTCCTTTGGAAAGCATCAGTGCTTTGATACCGACGTACTCAAAAATCCCGGTTTCCTTCAGAACTCCCACGAAAACCATCATTCCAAATAGAAGAAAGATCGTATTGAAATCCACATATTCTTTGAAGACTGCTGCGGGCTCGTGAAAGATACCGGAGAACATGAGAAACGATGCTCCCAGCAGGACGATTAATGTTCTATGAAGCCTATCGGTTGCTAACAAAATGTAGGTGACGAAGAATACTATCGATGCTAAAAACATCTCGGATTTCATGACAAGTAGAGGATATCACCGAAAGATTACAACAATTGGAGAGGACACGAACATCTCCCGTGTGTGCTCGTTTACAACACGGTCAAGTAAAATCAGCGGTTTGTTTCATTTCTATGCCATGGGGATGAGACTTAAGTAATCTGATAGCTTTCCCTTGTCAATACAGCACTGGATTATCTCTCTCCCCAGTGGGTGAAGATCAGGTGTAAGAAACTTTCTAAGTTCCCGCACGAAGAAATCTTGGAGTATTTCTTCTCCTTTTTCGTAGACCTCTTCCCCTACTTCTGGTTGCAGATTTGGATGAATCAGTTCTTTGGGGAGTGGCATTCCATCGATCTTTATTCTCTTCGGTGTGAATCCGAGAATAGGAGATTTCGAGGGTTCAAGTTGTTCTGGTTTGAACCACGCACTTCCCCTGCGTGAAAGATACTCTCGTGAAATCCATTCCGGCATGAATCCTACTTTGTAGGCACCAATGTACTGATTTGGAACAAGAACGTATTTTGTCTCGGGTGTGTTGAGTACCTGTTCAAGAAGTAGATTCGCAAGTCTCACCATCTTTCCCGTTGCAAAAGGCCAGAAAGATCCGACACCTTCACTGGACATACCTCTCGTGTCCGTGATACTTGGATTCGCGTGGCCCCTCGGAGCTACAAGCCGCCAAAGCCATGCAATCGCGGGGGGTAGGATTTGGAGAAAACCAACTATGCCATAGGACGGCTCTTCTTTCGTGCAGGGAGGAGTTCTCACGCCGAAACTTCTTATATCGATTTCCACGGGATCGCTCACCGCATGGGGCATGACTCTTTTCGGCATGACTATCCTTGGATTTGGGCAGGTTTTTCCAGGTTCATCCATGATGTGTTCCCAGATGAGCGCAGTGGATCTCGGCGCGGCATCAATGTTGAGAAAGATTAAATCTTCGGATGGATGGACAGTCAGCTTTTCGAGAAAGGAATCTGTGCCATACTCTCTTATATGGTCTACCCTTATAAACCATCCATCTTCTGCGTCCTTGACGACAAGCTTCCTACCGTTTTGCAAATTAGGGTGGCACATGATCATATCGTCCGCAACAGGTTCAAGCTCACAATTTTCTTTGAGTTCGATATGTATCTCCTCGCCCGTGACAATGTTTTTCGCTAAGATAATCTTCCCGTCAGGCTCTCTATGAACCTGCTCTAACATCTCGCTCTTTCCGCCACCACTTGCACCTTCATGCATTATAACCGTGACGTTTTCATAGGGCGTGATAACCCTCACTGCTGAACCATGAACGGTGATCCATCCTTCCTCTTCTCCAACTTGAAGAAGGAAACCGTAAACTCCTTTCTTCGCACTTGGGCCGAGATAAAGGCTGTAGGAGAATATCTCGTGCAGTTCGTCGAGTCTGTTGTGCACAACCACTTGTTTTCCTCCAAAGTGGGTATGTCGGAAGGGAGGGGCAAGATAGATTACACATCTCGGTTTGAAATGATCTGGCAATTTATCTCTCGGAATGAAGAATTGCAAGTCAGCAAGCGCTCCAGCAAAGAACGCGGCATTCTTGGGTGAAACGAGAAGGCTTGGATAACCGTATTCGTACCCTCCAGCCATGAAAGGAACTATGACCAGCTTTTGTGTTTTCAACCACTCGAAGGTTTCTCTCCTTACCGGTTCAAAATCTTTTCCAAAACGTTCTCTGAATCTCGGTTTGTCCGTGTCCTTGTCATCTCCTATTACCAAAGCATTTGGGTCTCTTCTTCTCATGTACGGTTCCGGAAAATTAACCGCCAGGCCATTTTTGCACCTCGCAACGGTCGCTTCGATTATCCATCCCTTTTCCGGTACTTCGTAAGCGACTTCGAAAAAGTCCTTCCCACCCACTGCAAGTTCTAAAATCTCCTCCTTGCTTTGCGGGATAATAATCTCGTCTGTTGAAGCGAATACATCCTCCAAATCTTCGGGAAGAATAAAATGCCTTTCCACCAAGGTTCTACTCACTATTCGACCTCCCTTCGCAAAGACCCCAAACCGAAGCACACTTCGATCCTAAATTTGGAGAGTATTCTATAAGTAATATTTTACAAAACGCGCACAATGCAGCAACATCTAACCTTCTTCCAATTCCTTAAAATGGATGGAAGCCCTCCGTTATCAACATTGTCGACGTTCATTTTGTTCTTCTTTCTCTTAGACGAACTGTTTTATCTCGACACCCTTGAGAGTTTTACGTACCAAACCTGAGAGCACTTTCCCTGGACCAACTTCCACAAACTTCTTCACGCCGGCCGCGCCGAGATACTGGAGGGTTTCTATCCAGCGAACTCGGCCTGTGAGCTGTTCCACGAGGTTTGCCTTGATCTGCTGGGGATCCTTCACACTTTGGGCAACCACATTTTGTACAACAGAATACTTAGGTTTCTTGAACTCGATCCCCTGCAGGACATTTTTTATCTGGTTTTTCGCCTCTTCCATTAACGGAGAATGGAACGCGCCGCTAACATTGAGAGGTGTTACTCTCCTCGCTCCGGCCCTTTCTAAGAGTGAGCAGGCCTTGTTCACAGCCTCAACTTCACCGCTTATGACGAATTGTTGAGGAGAATTCTCATTGGCGATAACGACTGTGCCTTCGACTTGTTGTAATAACTCCTCGATGGTTTCCTTCTTCAATCCTATGATTGCAGCCATCGTACCTGCTTTAGCTTTTGCCATCAGCTCGCCGCGTTTCCTCACCAGCCTGATCCCGGTTGCAAAGTCAAAGACTTCTGCTACAGCCAGGGCAGTGTACTCTCCAAGACTGTGTCCGGCGAGGAAGCTCGGTCTCTCCGCTTTAAGAAGTTCCTGGGCGGCAAGATAACTCACCAAAAAGATGGCCGGCTGGGTATTCTCTGTTTTTCTGAGCTCTTCTTCAGGGCCATTGAGTATCAACGATTTCAAATCGAAGCCCAAAGCTTCGTTGGCCTGTTCGACCAACTCCTTTTGACTTTCAAAAAGTCTCTCACCCATTCCCACTTGCTGGGAACCTTGACCTGGAAAGAGCCATGCCGTCATCAAACTTCACCTCCGAATCGTGCGAAGAGATTTACAAGAAGTCTTCTCGCTTCTTCAACCACACCTTCTATGATCTCTTTAACGGGTTTGATTTCGTCAATTAAACCACTTACCTGACCTGCCATGAAAGAACCGTTTTTGGTGTCACCTTCGAGAAAAGCACACCGAAGGCTTCCAACGAGGATTTCTTCAGCCTTCATGGGGTCTTCCACCTCGAGTTTTTGGACTTGCTTAGCGAAGACGTTCTTGATGACCCGGGCGGGATGGCCAAGCTTGGCACCGGTAACGACCGCGTCCCTGATGGAAGCTTTCAGAATCATCTTCTTGTAGTTTTCGTGGGCTTCACACTCTACACTCGCCACAAACCGCGTTCCCATTTGGATTCCTTCGGCTCCCAACGCCAGGGCGGCTAGAAATCCCCTGCCGTCGGCAATGCCTCCCGCTGCAACAACGGGTACGGAAACGGAATCCACCACCTTCGGTACGAGAACCATGGTAGTGACGTCTCCTATGTGCCCTCCACATTCCATGCCTTCAGTGATCACCAGATCTGCTCCCGCACGCTCTACCATTCTTGCGAGGGAATCGGATGAAACGACCGGCGCGACTCTTATCCCTTGTTCCTTCAACTTGGGGATGTAAGGAGTTGGGTTACCGGCACCCAATGTAATCACGGGAACCCACTCTTCCAACACCACACCCAATTGCTGCTGGAAGTAGGGTGAAATCATGATGAGGTTTACACCGAAAGGTTTATCTGTGAGTTTTTTCGTTTCTCTGATAGCCTCTCGGAGCCGATCGGGCGCCATAGCCGCAGCGCCCACCACACCAAGCCCCCCAGCATTGGAAACTGCCGCCGCCAGCTTCGGTGTTGCCACCCATGCCATTCCACCCTGAATAATGGGATAATCTACGCCGAGTATTTCGTTGACTCTGGTTCGTATCATCTGTCCACCTCCCACAGAAGTAACCCACCGTAGTTCATTCCACTACCGACACCGGCAAGGAGTATCGATCGCGGCGAGCGTTGTTGAAGCGCGAAGTGTAAAGCGATAGGGATACTCGCACTGCCCGTGTTGCCAAGCTCTTGAAGATTCACAAATACGCGTTCCTGAGCTATTTGAAGGCGTTGGAAGGCTTTCATAATGATTCTGAGATTCGCTTGGTGTGGGATCACAAGTTCCAACGCTTCTGGCTCCATTCCCGCTTTTTCCAGCAGAACTTTTACAGTTTCTTCCATCCCATTTACAGCCGTTTTGAAGACTCTGAGCCCCTTCATTCGTATGAGGCCATTGGAGTCTATAGTGAGGTCACCGGAAGCTTCGGGAAGACTTTTGAAGAAAGCTACATGGTACCAGCTATCCGGTAACAACACCACCGCTCCCGCACCATCAGCGAAGATGGGAAGTGTGTCAACGTCCTCTTCATCCAAGTGTTTTGAAAGGGTTTCTGCAGCCACTATGGCTATTCCGGCAGATTTACTCGATTCGATTGTTGCCAAGGAAAGATCCATTGCATGCAGAAAGCTCATGAATCCTCCAGTGATATCGTTGCCAACAGCTTTGGTCAGCCCACAGGCTGCGGCTATCTGAGTGGAGTACGGGACATAGCTGGGCTTTTCGGAGGATGTGACGAAGAAGACCCTGTCGATCTTTTCATGAGCGTTCTCAAAGTCATCCAACGCTGAAGAGAGTGCTAACGTGGCGAGGTCGAGTATAGTCTCTTCTTCAACCCAACGTCTCGCCTGGATCCCTGTGCGTTGTTCGATCCATCCCTTCGTCAAGCCGAGCTTACTTTCCAACTCTTCACTTGTTACAACCTTCTTTGGAAGAGCAACCCCAGTGCTGGCAATTCTTACCCCATGTTAACCGCCTCGCTTGATTCCGAGTTTCAACGTTGCGGTGGCGCAGGTCTTTCCTTCCACTACGGCGCGAGCTTTGACAGTTATGATGGAAAAACGCTCCTCCACAAATTCCACTTCGTAATAGAGCCTATCTCCCGGCCTGACCTCACGTTTGAAACGAACTTCGTCGGCTCCTATAAAAAGCGGTATCGCTTGCATTGACGGCTCCATCAGCATGAGGCCAGCGGCTTGTGCCATACCCTCGAGTATCAACACACCAGGCATTATGGGGTACGTAGGAAAATGACCTTGGAATTGCGGTTCGTTGATGCTAACGTTCTTGAATGCCTTTATGCGCTTCCCTTTCTCCAGCTCTTCAACCCCGTCAACCAAAAGGAATGGATACCGATGGGGCAGTATCTCCATGATCTCGCCGATCGCCATGAGCACTTCTATCACCCCCATTCGGTGATTATCCCTACGGCTCCGGGTCCAAGGTGGGTCCCTATCACCACATCGCACACGTCTGTGAAAAGCCGTGATCCGTTTCCTGTCACGTACTTTTCGACCATGGATTTCAGCTGTGCTGCGTCCTTGACGTTGCCGGCGTGAATGATAGCCACTCTTTTGAGCCGTGCGGATCCCACTCGAGAAAATGCCCTCCTCACGAGTGCATCTAACAACTTCTGCTTACCTCGGAATGTACCGGCGGGCAAAATTTCACCATTTCTCAGCCTTAGAAGTGGTCTGGCATTGAGCAGTCGGCCCAGTAACGTACGGGCTTTGCCAATTCTTCCACCCTTGTAGAGATGGGTTAGATCGTTCACAGTGAAGTAGGTGGAAACTTTTTCATGAAAGGTGCTGGCGAAGTTTACCAAAGCCTCGACCTTTATAGCCTTTTTTAGGAGCTCTGCCAGTTCCATGACGAGAAATCCAAGCCCCCAGCTCGTCAACCTCGAATCCACCACATATATACGACCCCCAACCGTGTTGGCCGCCATCTTTGCCGAATCTACCGTCCCGCTGAGCTTTCCCGAGATATGAACGGAGATCAAAGTATCGTACTTCTTCAACATTTCTATATAGACGTTCTCGAAATCCAAAGGAGATGGTTGAGAGGTAGAAGGAACGTAATCCAACCGTTTCAGCTCTTCATAATATCTCTCAGGCGACATCTCTACGGCTTTCGAGAAGGTTCCTTTCTTCATCACGTAGAGCGAAACCACACCTATGTTGTTCTCTTTGATGAAGGTGGAGGGCAAGTTTGACGTGTTATCGGTGATAATTCCCACTTTCATTTTTCACTTCCTCCCTATGAGTATGGAAGCATTGTGCCCTCCAAATCCGAAGGAGTTAGAAATGAGGTTCTCGATTTCACACTTTCTGACCTCGTTGCCGAGCACATCCACACCAACGCACTCATCATCAGGGTCTTCTAAGTTTGGGTTTCCATGGACAAAACCAGAGTTCATCATCACAATGGATGAAACCACTTCGAAGCTTCCTGCAGCTCCAAGTAGGTGCCCACCAAGAGCTTTGGTGGAATTCACCATCACTTTGGGTGCATGCTCGCCCATCACTCTCTTTACAGCCTTCAACTCCGCCTTGTCTCCCACTGGAGTACCCGTAGCGTGGGCGTTGACGTACTGCACCGCTTCAGGTGGTAGATTCGCCTTTTCGAGGGCCAGTGACATAGCTTTGGCAGCTCCGATACCTTCGGGATCTGGAGCGCTCAGGTGGTACGCATCGCCCGTCATGCCGTAGCCTTTGACTATTCCATAGATTCTCGCACCCCTGGACCTGGCCTGATCTAAGCGTTCCAGCACCAAAACGGCCCCGCCTTCTCCCATGACGAAGCCGTCGCGTCCTTTATCAAAAGGCCGACTCGACTTTTTCGGCTCGTCGTTCCGAGTGGAAAGGGCACGCATACTGGCGAAAGCTGCGATGGATAATTCGGTGATGCTGGCTTCCGCACCACCCACTATGGCAATGTCTGCCAAACCCAACTCGATGAATATAGTACCGAGTATGATTGAATGCGTTGAAGAGGCACACGCGCTCACCGGGGAAAAGTTTGCTCCTTTCAGCCCAAATTCCATGGAAACAACCCCGCTGGACATATCAGGCAGCATCATCGGCACGAGAAAAGGACTCACCTTGCTGGGACCGTACTGGAGGTATTTCTTGGCCTCGGTCCAAAGAGTCGTGAAACCTCCGATACCCGAAGTAACGAGTACAGCAGTCCTCTCCTTCGATTTTTCATCGAACTCTATGCCGGAATCCTCCACCGCCATCTTTGCGGCAGCTATGGCAAACTGGAGAACTTTATCGTACCGTCTGGCCGTCTTTTTGTCCATGAACGCCGTCGGATCGAACCCGTCAACTTGAGCAGCGATCTTCACGGGGAAATCTTCCGATGGCTCGAAATGGGTTATCTTTCCCACGCCAACACGATTTCCCCTCAGCGATTCTTCAAGTTCTTTGATCCCTACACCGAGGGGACTCACCACTCCTAAACCTGTTATGGCCACTTTTCTGTCCACGATTTCTCCTCCTTTTGGAAAGGTTTGAGTTTTCAGCGCTCGATTTATGTGTAGCAACTCTGTGCCACGTGAGTGAATAAAGACTTCGACGTTTTGTACTCCTTTTTTGAAGCAATTTATGACTCGACAAACTGGAAAAGGCAGATAACATCGGTGTGTTCAAAAACGAGACAGTAATTTGAAGCACTGTTCGCAAATTGAACAGTTGGAGCACATCGATTTTTGAACCACGTATGAGCGAGCCTTGGAAATTCCAATCGCGTGGGATTCTCACACTTCAGTCTTCGTGGGAATCACATAGAGAGTATTCACAATTTACGTTCGAGATATGATACGATATAAATGCGAATGATTTGCATTAGCGGTGGTGATCCACGTTGTACAAGATGACCAAAATCCGACGGGAAGTTCTGAAGGTTGTCTCTCTCAGCGAACAACCTACTACTGCGGAAGACATTCACGCTGCTTTGCGGGGGCATGCCAACTTGGCGAGCATTTACAGGGCCCTGAACTGGTTGGAAGACATGGAATACATAAAATCCGTTTCGTTCGGTTCGGGCCCACGGTACTTTTTCTCGAAAGAGAAGCACTACCACTTTCTATTATGTAAGGTCTGTGGGAAGATCCAAGTGATCGCGGAATGCCCCTTGAACACCCACATAAACGATTTTGAAAAACGCTATGGATTCACTGTTTCCGATCATGTTCTGTACTTTAGGGGCGTGTGTAAAGAGTGTAAGAAACGCGGGAAGAGGAGGAATTGAGTATGAGAAAACTTGTTGTCACAACAGTTAGTGTTGTCTTGCTCTTCAGTGCTGGTTTTGCAATCCACGTGGTTACCACCATCCATCCCTATTATTTGATCGTCTCTGAAATATCGGAAGGCAGGGCCGAGGTATCACTATTGGTGGAACCTGGAATCAATCCGCACACCTTTTCTCCCAAGGTGAGCCAGATTAAAGTGATTGCAAAGGCTGACATCATTATCGCAAACGGACTGGGTTTAGAACCCTATCTTCGACCATATTCGAAAAAGACTCTTTATGTTGGTGAGAAAATCCCAAAGTTCTTCCTAAATGTTGAAAATCACGAAGCCATCGAAGGGGTAAATCCCCATGTATGGCTCGATCCCCTTTTTGTGAAATACTACATCGTACCTACCATTGTGGAAGCGTTGAACCAATTAGACCCCGAGAATCGCGATTACTATCTCGAAAACGCCAAAAGGCTCATCAAGAAACTGGATGCGATTATACGGCGCGCGTATGCGCTTTTGACGCCCTTCGCCGGAACGTACGTGATAGTGACCCATCCCAGTTTCTACTATTTTTTTCGTGAGTATTCCATACGCGTTCTCAGTGTTGAAGAAGGTCACGGGGTAAGGCCTTCCATAGCCCATTTGGAAGAGCTGATAAAACTTACAAAAAGCGGACGTGTTCTTGGCCTGTTCCACGAACCCCAAATGGATGACCGCGGGATAAAGACCATAGCAAAGGAAACCAAAAGAACCTATACTACCATCGATCCTCTCGGTGTGGAAGCGAAAAGTATAGAGGAGCTCTTCGATGAAGTTCTCGATGCCATTGAGGGGATCATCCATGAATGAGTGCATAAGAGTGGAAACCCTCTCGGTTCGTATTGGAGAGGTAGAGGTGCTTAAAGACGTGAGTTTCTGTGTTAATCGTGGTGAATTTGTGGGACTCATAGGCCCCAATGGCGCTGGTAAGTCGACACTTGTGAAAGTACTGATCGGTGAGATCACAGATTTCAAAGGAAACGTGCGAGTTGAGGGAAGAATCGGTTATCTTCCCCAGGTTCAAACGGTGAATCGTGAAGTACCGATTGATGTACGTACCTACGTGGTCATGCCACTTTATGCGAAGAAAAAGCGGTTGGCACCATCGGAATGGCGAAGAGTGGATGACACGCTCCAAAGAGTGGGCCTCGCTGCTGTAAAGAAAAGACACGTTGGTACACTTTCAGGTGGTGAACTCCAGCGCGCTTCCTTAGCCAGAGCATTGATGGCGGAACCGGACATACTCATTTTAGATGAACCTGAGGCAGGAGTGGACCAAATGGGAAAAGCGCGTTTTTATGATCTTCTGGATGAACTCAGGCGTGAAAGAGAATTGACTGTTTTCATGGTGAGTCACGACGTAGGGTTGGTTTTCGAACGTTGCACTACCATAATGTGCCTAAACAAGACGCTCCACTGCCACAGACCGACAGAAAGAGTTAACCCGGAGGAAATCAAGAGCTTTTTCTCGGACTTCGACCTGTGGATCCGTGGGCGTGAGCATTACGAAAGGGAGCACAACATATGAGTGGTTTTTTGGTCGATCTTATCGCTTACGATTTTCTCAGAAATGCCCTCTTTGCCTCGGTCCTAGTGGGAATCAGCACTGCCATGATCTCTCCAGTGGTAGTTTACAAAAGAATGGAATTCATAGGTGACGGGACTGCTCACGCTGCTTTCGCGGGCTTGGCCATGGGTATCGTCCTCGGATTCGAATACAGGACAGCAGCTGTGGGAACAGCCGTCGTTTTCGCTTTGGTTATCAGTCTCCTCAGCCGGAGGCAGAGGATAAGCGAGAACAGCGCCATTGGAATGCTCTTGCCCGTTTTCATGTCGTTAGGTGTGATCATTCTCTCCTTTTCTCGTCGGTATGTGACAGACGTTATGAGTTACCTTTTTGGAGACATCCTTCTCGTACAAACTACTGATCTTTATTTTCTTTTGGGTATAACCATCGTTTTGAGCCTTCTTCTCTACCTCTACAGATACGATATCCTCTACTTTCTTTCGGACGAGCACATGGCGAATTTCTACGGCTTGAAGACGAACTTGGTGCGTACGGTCTTCCTCGTTGCCATATCGGTGATCGTTGTGGGAGCGGTGAAAGTGGCCGGGGTGATCCTGGTGGGTGCCTTCATCGTGATTCCAGGGTTGGTAGGCAAGATGCTGGGT
>Ga0180300_10000900_pt1 | contig 13536 bp, 12 predicted proteins | sample GuaBasSediGuay15_FD_121798 | JGI IMG/M metagenome (GOLD analysis project Ga0180300, IMG submission 121798) | Subseafloor sediment microbial communities from Guaymas Basin, Gulf of California, Mexico - Guay15, Core 4569-2, 21-24 cm | ecosystem: Environmental > Aquatic > Marine > Hydrothermal... | reverse complement strand
GCCCTCGGCGTCCCCGACCCCCTGAGATGCGCAACCGACATCCGAGCCGTCGTCGCCCTCAGCCCCGGCTGGGATCGCAGCGAAGCCGAGCGGGCGCTGATGGAGCTCTGCAGGGAGCGGCTTGAGCCGTATCAGGTCCCCTCGCGGATCGTGGTCGTGGACTCCCTGCCCCGGACCCCCCTGGGCAAGGTGGACCGCCGCGCCCTCAAGGCCGAGCTCAGCAGACTTTAGTCCGGGAACCGGATCAACGTCGCCTCGGGGTCCCCCCTCAACAGCCTCAGGATGAAGGCGCCGAGGGGGCGCAGCCGCGCCTCTCTCCCCCGCTCCGCCGGGCCGTATGAGATGAGGTTCAGATCCCTCAGTATCCGCGCGTTGAGCTTGAGGGTTGAGAGGGGGACGCCCCGCTCCTCCGAGAGGGATCGGAGGAGGGAGGTCATAGTCCGCCTCTGTCTGGCGACCTGGGAGAGAATGAGGATCTGGTTCTCGTTCAGCGTTCTGAGGACGAGCCTGCGGAGATCGGCGACGCCGCTCTTGGATATTGGAGCTGATGCACACTCGCCACCTACCACTACCCATCCGCCCAACCCATTTAAGCTTGACGGGCAGGGACACCTGCCCACCCGGCATCCTCGCCGCAGCCATCTATGAGGGTTTTATACCCCTTCGAGGAGAGGTTAGATTCGGATCTGATATGTCGAAAGATGTCGCCTTGAGCTGGATCGATGAGAACGAGAAGCGGATCATCGAGATCAGCGACAAGATCTGGGAGCTAGCTGAGGTCGGCCTCCTCGAGCACGAGACCGCCAAACTGCTCTCCAAGGAGATCGAGAAGCACGGCTTCAGGGTGGAGCGGGGCGTGGCGGGTATGCCGACGGCCTTCGTCGCCACCTGGGGCAGCGGGAAGCCCGTCATCGGCATCCTCGGAGAGCTCGACGCTCTTCCCGGCCTATCCCAAAAACCCGTGCCCTATAAGGAGCCGTTGAAGGAGGGCGCACCGGGCCACGGATGCGGCCATAACATCCACGGCACGTCGGGGATGGCGGGAGCCATCGCAGTCAAGGTCGCCCTGGAAGAGGCTGGCATCCAGGGCACCGTCAAGTTCTACGGGTGCCCGGCGGAGGAAACCCTCGTCGGCAAGGTGTTCATGGTCAGGGACGGTCTCTTCGACGGCGTCGACGCGGTCCTCAGCCACCATCCGGGGTCCGCGAACACCGCCGGCATCGGGAGCAGCAACGCCATGAACTCCGTGAAGTTCCACTTCTACGGCGCCGCCTCCCACGCCGCCGGCTCCCCCGAGCAGGGCCGGAGCGCCCTGGACGCGGCTGAGCTGATGAACGTCGGCGTCAACTACATGAGGGAGCACGTCATCCAGGAGGCCCGCATCCACTACATCATCGAGGACGGCGGCCACGAGCCCAACGTGGTTCCGCCCTATGTCCGCACCTGGTACTATGTGCGGGCGCCGGAGCGGGAGCAGGTGGAGCAGATATACGAGTGGGTGTTGAGGATCGCGGACGGCGCAGACCTGATGGCGAGGACGACCCACAGGGTGGAGTTCCTGACGGGCTGCTACAATCTGCTGCCGAACAAGACGCTGAGCGAGCTGGTGGTCTCGAACATGCGGGAGATCGGCGCGCCGAAGCACACGGAGGAGCTGGAGTTCGCGAGGGAGCTGAACGAGTCGATCCCGCCGGAGCAGAAGAAGGAGTCCCTGCGGAAATCGAAGCGGCCGGGGTGGGAGAAGATGCTGGATGAACTCTTCGACGAGCGGGTCCTGGACGCCTGGAACGAGGGGATGGTGATGGCGGGCTCCACCGACGTCTCCGACGTGAGCTGGGTGACGCCGACGATGGAGTTCAGCACCACCTGCTGCATCCTGGGGACGCCGGGGCACAGCTGGCAGTTCACCGCCCAGACGGGGACGAGCATCGGCCACAAGTCGCTGATCTTCGCCTCGAAGGTCATCGCCGCCTCCGCCCTCGACCTGCTGACGAAGCCGGAGCTCCTGAAGAAGGCACGGGAGGAGTGGAAGGAGCGGCTCGGCGGCCGCGTCTACAAGCCTCCGATCCCCGCCGACCTGAAGCCACCCCTCCACCAGCTGGAGTAGGCGGCTTCCCTCTCTTTTTTTTGGATTCTAAAACCGGAATAGCCGGTTGTGTAACCGGTCCCACCGCTGTTCTAAACAGTGGTATTATACTTGTCGAGCTGCGTCCTTTAGGTGGTGAATGGTATGGATATGAAGGTGAGCGTTGTGCTTGCGCTGATCGTGGCGGGCTTCTTCCCCTTGACATCCCTCGTTGTCTGGCAGCTGAACCCGGGGGTATCCTACACCGAGGAGACGGCCGTCGAGGTCGCCCTGAGCTATATGCGGGGCGCTCCCACCTTCAGGTTCGACGGAATCCCCGCCTCCGTTCAGGTCGTGAAGGTCGAGACGGTACGAAGCCCCTGGACCTGGGAGGTCTCCATCTCCTTCGAGTGCCGCCACTCCGGTTACGGCGACAGGACCGGCATGGTGCTCGCCCAGGTGATCACGCCCCACCTGATGCGGGTGACCGTGGAGAAGGGCGTGGTCGTCGAGGCGGTCATCGACGGGGCCTGGGATGAGCTCGCCCAGCGCAGCCTCGGATAAGGGTCTGAGCTAGAACAGGAGGGAGAGGCAGGTGAGAGCGCCCTCGCATTTTTCGAACTCGCTCACGTCCAGGGGCACCACGTCGAAGCCGGCCTCCCGCACCAAGGCGTGGGCGCGGGGGCGGCCGCTGGGCATCAGCACGGTGTCGCCGAGGGCGAGGGTGTTGGCGGCGTACCACTCCTCGTCGGGAACCACGAGAACGTTGAACCCCTCCAGGACGGGGTGATCCGCGTACGCCCTAGTGGCGATCATGGTGTCGCCGCCGAGGTAGGTCACGTAGCTCTTGAGGTGGACGATGCCGGGGTCGACGATGGTCTCCACGGGGACGCCGAGCCACGCCTCCATCTGGGCGACGCCCTCCCGGTTCGTCCGCTCGGTGACCCCGCTGATGAGCCTGTCGGGAAGGTGGATTACGTCCCCGCCCTCCACCGTGGCCGGGGCCTCAGCCCGCCTGACCTCGAGGTATTCGCGGAGGGCCGCCTCGACGGCGGTCTCCTCGCCGCGCCGGCTCTCCTTAGCCATCCTGCAGATGAGGGCTTTACTGCCGTGGATGACAGCGTTGTCCTCCACGAAGCAGGAGTCCGGGCGCTCGTCGTCGCGAGGTAGATGGATGACCTCGATCCCCAACTCCGAGAGCGTCCTGCAGTACTCGGCGTGCTGTGCGCGGGCACGGGCCACGCTGACCGTGTGTAGGAGGGGGTGAGACGATATGCAGCCGGGATAACGGTCTCCCGGCTCCCTAACGAGGGCATGTTTCGGCATCATATCCGAACCAAAACTACATCGTCCTTCCCGGGATAAATCTTTCACGCGAGGCATCTCGTCAAGTTTATCTCGACCTCGCGCCCTGTAGTCCTCGATCTAGGATGTCTGAGCGGCTTCGGAAGGCGAGGGAGGCATACGAGCGGGGGGACCTGGAGGAGACGAAGGAGGCCCACACGCCGGAGGCCATCGCCGAGGAGAGGCACAAGCTGGAGGAGGGGAAGTACCTCGGGGACATGGTATACGGCGCCCTCGACGGCATCGTGACGACCTTCGCCGTCGTCTCGGGGGTGGTCGGCGCCCACCTGCCGACGAGCGTCATCCTCATCCTCGGCTTCGCGAACCTCCTCGCCGACGGCCTCAGCATGGGGGTGGGCAACTACCTCGGCACCAAGTCCGAGCTCGACTTCCAGCGGAAGGAGCGGGAGCGGGAGACTTGGGAGGTGGATCACGTGCCCGAGGGCGAGCTGATGGAGATCAGGGAGATATACGCCCAGAAGGGGTTCAAGGGGGAGGACCTCGACAGGGTCGTGGAGGTCATCACCAGCGACCGCGAGGTCTGGATCGACACGATGATGGTGGAGGAGCTCGGCATCATCGAGGAGCACAAGAGCCCGCTGAAGGCCGGGGCCGCCACCTACGTCGCCTTCATCGCCGCGGGCCTCATCCCCCTCCTCTCGTACCTGCTGGCGAGCATCCTGAGCATCCCCGACTCCCGTCTCTTCCTCATCGCCGTGATCCTCACAGCGGTTACCATCTTCGCCGTCGGCTCGGCCCGGTCGCTGATCATCACCAAGCGGTGGTACACGGCGGGCCTTGAGATGCTACTGATGGGTGGCCTCACCGCCATCGTCTCCTACTACATCGGCCACATCCTCAGCGGCCTCGTCAGCGCCTAAGCCGCACCAACATTTCCCACGAGGACATAGGAAGTTTCTGAGGCGGTTTGATCGCGAACTTCTTTCAGCGCGGTGGTTAAATCCTCAAGCGGCCTCATTTGAGATGGGAGTCGAGGTTGCCGGGGCTGAGCGAGGTCGACATCAAGATTCTGGAGATCCTTCAGGATGATTGTCGGACATCCTATTCTGCCATAGCGAGGAGGCTGGGGCTTGCGGAGTCGATGGTGAGATATCGGGTGGAGCGGCTGAGGAGGGAGGGGGTGATCACCCGCTTCATCGCGCTGCTCGACCCGAGAAAGATCGGGCTGAACATAACAGCCATAGCCCTCATCAAAGTCGACGCGGCGCGGCTGAAGGAGGCCTCAGAGAGGCTCGCCGCCCTCAGGTGAATTGAGGGTCGGCCTCAGTCAGCGGCTGGGGGTTACTCGACGTAGATGGCGGGCCTGTAGGGTTTGGCCCTAGCGGCTCTCTTCTCCGGGTCCCTGATCCAGGGGTCGCTCTCCCCTGAGACGGTCACGTCGCAGCCGAACTCGTCCTTGAAGAAGTCGGCGGCGTCCTGCAGGAGCTTCGACTCGTTGACGACGCCCATCTCCAGCCGCAGCCTCGCCGTCTCCGCCGGCGTCCTCTTCACGTCCTCGACGATGCCTCGGGCGAAGGCCGGGACCTCCTTCACCCTTACCTTCAGCTCCTCGTCCTTGAAGCACTCCCTGATGAGGGAGCCGACGTCGAGGGCGTCCCCCTGCGCCAGCTCCAGTGCCTTCAGGTAGACCTTCCACTTCCAGCTCGTGGCCGTGTAGAAGTGGATGCGGGTCGGCTTGATGCCCGTCACCCTGATGATGCTCTGCACATCCTCGAGGCTCCCCCGGACGATGGCCTCCAGCTCCTCGGCGTCGGGCCTGATGGAGGCCTCGTCGGCCCTCGGCCAGGGGGCGAAGGCGACGAAGCCCTCGCCGCCCATCGCCTCCCAGATCTCCTCGCACAGGTGGGGCGTGAAGGGCGCCAGCATTTTCACCTGGGCCTCCAGCACGGCGCGGAGCACGTGTTGGACGGCTCGTTTACGCTGTTCCTGGTTTCTCCGGGCGGCGACGCGGCGCAGGTACCAGTCCAGGTCCTGGTTGAGGTTGTAGAGGGCGGCGTGGATGGTCTTCCTCACCTTCATCTCGGCCATGGCGTCGGTCGCCTCCCTGATGGCGCCCTGGAGGCGGCTCAGCATCCAGTGGTCGATCTCCTCCAGCTCGGCCTCCTCGTCGGGGGCCGCGGCGATCTCCATCGCCCTGGCGTAGAACTTCTCCAGGTTCTCCTGCATGGATCGGGCCAGGTCCTGGCTGAAGTCCGCGTCCTTCAGGGGCTCCGCGGTGATCATCAGCGCGAGCCTGAGGGGGTCGGCGCCGAAGCGGTCGATGGCGTCCACCAGGGGGATGATGTTGTTGAGGGACTTGCTCATCTTCTGCCCCTCCATCAGGACGCTCCCGTTGACCACGATCCCCCTGGGCCAGTGTTCGCGCGGGAAGATGGCGTCGTGGTTGAAGATCATGAAGGTGAGGTGGTTGGGGATCAGGTCGCGGCCCGAGTGGCGGCAGTCCAGCGGGTAGAAGTAGGTGAACTCCGCCCGCAGCGCCTCCAGCTCCTTGACGGGGATGCCGGTCGCCTCAGCGACCTCCTCCGGGGACCCCTCGCCGAGGAAGACGTAGTCCCAGAACGGGACGCTCAGGGCCTCGGGGTCCGGCTTCAGCCGGTTCAGCCCCTTGACGACGGTGTAGTAGGCCATGTAGATGGTGGAGTCGGAGAGGGCCTCGATGATCCAGTCGGGGGCCCACGGCAGCTTGGTCCCCAGCCCCGCCTTCCGGGCGCACGCCTTCCTCTTCAGCCAGTCGATGACGTTCTCGAACTCCGACCTGAGCTCGCGGGGTATGATGGCCATCTCGTCGAGGTTCTCGTGGGCGAGGCGCTTCCACGCGGGGTCGCCGTAGTCGATGAACCACTGGTTCTCGAATATCTTGACGACGACGTCGGTGCCGCAGCGGCATCGGACGGGCTCCATCAGCTCGTAGAGGACGGTCGCCTTCCCCTCGGCGATGAGGTCGCTCTTCACCGCCTCCTTCGCCTTGTCCACGGTGAGCCCCGCGTACTGGCCCGTGTTCCCCCGCATCCTGCCGTTGTGGAACTCTTGGCTGTAGATCTCCCTGGTCGCCTCCTCCAGCCGGGGATCGTCCTGCTCCCTTATCCCCATCCGCTCGACGATGTCGACGGCGGGGCTCTCCCCGTAGCCGGGCAGCTCGATGATGGAGACGGGCTCCAGCGCCTTGACGTCGCCCGGCCTGAGGCCCAGCGCCTGGAGCGCCTTGTTCGACTGCCTCTTGAGCTGCTCCAGCGCGGCGTAGTCGTAGGGGGCGTGGGCCGGCACCGACATGACGACGCCCGTCGCGTTCCCCGGGTCGACGAAGTCGGCGGGCAGGATGGGGATCTCCCCGCCGGTGGCGGGGTTGGTGAGCCTCTCGCCGACGAGCTCGGAGCCGGGGAACCGGGCCATGACCTCGACCTCGTGGCCGAGGAGCCTCAGCTTCTCGACGGCGTCGGCGCTCACCACCCAGGTCTCGTCGTCAACCCTGGCCCTGACGTACTCGGCGCCGGGGTTGAGCCACATGTTGGTGACGCCGAAGACGGTCTCGGGCCTGAGCGTCGCCGCGGGGAAGACCTCCTCGCCACGCTTGAATTTGATGGCGGTGAACTCCTCGATCTCGGGCTCCTTGTCGCCGACGGTGTCGTGCTGGCCGACGGGGTTGCCACAGTGGGGGCACCAGCCGACGGGATGACTCCCCTGGGTGATGTAGCCCCGCTGCCTCAGCTTCTCGAACTGCCACTCGATGAACTTGTGGTAGTAATCGTCGACGGTGGTGAACTCCCGGCGCCAGTCGATGCTGAAGCCCATCCGCCGCATCCCGTTCTTGATCTCCTCGGCGAAGTAGCGGGCCATGCCGACCGGCGTCTCCAGCTCGTGCAACCGCTCCTCCGGGATGTTGTAGAGGTTGAGGAAGGTGTCGAGGAGGTCGGGGTCCTTCTCCTTCAGCCGCTCCACCATGGCGATGACCGGCGTCCCCGTGAAGTGCCACGCCATGGGGAAGAGGACGTTATAGCCCTGCATCCGCCTGTAGCGGGCGTGGACATCCGTCAGGGTGTAGGTCCTGCCGTGGCCGATGTGCTGCGGCGAGTTGGGGTACGGGTAGGCGACGGTCAGGTAGTACTTCGGCTTCTCCGGGTCCGGGTCAGCCTGGAAGACCCCCGCATCCGCCCACCGTTTCTGCCACTTCTCCTCGATCCGCTTCCAGTCCACCATGCCTTCTAGCCTCGTCTAATCGTGTGTATGAGAATATGGGTGAGGGAATAAAGGTTATGCGTAAAAATTGTTGCGGATGCCCTACCCGATCTGCGCCTCAACCAGGGCTCGGACGCGTTCCGACGCTTTCCGGAACTTCTCGGAGGAGCCTCCGCCGCCCTGGCCGAAGTGGGGGTCTCCGCCCCCGCCCCCGCCGATGGCCTTCGCCACCTGGGAGGCCAGTCTCCCCGCGTGGACGCCCCGGGCCACGGCGGCAGCGCCTGCCTTGACGACCACCCTGACCTCGGCCTCGGAGAACATGACTGCCACCACGTTCTCATCCAGCTGGGCGAGGGCGTTCCCCACCTCGATGAGGAAGTCGGCGCTCACCCTGTCGGAGTAGATGACCAGCTTCACGCCGTCCACCTCGGAGGCGGCCGCCAGTAGGGATTCCGCCCTTTGTCTCGACGCCGCCAGCCTGAGGTCCTCAAGCTCGTGCCGCAGTCTCTTCACCGTCTCGACGGTGTTGCGGGCCGCCGCCCTCACCTTCTCCAGGGGAGCGCCTAGGACCTCGGCAACGTCGAGGAGGGCCCGCTCTCGCCGCTGGACCTCCGCGAGAGCGTATGGTCCCGTCGCGAAGATGAGGCGCTCGACGCCGTCCTGCACCCGCTCGGTGCCCACGATCTTCACCAGCCCGACCTCCGACGTGCTCCGGAGGTGGGTGCCTCCGCACGCCTCCACGTCCCAGCCCTCGACCTCGACGACCCTGATCTCCTTGCCTGGGACCGCGCCCCCCTGGTAGAGCCTGAAGCCGTACTGGGCCTCGGCCTCGTTCCGTGGCATCCACCTGCAGGTGACCCGCCGTCCCTCCGCGACGACCTGGTTCGCCAGCCTCTCGATGGCCTCGACCTGATCCCGGGTCAGCCTACGGTAGTGGCTCACGTCGAGGCGGCTCCGCTCGACGCCCTTCTGGGCCCCCGCCTGCCAGGCGTGATCCCCGAGCACCCGACGCGCCGCGCCGAGCAGCAGGTGCGTCGCCGTGTGGCTCCTCATGAGGGCGAGACGCCGCTCCCAGTCGATGACGCCCCGAACCCCGTCGCCCGCCCTGAACCGGCTCGCCCCCTCGACCTCGTGGAGCAGGACGCCCTCGATGGACTGGACGTCAGTGACGGCCGCGCTCTCCGACCCCTTGACGAGCCTGCCTGTGTCGGATATCTGGCCTCCGCCCTCGGCGTAGAAGGCGGTCCTGTCGAGGACGACGTATCTGTCGTCGATGACGGCGAGGACCTCGGCGTCGAACTCCCTCACGTAGGGGTCCTCGTAGAAGAGGCGCCGCGTCTTCTCCAGCCCCTCGACCTTACCCACCAGCTCCGCCTTCGCCGCGTCCTGCTGGACGGGCTTCCCCTTCATGTGCCTCCGGGTGACCAGGGCGTAGAAGTCCTCGGGGACCGTGATTGTGACGCCCATCTCGGCTGCGGAGTCCCTGACGTCCTCGGGGGTGAGGCCGTGGGAGTCGTAGAACTCGACGAGCCGGTCCACGGGGATGTCCCCCTTCCTCCGCTTGAGGTAGCGTTTGACGAGGCCGGAGCCGCGCCTGAGGGTCTCCCTGTATTTTGCTCCCTCGACGGCGACCATCTCCATGATCTCGTCCCGCATCTCCCGGAGCTGGGGGAAGTCCCGGCCCCAGTAGTCGATCTGGGCCTCAACGAGGTCGGGGAGCCTCCCCTCGATGCCGTTCCTACGGAGGAGCCTGAAGCTGCGCCGGAAGAGGAGCCGTGCGAGGTAGCCCTCCCGGACGTTGGAGGGGACGACGCCCTCGGAGAGGATGAAGACCATGCTCTTGGTGTGGTCGAGGGCCGCGTAGAGGGCCTCCACCGGCGAGAGCAGCCGGTCGAGCTCCCCCGGGTCCACGTCGAGGAGGGAGGCGATCTTCCGCCGCTCCGCCTCCTTGTCCCCCGACGTGATGCGGCAGGAGTATTTCGCCGCCTCTGCCAGGAGTCTGTCGTCGACCTCCAGGCCTGCCCAGCTCATCACGTCGTCCAGGATCGATCCGTATATCGCGTGGAAGGCGCTGGGCGAGCCCTGGGTGAGCCAGCTCCACCGCTCTATGCCGTAGCCGGTGTCCACCACCTTGATGGGCATGGGCTCGAGCCTGTCGCCGACGACCCGGTACATCATGAAGACGAGGGTCGATATCTCCAGTCCGCCGACGCAGCCCTCCAGGTCGAAGCCGGCGTTGCCGCCGCCGCTCCAGAGCCCCTCCTTGTAGGTGACCATCTCCGAGGGGACGCCGAGGTCGCGGGTGAGGAGCTCGTGGTGGTAGCGGACGGTCTGGTCCTTCCAGTAGATCTGGGGCTGGCCCTGGTAGTTGAAGGCGTGGTGGCCTCCCATCTCGAAGAGGGTGAAGTGGCGCCCCATGGTGTAGCCCACGAGGTCGATGTCCTCGAACCGGATGCACGGCTGGCTGATGACGAGGGGGTTGGCGGGCGGCGGGAGGATGCCCTCGGTGACGTAGGGCTGGAAGTCGATGATGCTGGCGATGGTCACCATCAGGTCGTCCCGCCAGCGGGCGACCACGGGGTAGGGGCTGATCCTCTTGTGGCCCCGCGCCTCGAAGAAGGAGAGGAACTTCTCCCTCATCTCGCCGACGTCGAGCCGCCTGTTGGTGGGGGGGTCGCCGATGAAGGTGTAGTCGACGCAGGGGGCGTCGCCGCAGTTCTCGGCGTCGGGGTCCTGCGTCCAGTAGTGGAGGCCGCATCTGGGGCAGAGCTTCCTGACGAAGCCGTTCTCCTCGAAGAAGGGTAGCCTAAACTCGTCTGGGGGGACTTCCAACCTACTCAGGCTCCTGAAGATGGACGGGAATGAGGGAGAAAACCGGGAGGTCTAACCGAACAACGCGCTGAGGCCCTGGAGATCCTCTTCCTCTTCTTCCTTCTTCTCCTCTTCCTCTGGCTTCTCCTCAGCCTTCTCCTCGGCGGCAGGAGCAGCCGCGGGAGCAGCAGCGGCGGCGAAGACCGGCGCCTTGAGGGCCTCGTCGATGTCCACCTCGGCGAGGGCGGCGACGAGGGCCTTGACGCGTACCGCGTCAGGCTTGATGCCCGCCGCGCTGAGGACGTTCTCCACGGCGCTCTCCGTGATCTCCTTACCGGCGCTGTGAAGCAGCATAGCGGCATACATGTACTCCAAACCTTTCACCTCTCATTGATAGACCAAGTCTCTCGGACTGTAAACTAGAGGCATAGAACCCGCTTTTATGCTTTCCTATCAAACCCGCCCAAGGGGAGGCGGGGAAGCGTTTTATCCGTCCGGCGCCAAACAGAGACAGGAGGCATAGGCATGGTCAGGAGGATTGAACGGAAGCCCTGGGAAGACCTTGACCCCATGCGGGACTCGACCCTCGGCCCGTACACGCCGCCCATCGCCACGGTCCGGCCCGGAGAGGTCGTGGAGATCGAGACCTGGGACGCCTTCGGGGGCGTCGTCGTGCCGGGGCAGACCTACGCCGAGGCCGTGGCCAGGGGCATCAAGCTCCACGTCAACCCCGTCACGGGCCCCATCGAGGTCGAGGGCGCTGAGCCCGGAGACACCCTCGTGGTCGAGATCCTCGACATCGAGTTGCCCGAGCGGGGGGCGACGGCCATCATCCCCGGCTTCGGCGCCCTGGAGGGGTGGCTGAGGCAGCTGGAGCCGAGGACGAAGTTCAGCCGCATCAGCGGCGGGAAGGTCGTCTACGTCGCCGACGGCGGGGAGGCGGTCGAGATCGATGTCGCGCCCTTCATCGGCACCATCGGCGTCTCGCCTGAGAGCGAGGCCATCACCACCATCTCGCCCGGCCCTCACGGCGGGAACATGGACTGCCCCGACGTAAGGCCCGGCAACAGGCTGATGCTCCCCGTCTCCAGGCCCGGCGCCCTCTTCGGCCTCGGCGACGTCCACGCCGTCCAGGGCGACGGCGAGATATGCGGCACCGCCGTCGAGGTCCCCGCCGTCGTCACCCTCAGGTTCGACATCCTAAAGGGGAGGCGCATCGGCTGGCCCAGGGTCGAGTCCGAGGAGGAGATCATGACGGTGTGCAGCGCCCGGCCGCTGGAGGACGCGGCCCGCTTGGCGTACAGGGAGCTCGTGGACTGGATGGCGGCGGATTACGGCTGGAACCGGATGGACGCCTACATGTTCCTCAGCCTCGCGGCGAGGGCGCGGATCGCACAGATCGTGGACCCCCTCTACACGGTGGTCGCGAAGCTGCCGAAGAGGTACCTGGAGCGGCAGGCGTAGGCCGGGGCCACCCGAGAGGCTATATACGGCGAACGGGGAGGAAGGGTTAGAGGCGTCATGTCGGGTGCGGAGCCTGTCTGCCCAAAGTGCGGCGGCAGGATGGTGAAGGGCGAGCTGAAGACTCGGATGGAGAGGCTGGGCACCTCCGCCATGTCCCCCTTCGCGCCGGGGATGTCCATGAGCGGCCTCCCCGCCATGCTGGATGACGTTGTGAGCGACCTCAGCTGGGAGGAGAAGACGGGGGAGAAGAAAGGGTTCATCTTCAAACGGGAGGAGACGCGGAGGATGTCGGTTGCCGGCCTCCGGTGCACAGTCTGCGGCTACATCGAGCTCTACGCCCGGGAGAAGTAGCCGGGCGCGTCACAGCCTGAACTGGTCTCGGTAGATGCCATCGCGGTAGCATGCCTTGATGCACTTGCCGCAGACCTCGGCGTCGAGGCCGAGGTGAACGATGTAACGGCGGCACTGCTCCCGGTAGTTGTCGAGCCGCTCCTTGAAGCGGAGGAAGGGGCAGGCGTCGAGGCAGGCCCGGCAGGCCCCGCAGCCGCCCTCCAGGGGCAGGGTCCGCTCCAGGGGGAGGGCGGTGACGACAGAGGCGAGCCTTATGGCGCAGCTGAACCGGGGGTTGACGATGAGCTCGTTCTTGCCCCTCCAGCCGACGCCCGACTGCTCCGCGGCGACCCTGTGGGATACGACCCTCGCGTAGAAATCCTCGACGTGCTCCACCTTCTCGGCGACGCCGGTCATCGTCGCCGGGATGGCGACTCCCCCCGTCTCCTCGGCGAGCCTCTCGGCGGTGGCGTTGAGGGCCCAGTTCAGGCGCTTGTATTCCGCTGCGTACCTGTTCCACGAATCCTTATCGTAGTCCTCCCCCTTCTTCAGGGCGATGACGTCGATGGCGTGCTCGGGGTAGGCGTAGGCGATGCTGATGACCGAGCCGCCCTCCAGCAGGGCGGGCAGTTCTCCGCCGCAGAGCTCCTCCAGCCTCCTCCGCTGGACGGGCATGAGCGCCCTGAGGACCGAGTTGAAGGCAGCGACGCCCAGAACCCCATTCAGCCCGTGCCTCTCGGCCTCCTCCTCGAAGATTTGGCGGACGCGCTGGAGGTTGCTGACGCTGCTCATCTCGATCGTCTGATCTCCTTCATAGGATTTAGCAGTTTTCCGGCGGCTGAAGTCGGGATGAGCGTTAAATAAGCTGAGCAGGTAGTTGTTTCGGAGGGAACCGTTTGAGGAATCACGTGAAGGAGAAGCTGAGGGCAGGGAAGGTGGCGGTGGGCGCGTGGATGTCCATCCTGAACTCGGATGCGGCGCGCGCCGTCGCGGCCTCGGGTCTCGACTGGGTTCTGTTCGACACCGAGCACGGCCCGCTGAGCTTCGAGACCGTGGACAGGCTGGTCCGGTCCGTGTGCGGGGCGGGGGCCGTCCCGCTGGTTCGGGTCGTCTGGAACGACATCAACGCGATAAAGCAGGCGCTGGACACCGGCGCCCTCGGCGTCGTCGTCCCCTGGGTCAACTCGAAGGAGGAGGCGGAGAACGCCGTCACCTACTGCCTTTACGCCCCGGAGGGGCTGAGGGGCTGCGCGCCGGGGCGGGCGGCGTCGGCCTGGGGCATCAGCGCCGAGGAGTACCTGGACACCGTCAACGACGAGGTGCTGGTG
>Ga0180300_10000896_pt1 | contig 13559 bp, 9 predicted proteins | sample GuaBasSediGuay15_FD_121798 | JGI IMG/M metagenome (GOLD analysis project Ga0180300, IMG submission 121798) | Subseafloor sediment microbial communities from Guaymas Basin, Gulf of California, Mexico - Guay15, Core 4569-2, 21-24 cm | ecosystem: Environmental > Aquatic > Marine > Hydrothermal... | reverse complement strand
TCTTCATCGTCCGCGGTGGACGGGCCCATCGGGTTATTCCCGAGATCGGTCTTACCGGCGGTGACTATCTGGAGGTGAAGTCCGGAATCCACGCCGGTGATACGGTGGTGGTCTTCGGTCAGGAGTTCTTAGAAGACGGTGATGCCGTCAAGGTCGAGGTGAGATCATGACCAGACTGGCGATAAGAAGGCCGGTAACGATCAGCGTCATATTTATCGCCCTGATCCTTTTCGGATTCATCTCCTATAATAGGCTCCCGATCGATCTCCTTCCCGACATCACCCTTCCGGTCTGTATGATCGTCACCCCCTATCCCGGTGCCGGCCCCTTGGAGGTGGAACGGTTGGTCACCAAACCGATCGAGAATGGTGTGGCTACCGTTCCCAACCTGAAGCATATCGAATCGACCTCGAGTGAGAATGTCTCTTTCATCACCCTCACCTTCGACTGGGGGACCGATCTCGATGTTGCGGTATCTGATGTCCGGGAGAAGATCGATATCGTCCTCTCCGATCTGCCGGCCGAGGCGGAAAGGCCGTTCTTATTTAAGTTCTCCACCGAGATGGTCCCGGTCGTTGTTATCGGGGTCAAGGGAAACCTTTCCTCTCAGAGGCTTTATGACTATGTCGAGGATCTGAAAGATCGGCTCCAGCGTCTCCCCGGGGTCGGTTCGGTCTTTGAGATCGGAGGGTTCGATCATGAGATCCAGGTCCGGCTCAATTCCAGGCTGATGGAGGCGGCCGGGATCGATCCCCAAAACCTGATCGGCGCCCTGAAGGCCCAGAACCTCAATTTTCCCTTGGGGGATTTCAAGAAGGGGAGGAAACAGTATCTCTTAAGGCTGGTCGGGGAGTTCGACCGAATCGAAGAGATCGGGAATATCGTGGTCGGGAGGAAGGGAGACCATCCGATCCTTCTCTCCGAAGTCGCAACCGTCACCGATACCTTCCTCCCCCCCGATGGTTTTTCGAGGTTTGGCGGCAGTCGGGCGATAACCCTTTTGGTCCAGAAGAAGAGCAAGGGGAATACGGTCGAGATCGCAGACCGGGTCAAGGAGGCACTCGAGGAGATAAGGCCGCCAAAGGGGATCGAGCAGCAAATCCTCATGGACATCTCCGATTATACCAAGGAGTCGGTCCGTGGCGTCTTCAGTGCGCTAATCAAGGGTGCGATTCTGGTCTTCCTCATCCTCCTCTTCTTCTTAAGGGACATAAGGCCGACCCTGATCGTCTCGCTCTCAATGCCAATTTCGATCTTCATCGCCTTCTTCCTGATGAACTCGGCCGGACTCACCATGAACATCATCTCGATCGGTGGCCTCACCCTTGCCGTTGGCATGATCGTCGACAATGCTATTGTCGTCTTGGAGAATATCTTCCGTCATCGGGAGAGGGGCGAGGATGCCCGGACCGCAACGATTGAGGGGACAAGAGAAGTAGGGTCTGCCGTCGTCGCCTCAACCATTACCACGATCGCGGTCTTTCTCCCCCTGGTCTTCACCACCGGGATCGCCAACATCTTCTTCAAAGAGATGGCCTTTACGGTCACCGTCGCTCTGATCGCTTCCTTGGCGGTCGCCCTTTCGCTCATCCCGATGGTTGCATCGAGGGCATTGGCTGGAATCGGAGCGATTTCGGGCCGGATCTATCAGGTCTCAAAAAGATTCTTCGACTATATCGATGAAAGGTATGTCGGGTTCATCAACTGGGCCCTGGGGAACAAGCCGGTCGTCTACAGTTTCACCATCATCCTCTTCATCATCTCCTTAAGCCTTCTCTTCACCGGGAGGGTGGGCACTGAGTTTATGCCCATGGCCGATAGCGGTGAGATTTCGTTTATGGTCGAGCTCCCCCGAGGAACAAGGGCGGAGATCTCCGAGGCGGTGAGCCAGAGGATCGAGAAGGAGATCATCGACCTGGTTCCAGAGCTTAAGGTGATGAGGAGCCAGACCGGTGGTGGTTTTGCCTGGATCACCGGCGGGGCCGGTGATCCTTCGATCATTGAGTTTCACCTGAGGCTGGTCAGCCTTGAGAAGCGGCGGAGATCGACCAAGGAGATCGAAGATATCCTCAGGGATCGTCTCAACGGTCTTATCCCGGGAACCAGAATCACATTTGGCACCACCAGCCCGGTCGAGGCCCAGTTTATAGGTGGCAGACCGATCGTGGTCGAGATCGTGGGTGAGAATCTCGAATTGACCTCGGCCTTTGCCGATTCGGTGGCCGAGCTGATGCGGAGGATTAAAGGGTGTGTTGATATCGATATCAGCCGTAAGACCGGCAAGGTCGAATACGCTCTCAAGATCGACCACCAGAAGGCGGCCCTCTATGGGCTCTCCGCTTATCAGATCGGCAGCCAACTCCGGTCGCGATTTGAAGGTATGGTCGCCACCACCTATCGGAAGGAGGGTAACGAGTTTGATGTCCGGATCCTGGCCCGGGATGCCGACTATAATGATCTGGATAAGATCAAAGGAATCAATATCCAATCGCCGATGGGACCGGTCCCCTTGATCAACCTGGTCACCCTCAAGAAGGAGCTTGGACCGGTCGATATCGAACGGAAGGATCGGTCAAGGGTGGTGAAGGTCTCCTGCAACCTCTCCGGTCGAACCCTCGGCTCGGTGCTCGGAGAGCTGGAGAGGGGCCTGGCAAGAATTCCCATGCCGCCCGGAGTCGAATATCGGATCACCGGTTCGGCCGAACAGATGGGGGAGTCATTTCGGGACCTCCGGACGATCCTGATCATTGCCGTGATCCTGGTCTACTTAGTGATGGCCGCCCAGTTTGAGTCCCTCGGCGATCCCTTCGTCATCATCCTTTCGGTCCCCTTGGCGGTAATCGGGGCACTCTGGATGCTCTTCTTTACCAATACCACCTTCAATATAGAATCCTTCCTCGGTATCATCATGCTCTCCGGCATCGTCGTCAACAATGCGATCGTCTATGTGACATATACCAAGATTCTGCGGGAGAGGGGGATGGGGCTCACCGAGGCGGTGGTGGAGTCGGGACGGACCCGGCTTCGACCGATCCTGATGACCGCCTTCACCACCATCTTTGGACTGATCCCGATGGCGATCGGTTATGGTGCCGGTGCCGAGATGAGATATCCTTTGGCCCGGGCGGTAATCGGCGGCCTTCTTGTCGCTACCTTCCTCACACTAATTTTCATTCCCACCTTCTATCATACCTTCCATCGGAGGGAGGCATAAAAAAGCGGGCCTTCTGGCCCGCCTCAATTTAGAATTATAGCAGGTAATCAGCGATGTTGATGCCGAGATTCTCCGGACGGATGGAGCGGTCGACCCTTATCGGTTCTCGTTCTAAGTTCCTGATCCGTTCCTTAACGATATTACCATCGGCATCGATAATCACCTTGACCACCGGACGATCCAATGCCGAAATATTGACCCCGGTGACCATCCCGATCTCACCCGAGGTGAGTCGGACGATGGTGCCGATCGGATAGATCCCCACGGTCCGGATGAAGAGCTTGAGCAGGAGGGGATCAAAACTCGTCTCCCGTTTTCGCCAGAGGGCCTTGATTGCCAGATCGGGAAGATAGGGGATCGGCTGATAGGGGCGGGCGGTAGTCATCGCATCGTAGCTATCAACGATCCGGATCAAGCGGGAGAAGAGGTTGAGGACATCCCCCGGGATTGCAATCGGATAACCGGAGAGGTCATAGTTGATATGGTGCTGGATTGCTACCAGTGCAGCAAGCACCCCGGTGGGATCGAGTTTCTTCAGCTCGATGATCCGTTCCATCCCGAAGATGGGATGGCGCTTCATCTCAAGCCACTGCTGATCGGTGAGGCCATCAGGTGAGTTGATCAATGCCCGATCGAGCAGGGTCTTGCCGATATCGTGCATGATCGCTGCCACCCCGAGCCGACCCAGGGCAACCTTGGAAAGGCCCAGTTTATTCCCGACCGCCAAGGCCAGGATCGAGACATTCACCGAATGGTTGTAGGTATAATCGTCGAAGTTCTTAATGGCGGTGAGCCCCAAGAGGACCGACTCGTCCTCAAAGAGGCTATCGACTAATGTATAGATGACTCGCTTGACTCGCCCCAGTCCGACAATCTGTTTGGTCCTCAGATTGTGGGCGATCTCCTTTATGGCCGAGATCGAGCTGAAGTAGGCGACCTTGGCCCGCTCACGCCGATGGTCCTCGGTCACCAGCTTCGATTCGACATCGATCGGAGGGGCAACCTGGATATTGGTGATCCCCTCCCGGCTTAGGGTCTCCTTTAGAAAGGTGAAGGGATCGGTCTTGGGTGGGGAACGGAAGATTCTGAGGAACTTCTCAATCTCCTCATCGCCGATCCCGGCACTGAAGGCTATCTCACCCAGATCCCACCGCTTAAACTCTTCAACTAAAAACTCGAAGTTGATATAGGCCTCAAGGTCGATCCTCAACCTCACCCCACTCACAAATAGGAGATCGTAGACGGTCTGGAGTTCAAACCGGTTCATCTCGGAGAGATACTCCCTTAAAGCCGAGGTGAAGGCCTGGAAGGAGTTGACATAGGTGACATTGGTTGAATCGTAAATCCGCGAGGTTTTGACCAGGACGACAAAGAGGTTGGTGATCTTACTCCCTCTTCTCCTCAGCTCCTTCTCGATCATCACGACCCCTCTTCTCAAAGAGCTTCAGTCCCCGGACCGATGCCTCCCGAACCGCCTTCCGGTGTGATTTGCTCCCCTTTAAGAGAACCGAAAGCGATGATGAGGTTCCGATCCGTCCCAAGGCAAGGGCGGAGAGGTTGCGCATCTCCTCAATATGATTCGACTTCATCGGGTTCCAGCGATTGAGACCCTTCTCAAAGAATGGGATGAGCTCCTCCTTCAGTAGATCGGCATAAGCGAAGACGAAGGCCCTTTTCTCCTCGTAAGAGCGATCCTTAAAGTCATCACCGGTAATGATCTCATGGAGATAGTCGGCAAATTTGATCGCACCGAACTGAGCAATTGCCTTGACAGTAGCGATCCGAACCGATTCGTTGGGATCGGCAATGAGCCGGGAGATATTGGTCAGGGCATCCCCCTCCCCCAAGGCGATCAGATTCTCAATCGCCTTCATCTTAACCTCGGAACTGGGAAAGGAGAAGAGGCCGACAATATATTTGGTCGCATCCTTCATTTCAGTGGTTCCAATGATCTTCAGAGTAGCAAGGACATCATCGGCCTCTCGCTCTTCAGCCACCTTGGTGAAAAATTCGATCGCGGCATCACCATAACCGGCGATGAGTCGTGCCAGGAACTGTTCCAGTTCATACCCCTTGGCCTCTTTGTAGAGAGCAAAGAGGGTCGGGATTGAACGTTTGTCCAGAAGCCCCATTATCTCCCGGGCAATCGTCTGATCCACCTTGGTCCAATTCTCGATCAGAAATCGAATCAGGGGGCGGACAAACTCCTCAGAGTTGACAAAGTCGACGAACTTCTCAAACCGCAGTCTGAGCGGTTCCTTATTCGAGAACTCCTCCCTCCTCCCCAGCCGGATCAACCGGGCAATCCCTTCCAGATCACCAAGACGGAGAAGCTCCCGCGCGAGCTCAGAAAGGCCTTCAAAGAAGATGATATATGACTGTTCGCTGGTAAGAGGTGCGCGCTCAAAGGAGATGATAAAGTCATGATAGACCGCACGGTCAACCATCTGGACCTCACGCTTCAGCTCCTCAATTTCGGGATCGGTAAGGGCAACCTCGGAGAGGGGGATGGTGAAGCGGCGCAGCTCATCCTCCTCAATCGGATAGGCGAGATGGATCTTCTTCTCCCCCCTTTCGGAGAGGTAATCGACCGGTTTTACCTCCTCCGGAACCTCAACCCCCTGCTGGACAATATCACAACTGATATGGCTAAAGTCACCCTCCCAGATTAAGGTGGCGAGATCCTCCTCCTGCGGTTTCACCTCCTTGATCAGCAGACTCAAAAACTGTTTCAGCTCTGCTTCAGTCAGACCCGGATGGAAACCGATTGCCCTGATCCCATCGGAGAAGAGGCGATAGGGGAGGGAAGTAGACCGGTCTTCATCCTTATAGATCTCTTCCCCCTCACAACTCACCCCAAACTGCTGGACCTCCAAGGTAAAATCTCCGAACCGGAGCAGATAGTCATCGAGATCACGGTAAAGATTCTGGAAGAATTCATTAAAGGAAGGGTGGCCTTCGCCGTACATCTGGAGTGCCTTAACGGCCTTAATCAGCTTCTGAAATAGCCCCTTGACTTCGGCAACTATCGCCATTAGGCGGTGATCTTCTCGATGATGGCCTTTGCCTTCGCCTCTGAGTTCTCGGGCAGATTTTCGATCAACATCCTTCCGGTGGTAAAGATGGTAACATCATAACCATCCACCTCAACCACGACATACTTTTCATGCCTCTTTTTGATCTCAAATCGGGCGAGGGAATCCGGCAGTCTTGTGAGCGGGGTTCTGGGATAGATGTGATAGAACTCCTTACCCCCCCTACTACATACCTTCACCAGTTCATAGTCAAAATCGGTCATACGATTTCCTCGAGAACTTCGACCATCTGGTCGATCTCTTCCTTGGTATTGTAGATGTAGAATGAGGCCCGGGCGGTACCTAAATCTTCCTTGAGGATGTTACGGGTGAGTAGGAAGGCGCAGTGATATCCTGATCGGACCGCAATTCCCCCCACCTCATCCAGGATGATGGCAACCCGATGGCTGGGTATCTTCGGGAGTGAGAAGGCGACCACACCGGTCTTCTTCCGTGGGTCCTGAGGGCCGTGGATCCTTATTCCCTTAATCGTCTTCAGCTTTTCGATCGCATAGCCGGTTAGCTCAAGTTCGTGGGACCGGACATTCTCCATCCCGATCCGTTCCAGATAATCAACCGCAGCACCAAGCCCGATCCCCCCGGCAATATTGGGTGTCCCGGCCTCATACCGTTCAAAACCATCGGCGAGAATGATCTGATCGAGATCGACATCCTTTACCGTGCCACCACCGAGTAGACAGGGGTTGACCTCACCAATCACTCCATCTCTGATAAAGAGAAAACCGGTTCCGGAAGGACCGAGCATCTTATGTCCGGAGGCCGCATAGAAATCACAGCCAAGTGAATCAAGATCGAGTTTGAGATGGGGGGCGGCCTGAGCACCATCGACCAGAACCTTCACCCCTCGCCGGTGAGCAATCTCTACTACTGAGGAGATCGGCTGGATCGTCCCCAAGACATTGGAGGCATGGGTGAGGGCAATGAGTCGGGTCCGGGAGGAGATCGAGCGGCTCAGTTCATCGAGATCGATCAACCCCTCGGAATCGCATCGGATCAGAGTCACCCTTACCCCCCGCCGTCGCAGATAGAACCAGGGGAGGAGGTTGGAGTTGTGTTCGAGGAAGGTGGTGATGATCTCGTCCCCCTCCTTCCAATCAAGGCCATGGGCAATCAGATTGATCGCCTCGGTGCAGTTTTTGGTGAAGATGACTTCACCGGTTCCATTTATGAACTTAAGGAGTCTATGGTGGGCCTCCTCATACATCCTGGTGGCAAAATGGGAGGGGCGGTGGAGACCCCTTTCGACATTGGCGGAAAGCTTGGTGTAATAATAATTTACCGCCTCAATAACCGGAAGGGGCTTGAGAGAGGTGGCAGCGGAGTCGAAGTAGATATGGCCATCTTTGAGCTGGGGAAAATCCTTTCTCACCTCGGTAGGATTCATTGCCAATCTGGACGCTTAGGCTTTTTCATCCTTTGCCATTCCTCATCGGTCAACCGGTGCGAGATTGGCTGGAGGAACTCATAATAGCTGAAGCTGCCGCCATAATAGGTGGTCCGGTCGATTCTGAGAGTGATGAGATCGACCTTACCCACTCCCACCTCAAGGGCCTTCCGGGTGTTGACATCGGTATGGACATCGGCGATCAGCTCAATCGTTCGATCGGCCCGGGAGTAGCCGGGCTGATTGGAAGGGAGACTGGAGAGATTCTCCAAGATCCCTCCAATATTATAAAGGAGGTCGATATCCTCCCGGCTAAGATCCTTGCCAGCGAGCTCGAACTGACTGATTTCGATCAGGCGATCGAGGAGGCGGATATAACCATCGATCAGATCCCGGGTTGGCGAAGAGAGGAGGGATCGAGGAAACTTCTCAGCAAGCAGTTTCAATCTCCGATAGACCTCGGGCCTCGGTTCAAGATAGGCCCTGCCCACCCGAGGCTTGGGACGGACCGAAACCGCTACCGTATAGGACTGTTTGGCATAGAGGATGGCATCATGGCGGAGTTCGGCCCAGAAGGCTAAACCTGTGGTGAGGGTCTTGTCGATCCAGGCCCGGGATCGGAATATCCGAGGGCCAGCTTTTGGAGGGATGATCATCTCCTTTATTATTCTGAGCCAACCCCAGTAGATATTACTATTCCACTCAGATTCATCGAGATCCCCAAACTCCTTTTTCAGCTTAATTAGATTCTCCTTGTAATTTAAGTAACGATCCTCATGGTAATGGTTGATAAGGATGGACTCAGCCCGCGCTGACCCGAGCACCGCCAGGATGTCGAGCCCCTTGGGAAAGAGCCTCGGATGGGTCCTGGTCCCGACCTTGTTGTAGACGAGATTCTGGAAGATGTAACCATCGGGGATGAACCGCTGACCCAAGAACTTAAAGGAGAGGGTAGTAAGATAGGCATCCTCATCGTCCCGAGTCCAGGTCGAGATGATCTTCGGTCGGCGGAGTTTCAGGGCGAGCTTGATAAATCGATTGAGCTCTTCAGGGTTGTCGATGGTCTTGAGGGGACCACCTGGAAACTCTTTATCGATGAGATGTTCATAGTCATCCGGGGTGAGATCATCGCTCCGACCGGCATAGAGAGTGGTGATCTTATAGATCTTCCGCCATAACCGCCTGGCCTTTCCCTTGAGACAGGCCATAATTAGAAGTGAGCGGATGATGTGGGAACGGGCGAGTTCCTCCTCCCTTGGATGGAGATAGAAACCCATCCGACCGAGATAGGCCATGGCAAGGAAATAGGAGCGAAGCCGCTCGCTCCGGGTATAGTGGCCCCGGGGAACAAACTGACTATAGTCCTCCTTGGTCCCGAAGATCGGTGAGCGGGCAAACCCTTTATGCTCTTGGATGAGGCTGAGTTCGGCCTGGACGAGACTCTTTACCATGGGGTCGACCTCATACGCAGAGGAAAGAAGTTTCTTGGCCGTGGCAAAATAGGCGAAAGTATACCGGGCCTCGGGGTAGCGAGGAAGGAGTGATCGGGTCTTATCAAGCATCAAATCAAGGAGGGTATCCAGCATAAAGTAGAGGCGGTGGGACTCAAGGTCACGCAGGGAGTAGTCATAAAGGAGATGGAAGGTGTGGAGGATGGCATCCTGGCTGACAAAGATCGGCTTCCCTTCTTTTCTTAAATCCTTATAGAGCTCATAGAACTGGGTATAGTCGGTGGGTTCGATCTTTAGTCCCGATCCACCGGAGAGCTGACCGACCGAGAGGAGGGAGAACAATGGGATAAACTTCATCATTCCTTACGGGAGAGAATCTTTATGAATACGGAGACGATCTTGGGATCGAGATGGCCACCCGCCTCACTCTTTAAGATCTCAATCGCCTGAGCTTTGGAATAGGCCGGCCGGTAGGGACGATCCGAGGTAAGGGCCTCATAGACATCGGCGACGGCAATGATTCTTGCCCCAAGCGGGATCTCCTCGCCCCTAAGCCCATAGGGATAACCATCGCCATTATAACCTTCGTGATGGCATTTGATCAGATTGCGTACCTCCTCAAAGCCCCTAACCCCATCGAGCATCTGAGCACCGAGGAGGGGGTGGAGTTTCACCTCATCCATCTCTTCGGTTGAGAGTTTCTCTTTTTTGAGCAGGATTAGCTCGCTGATCCCAATCTTCCCGATATCGTGGAGCAGGGCCGCTTTCCTGATGATGTCGATCTCGCTCTGTGGGAGGCCGAGCTCAGTTGCGATCTCCACCGCATAATCGGTCACCCGCTCCGAATGGCCACGGGTATAAGGATCAGAGGCATCGATCGTCATCACCAGGGCCCGGACCGCATCGGTGAGGGTCTCTTCAACCCGTTCGTGGAGACGGGCATTCTCAATCGCTGAAGCGAGCTGATTGGCGATAGTAGAGAGGAGCCCCACCTCCTCCGGTTTGAAGGCATTCTTTATCGGACTCTGGATATCCAAGACCCCGAGCAACCGATCCTGGAAGACGATCGGGATGGAGAGTTCCGCCTGAACATCGTCAAGCATCTTGATATAACGGTTGTCCTCACTAACATCGTTGGCCAGGACCGGCATCCGGATTAAGGCGGCATTGCCGACGATACCGATACCCGGTTTGACCACGCGGTAACTGGGGTCAGGGATCTGGAAGCCAAGATGGCCGACCAACTCCAGGATGTTGCCAAACTCGTTATAAGTGAAGATTGCCAGATAGGGATGGGGGATAAATCCCCTCAATTTTTGAAGTGTGAGGCGGACCAACTCGTTGAGATAAAGGGTCGAATTGGCAATGCTCGATATCTCATTGATCAGACGCAACTCTCGAATCTGGCGATTCAGCTCGGCCGAGGACTTCAAGCCCTGGATCAGGATCGCCGCCTGATTGACCAATAGTTTTAGTAATCGGATATCGTCCTCGGTGATCTCTGGACCATTCTCTTTTCTTCCAGTCAGAAAGAGGCCGAGGACCTTGTCCTTAAAGATATAGGGGAGACAGACAAAACGCTCCACTCCAAATCGGGCCGCGATCCGACGGGTGATAAATGACTGATCCCTGATAGAATTGGTATAAAACGGTTTTTTGGAGTGATAAACCGAATACATCACCTCGGTCTCATGAATCTTCATTGCAATTCTCTCTTCCGGTTGCTTCAGACCATAGATCGGCTGGAGGGCAACGAACTCATCACCTTCAACCGCAACGAAGGCGCCAATATCAAATCCAGTCTTCCGGCAGATCTTCTCCGCCAGGACCACATAGGCCTCTTCGGGGGAGGTGAGGAAGGGATAAAAGTTGGCGATCTCATAAGCGGTCTCGAGCTCAGCGATCTTCTTCTCCTGCTCCTTGGATGCGGCATGGAGGTTGATAATCACCTCGATCTCGTTGATCAGGAACTTTAAGAAACTGATGTCGTCACGATTTAATGGTTTGGTGGTGGTGAGCCTGAGTAGTGCGGCGACCTCCTTATGGACATAGGCTGGGAATACGTAGATGTACTTTCCATTCTCACGTCGCTCACCATATCCCCGGTTCAGGTCTCTTCCAACCAATTGTGATTTTAAGGAACCATCTGCATGACGGCAAGTTAACATGGCCGATTCGATATCGAGCACAGTTCCAATCTTCCTTTGAATAAATTGCATCATGTAGCTGAGTTCACCGAGCTCATGGAAACGGGTTGAAAACTCCTTCAAGAATTCGAAACGACGACGGACCTGAGCCATATCACGGAACTTCTGCTGGAGCTGGAGGAAAGAGAGGAACTGGGCGGAGATATTCTCCAGATACTTAAGCGTGATCTCGTTGGGGAGGACCCTCCCGATCCCCTTTATTCTGATCCCGGCAACCTCACCAACACGGAATGGTAAGACGAACTCAAAATCCGGGAAGGAGCCACCGAAGGATGCCTCGGTTATCTTCCTTTTTGAGATCAGCTCGTATTTCTTGCCGTTGAGAGTGGTGGTTACCGCCTGGGCAAAGGCGGTGATGATCCTCTTCGGTGATTTCATCCTCAGGATCGAATCGGTCCGCTCCCGGAGCTCTAAGGAGTGTTTGAAGGCGGTCTTGAGATAGACGCCAAGATACCAGTCGATAAATAGTCCAATCATGAAATCCAATTCCCGTCTACCTACCTTCTTTGAAAATAGAATCCCATGGGTATAGCGACCGTCCATAGAAAGCGGGATTGCCCCTTTCCGCCCAAGTTCGGTTTCAACCTCAGCAAGTCTCTTCCCAATATATCCCTGCCACTCTTCTAACTTCTGATTCTTGGGGTTAAAAAAGGCAAGTCGGGCCTCAATCGGATTCCAATAGAGGAGGGTGATATTCTTCTCCTTATCAAAGATCTTTGCCAACAACCGATCGAAATCAATCATTAAGAAAGTATAATAGGGAGGGGGAGGACCGTCAATAATTTAGCTTCATCGCCCGACGAACCTCGGCCATCGTCTCAGCGGCCGTTTTTCGGGCCCGGTTCAATCCATCTTCAATAATCCCTTTGAGTTCTTTCTTCACCCCCTCCCGTTTGGTGCGGAAGGGGGCAAGGCCATCGATGAGGAGTTGAGCCACGATCTCCTTGTGTTCCACACAGCCAAGCCTTCCTTCCCGACAGGAGATCCCGAACTCATCAATGTCGGTTGTGAAGAGACCGTGATAAGTATGGACCGGACAGCGGTCAGGATGTCCGGGATCGGTCTTTCTGATCTTGGTCGGATCGGTGAACATCTTCATCACCTTGGTCCTGATCGACTCGGGATCCTCGTCCAGGATAATAGTATTGCCGAGCGATTTTGACATCCTCTTGCCATCGATGCCGGGCAATCGGGGATAGCGGGTGAGCAGTGGTTCTGGTTCCGGGAATACCTTTCCGTAGAGGGAGTTGAAACGGCGGGCGATCTCCCGGGTAATCTCAAGGTGGGGAAGCTGGTCTTCGCCCACGGGGACGACCTCCCCTTTGTAGATCAGAATATCGGCCGCCTGGAGGACCGGATAGCCGAGATGGCCATAATTGATGAGATCGAGTAGCCCCAGATCCCGAGCCTGCTCCTTGATGGTCGGATTGCGCTGGAGACGTGCCACAGTCACCAACATCGAGAAGATGAGATGGAGCTCGGCATGGGCCGGGACCTTGGACTGGATCAGGATAACCGATTTCTGAGGATCGATACCGGCGATGAGCCAGTCGACGATCATCTCCTCAACCCACTCCGGATAGAGGTCGGTATGCTGATATTCAGTGGTAAGGCCGTGGAGATCGGCAACCTCGAAATAGCACTCATAATCATCCTGGAGCGCTACCCAGTTCTTGAGGGCGCCGAAGAGGTTGCCGAGATGGAGTCTGCCGGTTGTCCTCATTCCACTCAAGATCCTGCGTCTCATCTTAAGTAACTCGCCATCTTGACCAGAAGGAAGAGGATGACGATCATGAAGAAGAAGAGGATGTAGAGGATGATCCGGAATGGCCCGAGGATGGGTCCTTTGGGGATCCTCCTTCGTGGCAGCTTCATTGCAGATATCGCCGGCAGAGTGATTCTTGCCACTTCTCGATATCCCGCCTGGGGGTGAGGAAGTCGTTGATCAGGATTGCGAAGGCGATCGGTCTCGGCTTCAGGATATAACCGGAAAGGCAGGAGACACCATAAAGGGTTCCGGTCTTACACCGGATCCGATTCTTTTCGGTTTTGAATCGATACCAAAGAGTTCCCTCACCACCGGTGGGGAGAAGGCTTAAGAACTGTTCTCGATAACGGGAGTGGTAGAGGGCGTAAAGGAGTCGAACCATGGCCAGAGGGGTGATCCGGTTGAAACGGGAGAGGCCGGAGCCGTCGTAGATGGCAAGT
>Ga0180300_10000894_pt1 | contig 13564 bp, 12 predicted proteins | sample GuaBasSediGuay15_FD_121798 | JGI IMG/M metagenome (GOLD analysis project Ga0180300, IMG submission 121798) | Subseafloor sediment microbial communities from Guaymas Basin, Gulf of California, Mexico - Guay15, Core 4569-2, 21-24 cm | ecosystem: Environmental > Aquatic > Marine > Hydrothermal... | reverse complement strand
GTATTGGATCTTGGGGCAGATATAGAGCGAATTTGCAAATATCTTGGATGGGAAGAATTTGAGAATATCTCATCGCTTGCGTTTGAAGTGAATGGTTTTATAGTCAAAAAGCATTTTCGTTTCAGTTTTGATGAGGGGAGATATGAGATTGATCTTCTTGCCTTGAAGAAACCCTTCGTGATATGTGCAGATTGTAAACAGTGGCGTCGAGGATGGATGGGAATTCCAAGCAGAAAAGCCGCTGAGAAACAGATTCAAAGAACCAAGACTCTTGTGGAGAACTCTCTGAGTATGTTAAAAAAGATAGGTATTGAAAAGTGGAGTAGTGCGTGCTTTATTCCCTTGATCATCTCGCTTTTTCCGTCAGATTCAGCATTCTACAGAAACGTTCCAATAGTGCCTATAATTCAGCTCAGAAGCTTCATACAAGATATGCCTGCCTATGTGGATAAGTTTAAACATTACTGGATATCAATTAGATGATCTTTCTTTATACCTTCAGTATGGATAATTAATAAGTCCCAAAAGAAGATGCAAGAAGTTTTCTCATTCTTTTTGAATAAGGATAAAATTTCTATCTATAAAAGGAGAGGAAATATGATATCCTGTTAAGGCTATTAATTAAATCTTCCATTTTAGCTCTCACTTCTCAAGAAATTTTAAAAATATTAGAATGAATCAGAAAGGAATCAACAATACTTGGATATATGCATTCATGATGAAAATCTTTATTAATTTTTAGACAATTCTTTTATCCGAAAGGAGGCTTAAAAAACGGTTAAAATTGCGAAAGAATTGATAAGGATAGTAAATTTATCCATGCCATTTCCAGCAAACGTCTTGAAGGCTTATGCGAAAATCGGACCGGTCTTCACGAGCGGCGATCTAGCTAGAGAAGCGGAAATTCCCAGATCAACTGCCAAGTACTATGTGAGGAAGATGATTGAGTTACATATGATCTCTAAGGTGCCCTATCGCAAAAAATATCAGAAATACGCAAATGCACACAAGTTCTCTGACTGGCTTCAAGACTTGTTGAGGCTTGCGATAAAGCCTCTTGAGGAATGATCAAAGTGGTGAAGATGCTTGTCGCTTCGAGATTTAGCTCTCTCAAAAGATAGGCGGAAAAGGAGAGGCCGCCGCTTATCGTCCAAGGAAAGCCGAAGCATGAGAAGGAAGGGATATGATGCTGAAAGAAGCCTTGTTAGAAAACTTAGGTCTCTAGGATTTAGGGCTGTGAGAATCCCAAGTTCCGCGCCTAGTTCTGAACCACTACCCGATGTCTTCGCAACTATGAACGACGGTATCTTAGCAATCGAGGTTAAGGCTTCAAATGAGGATAGAATATACTTCAGATCCAGCCAGGTTAGGAAGTTATTCGAGTTTCTCGATATGTTCATTCCATACAAGAGGAAAGCTGCTCTTTTAGCTGGAAAGTTCCCATATAAGTGGGTGTTTAAGATGGTTGAGGAAGTGGGAGATTACATTATTCGCCGAGATGATGAGAGCAGCATCCACCTAGAGTATATCTTCAAGGATTGAAGAAATCAAGAATTCTCTTTCTTCTTTTCTTCCTTTTTCAGTATTGCTATTATCTCTGCCACCTTCTCTGGGGGAACTCTCTCAGTATTGATGGCAACATCGAAGGGCGGCATCCTTGAAAGATCAGCATGGTAAAGACGCCTCGCGATTCTATCGACCTTTCTGTCCTCATCTTCAAGCTCCTTAAACGCTACGAACTCTGGCTTCTTATCCTTCAATGCTCTCCTTCGACTTCTCTCCTCTCTCGAAGCAACTAATAAGACTCTAATAGATTCTTGTTCCTCCTTAGCCGCATAAAGAGCTGACGTTCCTTCAACTATAACTGGACGCTTTTCACTTCTTAACAACCTGCTTAAACGGCGCATGTCTATATGAGCCGCGTTTACGATCTCAGCCTTCATTGTTCTCTGAATCAGCCGAGCCGTTGAGGTCAGTCCAGCTTCTGATAATCCATAAATTAAGATGTGAGGACCTATTCTCGGAGTCTTTCTTGTTGGAACCAGCGTCTCCGGCACGTATCTCATGAGTATTGGAAAGCGAATTCCGGCATCGATAATTAATGCAAAGAGAAACGGTAATCTCGGATCGATATTCCATAAGATCCCGCCCAATAAGCTTGCTGGAACCGAGGCTAGATACCAAACAAAATTAAGCAATGCACTCCACGTGCTCTGAACCTTCTTTGGCATCACCTCTGATCTTAGAGCCCAAAATGATGGACCGACTGATGTTCCTCCGGCATCAAGCATCCAGACGAGGACGGGAATGAATGGAGTTATGGAGCTTTTATAGGTTCCTCCAATTATGAACGTGATTAAAGCGGCATAACGTAGCGGCCGTACTAAGAGTATGATTTTCTTTCTTCCCTTCCTGTCAGCTATTCTTGCAAGTGGGAGCTGGAAGAATATTCTGATGATACTATCTGCTGTTGGAAGCAAGCCGATAATTAGCAAAGGAGCCATGCAGACCTCTGCTGCGTATATGGACCAGAATGGGGATAAGAGTTGCCAGGCGAAGGGGCCTAGTAGAAATAAGATGATCCAAGATGAGGCTTTCCTTTCTCTTGATAGTAAATAAACCTTCTTCATTTGGAGGAACATATCCTTGGCGGCTTCAGAGATCCCTCTAATTTTTCTTTTCTCTTGCGAAGGATTTGTCTTCAATCTCTTCCATGTGTAGATCCAGACTAGGAATGAGATAAAAAACTGGATGAGAAACATTTTTCGTATTTCTTCTAATCCTCCCATCATCTGTATTAGATATGCTGAGAGTGGAGGCGTAATCATATTCACAATACTTGCTGTCACGGTGAGTGTGGCTACAAATTGGCTTCTTCTATTCTGTTCAATTGATGAAAAGAGAATCGCATTGTAGGCGGGGCTTGAAATAGCTGAGCCTATCGCTCCTAGAAAATTCACGAGTATGAGGATCCGCCAGTTTGAGGCTAATGCATAGATCATTGGATTAACAAGTGTGAGGGCGGTTCCGAGTAAAAGAACATTTTTTCTGTCATATCTGTCTCCGATCCATCCTCCAATTAGGATAAAGAGAACAAAGACAGCTGACCATATCGATCCGAATAATCCGAGAACGACAGCATCCGCACCTAAGACTTCTTTAGCATAAAGTGTTGCTAACCCTGCTGTAAGTCCTCCGCTAATTGTTAAAAAAGTTCTTCTTACTAGTAGGACGCGAAGATTTTCTTCATACGGCATCTTTAAGCAAAGAAGATTCTTCACTTTTCTAGTCATCGCCAAATACTTTTTCTCTTTAGAGCCTACTAAATGTCAATAACTTCTTAATAAAAGTTCTTCTTGTTCTATCACTTGCTACTTTCAGCTCTTACGTCTATGCTTTTGTATCCACTTCGAAACTGCAGATAATGGCGATAACATATCGAGATTTATCTGCATAACAAAATAATTTATCTAAGAATGTCCCTTTTTATGCAACATTATATATGTAATGTTGCATTTTTAAGCGTCGAGTGGAGGCGCACTTGTTGAAAAAACCCAAAAGAAGCGTCGAGATTGTAGAAAGCTTCTGTGGTTGGGATTATTTAATTGAATTAATCAAAAAATGTAAGCGTGAGGTCGATAGAGCCTTAATTTCAGCTTTATTTGAGACAGGAGGCAGGGTTAGCGAGGTCCTCATGTTGGGAAAGGACAATTTTGTAGTCCAAAAACCATTTTTAGTAGTGAAGGCAATGCCTGTTCTTAAACGTTATAGCAAGATCGGGGAATATGTAGATGAAAATGGTAAAGTGAGGTGGAAAACTAGGAAGAAAATAGGCTACAGAACTTTTCCGATCCATATGAATGAGCCCTTATGTCCTTCTCTGTTAGAATATATAGACAAGATTAAGGAGGGAAAACTTTTTCATATAGGGAGAACGCAAGTCTATAGGATCGTTCGTAGCCTTGACACAAATATTTTCCCACACTGGTTTAGGGCTCAAAGAGCCTCGCAACTCGCTTTAGAGTACGGATTTGATGTTCATGACCTAATAGATTTTTTCAACTGGAAAAGTCTTCAGACAGCTATACACTATAGTAGAATGGGTTGGAAGGGCTTAGCAAATAAGATGAGGCGGTGACCTTTAAGATACGTGTCGCATGAAACTATTTTGTGAGAGTTTTTGCGCAACAGTTGGCACAGTAATACATATGCAACCAAAATAACTAATATAATGCATTTACATCTCGATGAAGAAGATTTTTGGCGTATTTTCCCCTCTCTTCAAACGTCAAAAATCCACTTATCCCCATTCTCAAGCATCATTTTTCTTTCTATTTGATTAAAACGGATACAAAAGCATAGACATAAGAGATGCCTTTAGGATGTTCAGACCGCCATCTGAATCTTCATCGAGTTTCCGATCCTCCTTATGTGAGTCTCAAAGCCCTCCAATATCCTTCCCAACAGAAATATATGCGTCACGTAAGGCTTAACTATGGCTCTGCCGGAAGAAACAGCCTTTATAGCTGCTGGATAAACATTTACATATCTATGAATTCCTTGAATAGTCAATTACTTAGCTAATATCTCAGCGATTGGAAGCAAGACCTCATCCGGCGGATAATCAACAAGAACTATGCACCCACCAAGTTTAACTATATCAATGGTCTGCCGAATTGCTGAGGGGCTCCGGAGACATCCACCACATCGACTCCTTCTCCATCGGTTAAACTCATCATCCTCTCGACAACGTTCTCCGAATAGCCAAGCATGTCCGTAACGTATATTCCTAGTGCTTCATAGACTCTAGCTGCTTGAAGGATCATCTGTCCAATAGGACCCGCTCCAAGCACGGCAACATCATTTACGTCTATCTTCCCCATTTTCGCCGTCATTATCCCGACGGCTAACGGTTCAATCATCGCCCCTTCCTCAAACGAGATATTATCGGGAATCGGGTTGCACGTTTTGCTCCGGTGCTGTTACATATTCCGCGAAGGTCGTTAAATGGAGGAGTTCCATAAAATTTGACATTCCTGCACAAGTTATATCTTTCAGATCTGCAGTAAGGACATTTTTCACATACAAATTCAGGCTCGATCACAACCCTTTGTCCAACCTCAAGCCTTGACACATCGCGACCTACCTCAACTATCTCCCCCAGAGCATTCATACCCTAAGATCAAAGGTTTCTTGACAACAAATGAGCTTGCGTCCATGAAGATAGTAATGAATAGGCGGATCCGCATATTCCGACACATTTCATCTTAACGAGAACTTCATCCGGCTTTATCTGGGGAATCTTAACTTCTTCTATTCTCATATCCATCGGCTTATAGAGAATGGCAACTCTCATAGTTCCCCTCATTCAATCATTTCCTAGGACACTCTCTCCAATGTTCTCCATACTGTAAAATAAGACTTTTTAACGAGAGCGGCTACTTGGATTACCTTTTTTAGATATCAAGTTGATCCGAAACTTTTATATTAATATGAAATAAAGCATTGTTTTGTACGTTGCAGAAGATAATTAAGATTTGGGGGAAACGGTTGAAATATAACTTGCCTAGGTTGCCTCTTATAATTTTTCTAGTTACAATTTTCGGATCACTAATTTTAGGATTCTCAATAATTTATGACCTCGTCGTAACTCATAGCATAGGAGAAAAATTACGGTTTGAAAATGAATTTATCAAGATAGATTTTCCGAGGAACTGGTGTGCATACTCATGGAGTGAAAGAAATATAACTGGAAGCGTGTATGGTGTATTCCTGTATTCTCAAAAACCTTCATCTATCATAATTTTCAGAATCCACGACGAAAATGTAACACGACATTTCATGAAAAGAAACAATTTGAAAAATGTCTCAGCAGTGATAAATTTTGAGTTAAGAAGAATATATAGTGATATTAGAAAGAGGAATGAGAATTCATCGTTGATTTTTGAGGAAACCGGGGGGATAAGCATCCGGGAAGTTCAAGCTAACTACTCAAAGATTATAATAAAGAATGCCTTCGAATCCGAAGGAACTTTCCATGATATGTTCTGTTTAATGATCTCATATATCAGAAATCATAGTCTTGTAGAGATAACCCTTTGGGGAGTGAGGGAAAACTACGAAGAACTTCGCATTTTGTTCGAAGAGACCTTAAACTCAACAAAGATTAAGGTGTAGATATATGAATGACTTACCGACGAAAAAAGATATCATTAATTCCTTAATCGGCGGAGCGCTCTGTTTTCTTTCAGCAATATTTCTCTCCAGCTTCGTAGATATCCTGCTCGGGCAAATACTACAATATTTCGGCATATCAGGCGTAATAATTTTCAGATCATTTTACATAGCTAAAGCAATAATTTTCTTCGCTCTAGTGCATCTTATCTGTGGATTTATAGGCGGGGTATATACCGGTTACACGGTAAAGAGCAGAATTAAGATCGCATATTTTATCACTGGCCAGCTTGGTTTCATAGGCTTTCTCGTTTTCACGACCTTTCTTAGTAAAGTAGACTTCATGAGTTACTATTTTGAAGTGATCGTGCTACCGCTATTGGGAAATCTTTTAGGTGCATACTTAGGCGGATACACGATCCACTGGAAAAGCAAGGAAGAATAAATTCGAGATTAAACTTTTATAAGGATAGATATATCATTGATGTTTGTTCCCGTCGGCCCAGTTATGATAAGGTCTTTCAGCTTAGAGAAGAATGTGTATGAATCATTGTCTCTAAGAACATCTGATGGATCGATTCCGAGTTTTCTTGAGCGCTGTACCGTTTTTCCATCCGCTATAGCGCCCGCCGCATCCGTAGGTCCATCAATACCATCAGTGCTGGCTGAGGCAATAACTACCCCATCAGCACCAGATATCTTTAATGCGGCACTGAGGGCTATCTCTTGATTTCTTCCTCCAATGCCCTTTCCAGTCACTGTGACCGTGGTTTCGCCTCCGGCTATTACTGCCGCGGGTGAAGATATCGGATAATTTGTTACCACGAGTTCTTTCCCTATAGTGCCGAAGAACGTACCTATATGTCTAGCTTCACCTTCCATGAAAGAAGTTAGGAAGAGATTGTTCAATCCTTTTTTCTTGACATTGTTTAATGCTGCCATACATGCGAGCCGGTTATTGCCTATTACTATATTCTTAACTCTCCTAAAGATTGGGTCGCCTTTCTTCGGTGTTTCAGCTATCTTCCCCTTCATCCCTTCCATTAAGGTACGCCTAATAGTTTCTGGAACTTTATCCCAAAGGTTGTATTCTCGTAAGATTAAGACCGCATCGCTAAATGTCGAAGAATCTGGAACGGTGGGTCCTGAAGCTATAACGTCCAATGGATCGCCCAGTACATCAGAAAGCAATAGACCAATGAGTGAAGCTGGGTAAATTGCTCTTGCAAGCTGTCCTCCCTTAAAGCTGGAGATATGTTTCCGCACCGCATTTATCTCATTTATCGTTGCTCCTGATTTCAAAAGCAAGTCCGTTACCTTACGTTTATCTTCAAGCGATATTCCCTCTCTCGGAAGAGCCATCAAGCTTGATCCCCCACCGGAGATCAGACATATTACTAAATCATCTTCTCCGGCCTTCTCTGCCAGCCTAAGTATCTTCTTAGCTCCTAACACGCTACTCTCATCCGGTATTGGATGGCTTGACTCATGAAGCTTTATGCGACTCAGTTTATGTTTCCTCGCAACTCCTTTAGGGACAATAATTACGCCTTCTTCTATTCGATCCTTAAGTATCTCTTCTAGGGCTTCAGCCATTGTTCCGCTCGCTTTACCTCCTCCTAAAACAAAAATTCTCTTACACTTAGAGAGATTGAAGATTTCACCGTTGATTTTTAGAGATCCGCTTTCAAGCCTTACTTTTGAAAACATTATTCTTTTGGGATCAGCAGTCTTGAACGCCTCTTCAATAGCGTCTAGAGCTATCTCCCTTGCTTTTCTATCCTTCCGGGACGATGCGTTCGAAATAAGCTCTTCTCTATTCTTTATTATTGTTGTCATCCTGAGGTCCTCTCATCCACTCATTTAGGAAGGAATTACTGCCTTGTTATTCTCTAGGTTTTAATATATTTTCCCATTCTCCATTAAATGATGGACATAAAAAATGACCCTGCCCTATAAAAGTGCTATTTTGAGATTTATTCCTCCCTTTTTTAGGATATTTTTTTAGTCCCTAGATAGTTATTCAATAACTGCATGGATTAAAGAGCCGCAGTCTTTTCTATTTAATTCTAATTTTTAATTAATTATGCGCTGGTCATTTACAAATATGAATATGCTAATGTTTTTCAGATATAAAATCTATCCATTACTTATTACAAGGAAACGTTTTCTTTCCTTCTTTAATTTGGATATTTTTTAGGTCCTTTTTATCTCACATAATTGGCATAATTACTTTCTGATTGTAATCGATTATTACCTCTATTTTTCCCCTGAGTTCCTCATCCAGCCGCGGATCTCCCGTGTCTACTCTGAGGACTCTGAAATTTTCGATTTTATTTCTCGTAGCGATAACTATTATGTTCTGTGCTCCAACCTTCCTTATCACTTGGGAACTTATCTGTTGATTCCCTCTGCCGAAGATAAATCCCTGTCCGCCTATGGGTGTTACAATAATCTTTGCTTTTCTACCCTTTATATATCTGAGAATTGCTTTCTCATTCGCATCTTTCACGATTATCTTTTTGTTTAGGAGTAGATCTACACCCAAAAGTGTCTTTTTCTGATCGAGTAGATCTACTATTGTGCGCGTAGTTGTTCCTGGACCGAGAATATAAATGACTTCGGGCTCTAAGATCTTTTCAATAACATAGATGGCTATAGCTGCTTGATTCCTAAGTTCGCTTCTGCTATGAGAGCTCGGTATCTTAACTCCTTGAAGATACCCTGCCTCGTATGGCACCAGCATATATCCATAGAGTTTTGCTGAAAGACGGTTTTGTCTAAAGGCTTCTTCATCGACATCCATGACCTCAGCCTCTCTCAATGGAAGCCCTGATCTTAAAAACTTAGCTGTAATATATGCAGCGGCTTCTGGATTGAGGGCGAAGACGGCGCTATGCATCTTGACTCCTGTCGGGACTCCCAATACTGGAATTTTCAGCCCAACCACGTCCATTATATCCCGAGCTGTTCCATCTCCCCCGCAAAAAGCGAGAAGATTCACGTTTTCTTCAGTCATTATTTTAGCTGCTTCCTTTGTGTCAAGAGGGGTTGTCTTGTCCTTCGCCTCCCCTATAGTGGTACATTCAAACCCAATTCCCTTTGCCTCTTCCTCGCCCATCTTTCCCGCAGCAGCTACTATGTGGACTTTGCCGATAACTTTCTTGAGATATGAAAGGAAGACCTTCGCCCTAGCGGGTGCTATTGGCTCCGCACCTAACGCTATAGCTTTCCTTAAGGTTTTTTCTCCATCAGTCCCCTTGAGTCCTACAGCGCCACCCATACCAGCTATCGGATTAACTATAATACCTAATTTCTTCATGAAGAGTCCTTCTGTTATAGGGATGTGAAGCCTTGTTATTCTCTTACATGCCCGCGTCCAAGAACGAAGTACTTCACAGTTGTTAAATGCTGAACACTCATTGGACCACGTGCATGCATTTTTTGGGTACTTATGCCAATCTCAGCGCCAAGTCCATACTGGTTGCCATCTGTGAATCGCGTTGAGGCGTTCCAATAAACGGCGGCGGAGTCTACTTCCTTGATGAATCTCAAGGCTTTATTGAAATCTGACGTGAGAATAGCATCCGAATGCTTCGTTCCATACTTGTTTATGTGATTTATAGCCTCCTCCAAACCGCTAACAACTTTAATACCGATTATTAAGTCCAGATATTCAGTGTACCAGTCTTCCTCCGTAGCTGGGATGACGTCTGGAACAACTTTTCGTGTTTCTTCACATCCTCTAACCTCAACTCCATGTTTTCGGAGGGCCTCAACAAGTATAGGAATGAATTTTGAGGCTATCTTTCGATGTACAAGGAGCTTCTCGGCAGCATTGCATGTTCCCGGCCTCTGGCATTTCGCATTTATGACTATCTTTACAGCTGTCTCTAAATCAGCATCTTCCTCAACATATATGTGACAGTTTCCAGTTCCAGTCTCGATCACTGGAACCTTTGCATTTTCAACAACCGCTCTGATTAATCCAGCTCCTCCCCTAGGAATAAGAACATCAACGTAATCCCGCATTTTCATGAGCTCAATTGCCGCGCTTCTCTCAGTTACAGGAACAACTTGAATGGTGCCTTCAGGTATTCCCGAATCTACGGCGGCTTCACTGAGTATTTTCCCAATTGCCAAGTTTGAGTTGATAGCGTCTGAGCCGCCGCGTAGAATCACGGCGTTTCCAGATTTAAGGCATATACCTGAAGCATCCGATGTAACATCAGGTCTAGACTCGTATATAACAGCGACTACTCCGAGAGGAACCCTAAGCTGACCTATAATTAAACCATTAGGTCTAACCCATGTTCTGACTATTTCTCCTACAGGATCAGGGAGAGATGCAACTTCACGTAGACACTGAGCCATCTTCAATATTCTCTTCTCGTTTAGGATGAGCCTATCAAGTAAAGCTTCCTTAACACCTTTATCTCTTGAAGTCTTAACATCCTTATTATTCGCCTCGAGAATCTCAGATGTATTCTTCTCCAACGCATCCGCCATATTTAGAAGAGCTTGATTCTTTGTCTCAGTTGGAAGCTTCGCCAGCTCATAGGAGGCTACCTTCGCCTTTTTACATATCTCCAATATTAATTCCCTAACTGTCAACCTACATCTTCTCCCTCCTCAGAGACATTCGCTTTCTACTTATTACTTCTTTCTGTCTAATATAACCTAAAGTCTTCCTTATCTGGGAAGTATTCATTCCCTTAATTAAGTTAATTTCTTCACTTGTATAGTTAGCTATTCCCCTAGCGAACTCCTTGTCATCTGGACCCACGAGGCTCACAACCTCTCCAACTTGAAATCTTCCGGAAACATCTTCTATGCCGACGGCTAGTAGGCTCGCGCCTTTCAGAATAGCCTCCTTTGCTCCCCGGTTCACCTTTATCTGGCCCTTCGTACCCGCACCGTATGCTATCCATTTTTTAATCTTTGATATCTTCTTTTTTTCGGGCTTAAATAGTGTTCCAACAGGTTTTCCCTCTAGTAAGTCTAGAAGTACGTTCTCTCTATGACTGTTTGCAATTACGAGCGGAATTCCGCTTCGCATAGCTATCTCGGCGGCTTGAATCTTAGTTTTCATTCCTCCACGGCCAAACTTGCTCTTTCCCTCAGCGGCCTTCTTTATTTCAGGCGTTATCTTCTCAACAACTAGTAGAAGATTCGCATCCGGCTTTTCCGGACTCTTCGTATAAAAGCCATCTACAGTTGTTAGGATTGCAACCAAATCTGCTTCAACCGCATTTGCTATTAGAACTGAGAGGATATCGTTATCGCTGAAATTTATTTTCTGGCCTTTTGTTAGAGGGATTATCTCATTGATTGACGTCACGTCATTCTCGTTAACTATGGGGATTACGCCGATCTGAAGAAGTCTATCGAGGACGTTACACGTGTGAATATAGGATACGCGGTCGGCGAGGTCTCTTTCGGTTAAGAGAACCTGCGCTACCTTCAGACCGTGGGTCTTAAAGAATTCTCTGTAGTGGGACATCAGTATATTCTGTCCAGCGGCTGCGCATGCCTGCTTGAAGACTATATCGTTTGGATTGGGTTTGACGTTGAGTTCCGCTATTCCAGCGGCTATTGCACCTGATGTTACAAGGATCACCTTGTAACCTTTCTTTACTACCTGTGCTATTTGATCCACTATTCTCTTCATTGATTTTAGGTCAAGTCTTCCATCATCTTTGACAAGGCTTCCGGTTCCAACCTTCACGACTATGAGCTTGCTAGCCATCAAAGAGATCCTCTCTCACCCTTTAGATGAAATTATTCTTTTATTTCTTTCTCTTTGACCCTCCGAAAAATAATTATTTGACGATTATCCACTTGTCGTTGTGTCCGTATTGAAGAGAAAAATACTCGGCTTCATAAGGATTATACGTCCAGTTAATGGATTAATGATGAGCTTAGCTGTCTTTGTTGGAGCGTGGCTATCTCTAAACACACCTGTCTTCCCTGATCTTTTGCAGAATCTCCTTTTAGGAGCTTTAACAGCCTTTACTTTATCTGGAGCTTCAATGGCGATAAATGACTACTGTGATTACGAGATTGATAAAATTAATGAGCCGAATCGGCCGCTTCCAAGCGGCGTAGTAAAATTAGAGGAGAGCTTATTTCTGGCCGCAGTTATGATGCTGATCGGTCTGGTTGCATCGTTACTCATAAATTGGAAGATACTACTGATCGCGTTGATTTCTATATCAGTCTCTACGATTTATGCATTTAGGGGTAAACAGACGGGGTTACCAGGGAATATGCTTGTAAGCTTCTGTGTCGCTATTCCATTTATATATGGAAGCCTTATAGTCAGTGATATTATTGATCTGAAGATACTTCTCTTCTCAGCTATGGCTTTTCTATCGAATATAGGTCGAGAGGTAACGAAGGGAATAGTGGATGTAAGCGGCGACCGGATTAAGAATATGAGAACGGTAGCGGTGATCTATGGTGAGAAAGTAGCCGCAGCCGTCGCCTCATCTATGATTCTCTCCGCCGTCATCTTAAGCGCTGTGCCTCCAATCATAGGCATAGTCTCCGCATGGTTCATTCCATTCGTTGCAATCACGGATATCGGTTTCATTCTTTCATCAATGATGCTCATCCGAAATCCAACGCGTCAAAATGCAAAGAAGGTGAAGAGCCTTATTCTCTTATGCATGTTGATGGGCATGATCGCTTTCATAGCTGGGAAATAGCAACAAATATTTTACCCAAAGATACAAAGATATTTATTGGTGTAAAAGCGGGGATAGCCAAGCCAGGTCAAAGGCGCAGAGCGAACAAATCCGCGTAAGCTTCAGGAGCCTGTCCCATAGGGGTTCGCGGGTTCAAATCCCGCTCCCCGCACCAGTTTACCAGTAAAATTTCGAAAGTAACCTTAGCACGGCAGTTCAATCTCATCTAGAGTCTCAGAGATCCTTTAGATAATTATTCCCCAATTTATCTTTTAGTCTTCCACCACCGTACCTACTGCATTCTTTGCAGTCTATGCGTCCGATACTGTGAAGAAATCAAGAAAGAAAACGTTACAACATTCGTTGGCAGAGGAGCCAACCGAAAAGGTTGCCGTCGTACCAGAGAAAGCTGACGTATGCGAACTTGCAGGGAGTTTTATAAACTACTAAACGAAATGATCAGGAATTGTTTTTATCTCCTTCCCTTTTTCAAGCGCTACGATCTCAACCCATTCATCAATGCCTGAAGAGGATACTTTCCTCCCCAACACGTGTTCTATCTGGAAGACTCCCGCAGGGTTATCCATATTCACCAAAATTTTTACAGGGCGACTTTCACCTTCTAGAACTTCGACTCTTCTGATAGCGAGCGCCGACAGAGAATGTATATCTACATCACCCATTCTATAGGGGATTCTAGC
>Ga0180300_10000893_pt1 | contig 13571 bp, 11 predicted proteins | sample GuaBasSediGuay15_FD_121798 | JGI IMG/M metagenome (GOLD analysis project Ga0180300, IMG submission 121798) | Subseafloor sediment microbial communities from Guaymas Basin, Gulf of California, Mexico - Guay15, Core 4569-2, 21-24 cm | ecosystem: Environmental > Aquatic > Marine > Hydrothermal... | reverse complement strand
CTTTGTCCCCTTTAAGCAATGCCTTAAAAGCTTCTTCACAGAGTACCGTTTTTATCTTTACCGTTCGGCCTTTAAGTTTTGCTTTATTTTTTATCAACTCCGAACTATTGGTCAAAGTGGTTCTCGCGGTAGCTAAAACCCCGATAACATTCCCGGTCTCAACAGCCTTCTCTGCCATAGGCTCATCAATTTTTAACACCGGTATATCTACTATTTTCTTTGCAACATCCACTCCTGGAGAAATACTGCTGCAGCAAACCATAACCAGGTCAGCCCCTGCCTCCTTACACAGAGCAACCTGACAGCATAGGCGTCTCACTATTGATGGAGTTAATCGTCCTATCGAGATCATCTCCTGTAGCAGACTTTCATCTACAATATGAAAAACACCGGTCTGTGGTAGTGCTTCAGCTATTAACTTTTTGAGAGTTTCTGCCAGTGAGACCACCGTATGGATGAAGGCTACTTTTTTCTCCATAGAACACTCGCTAAGTTCTTGGAACCTTCCGAAGGAGTTGTCCATAGCCCTCCACCACATCATTGATACCCAGTAATTTCATCAGGTGCCAGGCTGTAGCCTGATTAGCAGCAACTACAGGCTTTCCGCTGTCACTTTCAATTTCCTCAATTACATCGCTACAACGGAAGTTAGTGCAGGCAATAAAAATACCGTCGGCTTCCGGTACCACTGCCTCCATAGCAACCTGATAAGCCTGAGAAGGTTTAGTAGCACCTATCTCATAAAGGTCTTCAATCTGCAGTCCAGCTACTTTAAGAACCTCAAATCCGGAGGCTTCATAGAACTCTTTAAATTTTTTATTAATTTCATCAATGTACGGACCTGCAATAACAATCTTTTTAAAGCCCATAAAGCGCATAGCCTCCTCAACTGCAGTGGCGGTGGTGGTACAGGGAATCCCTTTGCTGTTAGACTCCATAGCTTCAATCTCTTTTTTATCCCAGCCTGGGCCCCCAACAAGGCTACCCGCGGTACAGGCAAAAGCAATGGCACTGTTTTTACCCAGGATCGGTGAGGTCATTCCTTCAGCCAGAAGACCCGCTGGTTCACGGAGTCTTGCACTCAGTTTCGAACACTCCTCTACATTAACCACTGGCTCCATGTGAATCCTGGTCTCTCTCACCTGAACATAAGATGGCAGCATTCGGCAAATCTCTGGAGTGGGATTTAAGTTTGGTCCAACTACAATCAGCCCTACTTTTGCCCGGTAACCATAGGGAACACCGTAAGCCTCCTCACTTTTTTGAATCATTTTGCACCCCTTTTTTATTTTATGTTCTTTATTATTTATATCCAAAAAGTGCAGGTAGCCACATAAAGATATCAGGAAATAAAGCTACCAGTATCATTATAGCAAATGTTAAGAAAAGAAAGGGGGGAATATCCGAAAATACTTCCTCAATAGTAGTTTCAGCCAATCGGCAAACAATGAAAAGACCAAGCGCAACCGGGGGTGTAATAAGAGCAAGCTGAACAACCATCACAAAAAGCAGTCCAAAATGGTGAGGCGAAATCCCATATGCAAGTGCTACGGGAGCAAGGCAGGGAACCAGCATGACCATGGTAGCAACAGCCTCCAGAACAAAACCAATAAGGAGCAGAGAAAAAAGAGTTATGATCAAAAAAAGCTGTGGATTTGTCGTTACAGACATGAGCATATCAGTTAATTTAGCAGGAACCTGGTAGGTGGTCAAAATCCAGGCAACGAGTTTAGCAGTAGCCAGCATCATAAAAACCACAGCACTTGTTTTGGATGCTCTGAGGAAACAGGAGATAATTTTTTTAAAGGTTAGCTTTCTTGTAACAAAAATACCAACTACCAGGGCATACGCCACTGCGACAGCTCCTGCTTCTGTGGGAGTAAACATACCGGAGAGGATGCCTCCTAAAATAATGACAGGAACCATGAGACCCAGTATGCCGCTTTTTGCCTTCTTTAATACATTGATAAAACTGAATTTTCCCCCACTGACAGGATAGTTCCGACGGACAGAGTAAATGTAGGCAAGAGCCATCATACCTAAACCAAGAGCTATACCAGGGATTATTCCAGCCAGAAAAAGACCAGCAATTGAAACTGCTCCTCCGGCTACATGGGCGTAAATAATCATAGCCACACTGGGTGGAATAATTGGTCCTACAATGGAGGAGGTAGCTGTTACCACAGCGGTGAACTTTTTACCGTACCCTTCTTTAATCATAGGGGGTATAAGCATAGAACCAATGGCCGCCGTATCAGCTAAAGCTACACCTGATACTCCAGCAAAAAGCATACTTGCAATGATATTGACATGGGCCAGTCCACCCCGCAGATGTCCTACAAGAGCATTGGCAAAATCAACCAGCCTGGGGAGAACTCCTGCCTCCTGAACCAGAAAACCTGCCATAATAAAAAGAGGAATGGACATAAGGACAAAAGAATCAATTCCTCCAAATATTAAAGTGGGAAGAATCATCAAAGAAGCTCTTTGAGTAACCAGGATAAATACCACACTTGTAAGCCCAAGACAAAATGCAACAGGAACACCCAGAAGCACGGTTACAGCAAAGACTATTGCTAAAAGAATCACGAGCTTGCTCCTTTATCAGATATCAGGCTGTCGGGGTCACTTTTTGCCTTTTTTACCTTCTCATACATTTTGGGAAGTAAAAAAAGAACCATAATAGAAGACCCCACGGGAATGGCAAGGTAAAACCAGAACACAGATACCCCCATAGAGAGAATGATCTGTCTCCACTGGTAGGGAAGAACAACGATACTTTCTATTATCAACAGGACAAGGAAAATAAGTAGAAGTATCTGGGCAGCTAAGTTAAAATAAGAGCGTGCCCGTTGGGGAAGTCTATCAACCAAAATTTTAATGTTAATATGAGCATCTTCCTTTAGTGCCAGGCCTGCAGCAAGAAAAACTACCCAGACCATTAAATAGCGAGCTAACTCTGCGGCAAAGGGGATAGTGGTTTTCAGAACATACCGCAAGAATACCTGAACGATAAGAATGAAAGTCATACTCGCGGACGTCGCAATAACTGCCAGCTCCACTGCTCTTTTAAAATAACGGTAAAACACTTCTCGCTTCTCCTTCAAAGAGTGAGAAGGCAGCTTCCCGACATATAGCAAAATGAGGCCGGGAAGCTGCCCCAGCTTTAACGTTTATTTATTTGCCCAGACAAAAAGGTCAACCAGCTTTTTACTCATTGGCCCGAATTTGTCGCTAAATTGTGGGTAAATTTTCTCTGTTGCTATCCGGCGGAACTCTTCTATAGTCTCCTGCGGAACTTTAATAACTGTCATCCCTTTCTTTTCCAGCTCTTTAAGCAGTTTCTGATTATCCCGGTAACATTCCTCTCTCTCACATAAAGTGGCCTTTTGAGCAGCCGCATCTACAGCCAGTTGAAGGTCCTTTGGTAATCTATCGTAAATTATTTTACTCATAACAAATGTCCCGGGCTCGTTTACATGACCGGTTAAGGAGTAGTATTTTTGAACTTCGTAAAACCTGGCAGTGTAAACCATTGCCGGTGGATTTTCCTGGGCATCAACAACTCCTGTTCGAAGAGCATCGTAAAGCTCAACCCAGTCTATAGGTGTAGGAGCAGCACCCAATGCTTTAAAGAAAGCAATATGAACAGGAGTGGGCAGGGTGCGAATCTTCACACCTTTCAAGTCCTCAACAGACCTGACAGGATTTCGGCGGGTGGTTACATGGCGGAAGCCATTGTCAAGATAACCTAACAGATGAAACCCTTCATTCGCCAGCCTCTCATTGAGATACTGGCCCAGAGGTCCATCCAGGATTTCAAACATAGTCTTGCGATCTTTCCATAGATACGGAAGAAGAGTAACTCCTATCTCAGGTGTATAGGATTGAAGATAACCTGTTCCACAGAGGGCTACTTCTAAAGTTCCCATTTTGACCATCTCTAAGCACTCTCTTGTCTTTCCCAGAGCACCAGCATGATACACTTCTACAGCAATTCTTCCATTACTTGCAGTCTCCAGGTACTCTTTAAATTTTTCCATTCCCTTACCCCAGGGATGATCAGCCGCAACATTGTTGGCAACACGGATGGTATATTCAGCTGCGTACAGACTGGACGTTAAAAGGAGGAGTATTAACACCATTACCACTATTACGGTAAACTTTCCTCCTGTCTTCATACTTTATACCTCCTTTTTAAAAATCTCACAAGACTCGAAGAGAAATGTCAATAATTTTTCTCCTCGATATCCTCTATTCCCAAACTGAAGCGGCCTTTTTATCCTCTCACCTCCTTTTCGGCCTTTTATTTTAAGCCCTGCTTTCTTCGTTTCTCTTGTTCATCCAGCAACCAGGAACCAACAACCAGTAACCGACTCAATCAAGTTTAAAAATCTCTGCCCCCTTTTTGCGGGGATAAAAATCTGCTGAAACCGACCAATTGATCTCCCCTATGAACTCTATTTTTCCTTCCTTTTGACAAAAAGGTCGATCATGGCCGGGAATTATAACCTCACCCATATCCTTGATTTTCTGGATACTCTTTTGAGCAGCAAAGGGAGAACCATATACCACATCCGGCCTGCCAGTTACAAATTCCCAGGCATTTTTTACAGCATCTCCACAGAGCAGGATACTTCTACTTTTCTTAACCTGCAATGCTATAGACCCCGGGGTATGACCTGGTACTTCAAACACCTTCACCCCTGAGGCAAGTTCAATTTCAGAAGTGAAAGTTTTGATTTGTCGATTTTGCAACAGATGATCCAGCATATCTGGTATAGAATGGTCAATTTTGTGACCCGCAATTACTTCTCGAGCGTACCGGAGTTCCCCGGATGATAGAACAGTTATGGCTTGTGGAAACAGTGTAAGATTCAGACAGTGGTCGTAGTGCAGATGACTGAGAACTACATGAGTAATATCTTCTGGAGTAATCTCCAAATTTTCCAGAGCTTTCAACAAAAGGTGTCGGTCTGCATAGTGGCCGGTATCAAAAAGTAACCACCCCTTCTCAAAAGAAAGCAAAGAAACAGTGCAATAACCCAGGAATCCCCGTGTAGTTCGAGCAGGTATACCAGGTAAAAGAATCTTAACATCTTCAATGGCAGTAAACTCTGGTGTCATCTTTTATCTCCATTTTGTAAGTTCTCCATAAAAGGCCTCCTGGAGTCTTCAGGAGTAATCCCGCTGGCACAGCCCGCTTCAAATCCTTCTTGAATAGCCTCATAAATTGTTCTCACTTTCTTACAATCTCCAACCTCAAATCGCCGAAATGGCTCATTTCTTATCTCGGAAATCAAGCTCCTGTTACTTCGATACCCTGTAGCCAGAACCACAAAATCAAAAGTTCCCAGATTCTGGATCTTAGCATTTTTTTTCACTGTAATTCGATGTTCTTCTACTGAAATGAGCTTAGTATTGGGAATAATCTCAGCACCAGCTTCCATCAAACGTTCCAAAACTAACTTGCGGCGAATAGGGGGCATCTCTTCTCCAATTTTATCTGTCATCTCTATTATTTTCACCTGGCCACCCCGAGCGGTTATAAACTCAGCAGTCTCAAGCCCCACTAAGCCTGCACCAACAACCAGATAAGTCCCCGACACAAAGGAAGAGCTACTTAACAGTTCTTCGGCCAGATACACATAGGGGTTATTAATGCCCGGTATCTCCGGTTTAATAGGATAAGAACCAGTAGCAAAAATAATTTCATCAGGCTGATAGTCCTTGATAATTTCAAGGGTTACTTCTTTGCCAATTATAAGCTCAACTTCAGTATGAGAGACCTGATATTCCAGATACTTCAAAAAATCCTGAAGGGGCTCTTTATAGGGGGGAACTTTCCCTACGAGAATCTTACCTCCAAGATTCTGTTTTTTCTCAAACAAGAAAACCCTTTGACCTCTCCGGGCTGCAACAGTTGCTGCCTCAAGGCCAGCAGGGCCACCTCCCACCACCATTACTTTTTTCCTTTGGATAGCTGGAACAATTTTAGCACCTTCCTTACCTACATAAGGATTGACCACACACCTGACGGGTTTTTGCTGATGTAGTTGCCAGAGACAAAAATTGCAAGCAATACAGGGCCTGATCTCATCTTCCCTATTCTCTGCTATTTTCCTGACAAAATCCGGGTCGGCGATTAACGCCCGCCCAACAGCAGCTAACTTTCCACCTTCTTCTAAAGCCCTTTTAAGCACTAAAGGACGATCAAGCCTTCCCACTCCAATCACTGGAATATTAACAGATTTCTGGATTTCATGAGCTAAGGGAAGGAGCGATCCTCTTGCCACCTCCATGGGAGGTGACATCCTGTGCTGTGTCTCACCAATGCCAGCGGATGCATGAATGTAGTCTGCTCCTTCAGCCTCAAGTCGTCGGGCAATCTCTTTAGTCTCCCGAAGTGTAAGCCCCCCGGGTACGAACTCGTCCACGCTAATTCTGCAACCAACTAAATAGCTTTTGCCTACCTCTTTTCGAACTGCCCGGAGCGTATCCACTGCTACCTGCACCCTTTTCTCAGGTGATCCCCCATACCTATTTCTGCGATTATTCGTGTAGGGAGAAAGAAACTGGTTGATAAAGTAGTCATGACAGGCATGCAGTTCAACACCATCAAACCCTGCCTCTTTAGCCCGACGTGCTCCTTGAGCAAAGGCGTGAATATATTTTTGTATTTCCTGTTCGGAAAAATCTTCAGGTTTTCGTTCCCGGAATCTTAAACTAAGTTGTACAACAACTTTACAAAAGGGATGAAGACACTGGCAAAGTTTTCTCAGTGAGGGAATAAGTGCATCATGATGAATACCCAGTTGATTTTTAAATCCTTTCCCATCCGGATGCACATAAGTCGCTCCCAGGATAATAAGACCTGCACCTCCTTTAGCTCGAGCAGTATAAAAATCGCAAAATTCCTGTGTAACTGCTCCGTCTTCTGCCGCAAAGTTAACAACCATGGGAGCCATAACAACTCGATTTTTCAAGCTAACCTGTCCAACAGAAATTGGCAAAAACAGAGAATCCAACTTCCCACTCCTAAAATGAAGGAGGAGTTATAACCCAGATAGTAACAGCTTTTCTTTTACCGACATTCTCTACTTTATGGGGGGTAGTTGAGGAAAAATAAATACTGTCTCCTTTTCTTAAAATATATTTTCTATTGCCCAGGGTTACCTCAATTTTGCCACTCAGTACAGTTCCAAACTCTTCACCCTTATGGGTATATGGTCTTGTGCCAGTGCTTGCGCCCGGGTTAAACACTTTATACAGAACTTCAAGTTTTCTTGTCAGGTCGGGACACAGCAGGTAAAATTCTATACCTTTGTCTGTCTTTATGAGTTTTCTCTCATTACTTCTAACAACAGGACTTTCGCTCTCCTCAGAACCAAAAAAATTCCCTATTGGAACTTTCAGGGTGCGTGAAATTGCCCATAATACATTTATTGAAGGGTTAACTTTTCCTCTTTCAATAAGGCTGATAAGACCCGCACTTACTTTAGCCTCCCTTGCTACCTCTTCGATAGTCCTGTCCTGCTGTTCTCTTAGCTCTCTTATTCGCATACCCAGATACTGATTGTATTTTCTTTCTTCTCTTGTTTTTTCTTTCAATTTGTCCCTGTATTTTATTATATTGAATTCTCTTTAATATTTTAAATTATCCTGAATAATTTGTCAAGCAAATGTTATGTAACAGCAAAGCCTTATAATTTCTGTAGGAAGAAAACAAGAAAATGCCTGCAGCCTAAAAAGCACTTGCAATACATTCAGATTTTTTGTATTATTTAGATTGACCCAATAAAATAAGGAGGCTTTTTATGGACAGGGTGAGGGTGCAACCTGATAAGATAAGAGAATTTTACCTTTTTGTGCTCGGACAGCTGAATGTACCAGCTGGAGAAATAGAAACGGTTGCTGATGCAGCAATTTTTGCCAGCCTGCGGGGTATCGACTCTCACGGATTTATTCCCACATTAACAAGAGCGGTTAAAGAAATTCGAGCAGGAATTGTAAAACCGGATGCCAGGATAAAAATATTAAAGGAAAATGAAAACGGAGCACTCATAGATGCAAATATGAGCCTGGGACCTGTTACCGGTGTAAAGGCCATGGAAATAGCAATTGAAAAAGCAAACAAGGCAGCTGTTGCAACCGTGGTGGCTTTTAACTGTAACCATTTTGGAACAGCATCATATTATGCAACAAGAGCTCTGGATAAGGATATGATAGGTGTGGTTTTCTGCAATGCTTCTCCCACTGTTGCTCCCTTTGGTGGCCGTGAAGCTGTTCATGGAACTAACCCTATGAGTTTTGCAATTCCTGCAGGAAAATATAATCCCCTGGTTCTGGACATATCAACCAGTGTAGTTGCTGGAGGAAAAATTATCCAGGCTCTAAGGAAGGGAGAAAAGATACCCGAAGGATGGGCACTGGATAAATATGGAAATCCAACAACTGACCCTAAAGCAGCTTTAGAAGGTGTGAGACTGCCCATGGGGGGTCACAAAGGCTACGGTTTAGGACTTGTGGTGGATGTATTTACTGCAGCCCTGGCAGGATCATTGATTGGAAAAGAAATTCCGCCTTACTGGGATCTAACCACCCCTTATGGTGCAAGCTATTTTATGATGGTTATTAATCCAGAAAGTTTTGCCGGAGTTGAAAAGTTCAAACAGAAAGTTGATCGTTTAATCCAGGATTGTAAATCCTGTGCCCCTATGGAAGGTTTTAAAGAAGTTATGGTGCCAGGAGAAGTTGAGTTAACAGAGGAACAAAAAAGAAAAAAAGAAGGTATCCCGGTAAATAAAAATCAATGGGACGAGATGGTAGAAACCTTGAGGTCAAACGGAATAAAACTTGACTCCTGGGAAAATACTTTATTTGAGGAAAAATATTAAAAAACGGATTTAACATGAAAGTCGAATTTTTTCTTCTGGATGCAGATTGTATAAAAGAAGGAGAGAGAACTTTAATAAGGCTTTTCGGCAAAACATATGAGGGGAGTAATGTAGTAGCCTTATTTGAGCATGAGCCTTATTTTTATGTTCTCGCCGAGAATCCGCAGCAAGCAAAAGGGGAGATTGAGGATCTTTTAGAAACAGAAAAGGTAAAGATAAAAAGAATAGACAAGATAAAAAGGGATCTCAAGGGAGAGAAAAGAGAATTCTTAAAGGTATTCTGTCAACTGCCCCAGGATACCCAGAAAATCCGGGACAGCATTAAAAAGCTTGAGAAAAAAAGAGGAGGAAGCGGTTCAGTAATAGAAGAGTACGAATATACCATCAGTCCCTACCGACGCTTTTTGCTGGATGAAAAAATAGACGGAAGTTGCTGGGTTGAGGTGGAAGGAGAACCTCTACAAACCAGGCTCAAAGCTGATTTTGCTATTGCGGGAAAAAAGATAAAAGCAGTAGAAAAACTAAAACTGCCCCCCTTGAAACTTCTATCCTTTGATATAGAGACCTACGAGCAGCAGGGGAGAAAAAACATAATTATGCTCTCTTTATGGGGTAAAGATTTTAAGAAAGTTTTAACCTATCAAAAGGAAGATTTTCAACCGTGGGTGGAAGTGGTTAATGACGAAAAACAACTTCTGGAAAAATTTGTTGAAATTATAAATCAATATGATCCTGATATCCTTGTTTCCTTCAATGGCGATTCTTTTGATTTTCCTGTAATCCAGGAAAGAGCATCCCAGAAGAAGGTAAAACTGACTCTGTCAAGGGACAGAGAAGAGATGAAATTTACCCGAAGAGCAAGGATATCTTCGGCCCGTATTAAAGGTCGCATCCACATTGACCTTTTTAATTTTATTAACAATATTCTCTCTCCCAATCTCCAGACTGAGGTTTTAAGCCTGGATGCTGTTTCTGGCGAACTTTTAGGAGACAAAAAGATAGAAATGGATTATCAGGAACTCCTTGAGGCCTGGCAAAAGAAGAAAGACCTGTGTAAGCTCACTGAGTACTGTCTGAAAGACTCTGAACTTACCTTTAAACTCGCCCATCTTCTCCTGCCCCAGATCCTGGAAATGTCAAAAACAGTTGGACAACTTCCCTTTGATATCTCCAGAATGACCTATGGTCAGCTGGCTGAATGGTATCTTACCAGAAAAGCGGTGGAAATGCAGAAAATCATTCCCAATCAACCCAAGTGGGAGGATATAAAGAAAAGAAAAACCTTCACCTATGCAGGAGGATTTGTTAAAGAACCTCTTGCAGGTTTGCATGAAAATATTGCCGTTCTTGATTTTCGATCTCTTTACCCCAGCATAATTGCTACATTTAACATCTCTCCGGAAACTTTAAATTGTTCCTGTGGCAGAGAAAACAGCTACCAGGTACCGGGAACGGATTACTGGTTTTGTAAAAAGGAAAAGGGGTTTGTCTCCAGTACAGTTGAAGAGCTCATTCAAAAAAGAGCCGAGTTAAAACAGAGAATGAAAAAAACCGAAAAAGATAGTCTGGAACATAAAATTCTGGATACAAGACAACTTTCCCTGAAAATAGTAGCCAACGCAATTTATGGAATGTTTGCCTTTGCCGGAGCAAAGTGGTACTGCAGGGAGTGTGCTGAAAGCTGCGCTGCTTTTGGGAGATTCTTTATCAAACAGACAATCCAGGAGGCGGAAAAGGAGGGTCTCACGGTAGTATACGCTGATACTGACTCCTGCTTTATAAAAAATCCCTTTCCCGATAAAGAGTTGAGCAAAGAGGTAGATAAATTCCTCAACCATATTAACAGTAAACTTCCAGGAATCCTGGAACTTGAACTTCAAGGAACATATAAGCGGGGAATTTTTATTCCCCGAGAAACAGCTCCGGGCACAGCTAAAAAACGTTACGCTTTAATTGACAAAAATGACAATCTACTCATAAGAGGATTGGAGACTGTTAGAAGAGACTGGTGTAACCTGGCAAAACAGCTTCAGCGTAAGGTATTAACCTACATACTCAAAGATAAAAAGGTGGATGAGGCTATCCAGTATGTAAGAAATACAATAGAAAAACTCAGAAAAAAAGAAATACCTCTCAAAGACCTCACAATTTACGAGCAGCTCACCAAACCTTTATCTACTTACAAGCAGATTGGCCCTCATGTAGCTGCAGCTCAAAAAATGCTACGGCGGGGCAAAAAAGTCAGTGAGGGAATGCTGGTTATGTTTGCCATAACCAGTGGCAAGGGCTCTATCTCTGAAAGAGCTGAACCTGTAGAAGATATCACCATCCAGGATATTGATGAAAATTATTACGTGGAAAATCAGATTGTCCCGGCAGCCCTGCGCGTTCTTCAGGTGCTCAAAGTTACAAGGGATAAGCTCCTGGGAGAGAGTTTATTTTAGTTAACATATTTTCTGAGAAGAGAGCGAACTTTTGCCTGCTGGTAGATTCTCTCTGTCTCCTTTTCTATTTCCTCATCATGACGTAAGAGTTTTTTGTAGTAATAATATATACTTAAAGCCTCATGCAGCCAGGTTAGCTCCCTTTCTCTCCGGGAGAGCTCAGAGTGGATATAAACAGTACCCTCATCAAGTCTTACCAGGCCTTTTATTTTCCTTTCCCAGTAAGGAGCAAATTCAGACTGGCTAAAGTCCAGGTATACTATTTCAAACCTCGAGGCCATAAATCTCAGAATATTATCCAGTTTTTTTAAATCCAGGTTATCTCCCGATAAAATTTCTTCCGAATTATCATACCTGCGAGCCATTTAACCATCCAGAGGTACCTGATGAGACAATAATAAATTGAAAACTAAGAAATGTCAAACCAGGCATTAAAGAGTAAGACATCAATCCCTCACAGGAGAGCGAGCAAAGAGGCGAAAAGAAAGGAAGGGAGAAACAGGAAGCATAATAAGTAGAGCATAATAGAGAAAAAGAATTACCACCGAAGGTGAACTTACCCGGGGGCAGAGAAATTGAGCAAGCCGGGGTGCCCAGAAGAAAGAAAGGAAATTAACGATAAAAAGCAGTCCCTTTAATGCAAGCCAGCTCGTATTAAATGCGAGCTGAGCTACCCGCAACGTAAAAGTAGCCAGAGTTAAAGAGAGAAACCCAAGTCCTAAAATCAGGGTAACAAGAGGAACTATTATTAAGTTGGCCACAACTCCAATTAAAGGAAACTGTTCAAAATAAAAGGCAAAAAGAGGCAAAAGAGAAAGTTGCGCAGCTAAGGAGACTGAAAAGGGTTTTCTTAAGAGACCCGGTAATCTTTTTAATTTTTTCTCAAGATAGGGAACAAGGTAAACAATACCTCCTACTGCCAGGAAAGACAATTGAAAGCTTACTGTAAATAAAGATAAAGGATTTACAAGAAGGATAATAAGTGCAGCAAGGCAGAGAATAATCATTAAAGGAACATCTCTATCCAGAAAATAACAGATAATTCCGACTGTAGCCATTAAAGTTGCTCTAACAATAGGTGGGCGTAGTCCGCTTAAAAAGGCATAATAAATGACAATTGGGAGAGCAACACCATAAGCAATTTTTGAAGAAAAACCGCTAACTCTAACTACGGTAAATACAATAAAAAGCAAAAGACCTACATGAAGGCCGGATACAACAAGAACATGAGCCGTGCCTGTTCTGCGGAAGCTTTCGAGAATCCGGGATGGTAAACCCTCCCTCTCTCCTAAAAGAATAGCCTTTAAAATGGAGGAATAAAAAGGGGGCAAATTTTTATCTATTTTTTCCTCCAGCCAGTTTTTACTGGAAAAGACAAGAGGAAGTAAAGGATTACCTGTGCCTTTTTCTAAAACTTCCACTTTTCCTGTGGTAACCTCTGTCCATATTCCCTGATAGGACAGGTATCTCTGCCAGTCAAAATCACCCTTTTTCTGTGCTGCCCGGGGTATGACAAGTTTTCCCCTTATTCTTACCACATCCCCATAACCATAGTATCTACGAGGAAAAAAACTTGTCACCCAGACTTTACCCTCAACCTTCTTCTTAATTTGTTTTTCTGAGAAAGTAGCAGAAATTAGACCGTCTCTGGTCGCCTGTTCTATCCAGAAAGGCTGCATTATAAAAGTTATCCTTTTCCTTCCATCTTCCCTTAAGCGAGGAGAGTTAATGATCCTGCCTGTTATCCACACCGAGGATCTGGAAGGTGCACATTTCACAATATCTTCTGGAGAGGGAAAATAAGAGGTATAAAAATGCAAGGTACCGGCCAGGAAAATACCGCCAAAAATAAAAGGGATGCTCAGTTTCCCTTTTTCTCTAAGATAAGCAAAAAAGGCAAAAGTTAAAAGAGCGACTTCGGTAAGGTAAAAGGGGAGCACAAAAGAGGGGGAGAAAAAAAGATACCTCCCAGCTAAAATTCCTGTTATAAAAAAGATAACAACTCCTACAATGGGCTTCTTAAACCACAATCTATAGCCTCACTCTACAGGGGTGCTATCCTTATATTGCCATTTCTCTGCTTAACCTTTTTCAAGAAGAAGCTCCAATAATTGAATGGGGTCAGGTCTCAACATTTGCTGGCCATATCTTCTATTCTAACAATTCAAGGTCATTCCTGGTAAAAAGAGGGGTTAATTTATACCCATATTTTTTCAATCTCTCACCGGCT
>Ga0180300_10000890_pt1 | contig 13586 bp, 24 predicted proteins | sample GuaBasSediGuay15_FD_121798 | JGI IMG/M metagenome (GOLD analysis project Ga0180300, IMG submission 121798) | Subseafloor sediment microbial communities from Guaymas Basin, Gulf of California, Mexico - Guay15, Core 4569-2, 21-24 cm | ecosystem: Environmental > Aquatic > Marine > Hydrothermal... | reverse complement strand
ATGGAGAGGTGATGTCCAAATCGGTAACAGTTATAGAGGTTCCGCCTCTGTTTGTTGCTGGGGCAAGGTTCTACAGAGAAATAGAGGAAAGGATGGAAGCGATTGGAGAGGTTTATTCTGATAATATTCCAAAGAACTTCAAGGAGGTGCTCAACACCTCAAAAAGGAAAATAGATGAGTTTGAGGGAGCGGATGATGTGAGGTTGATCGTGGCAACACAACCCTTCTCCGCAGGTTTGAGCAAGAAAAAGCCTGATGTCTTCGAGGTTGGTCTGGGCGGAACTTTTGAAGAGAAGATGAATTATGTCAAAGAGAAGCTCGGAAAGAACCTGGACATTTCAGAGGTCTTCGAGGAGGGAGAATATGTGGATGTTATAGCGGTCACGAAGGGTAAGGGCTTCCAGGGTGTTGTGAAGAGGTACGGTGTAAAGATAAGGGGAAGGAAAGACGAGCAGCACCACAGGCAGATAGGTATCATGGGTCCGAGGGGTGTTGCCAGAGTTCTCTACACGGTTCCGCAGCCAGGGCAGATGGGATACCACCGGAGGACCGAGTACAACAAATACATAGTCAAGATAGGGGATAATCCTGATGAGGTGAACCCCAAGGGCGGTTTCATAAGGTACGGACTTGTGAGGAGCAAGTACGTATTATTGAGAGGTTCTGTTCCAGGACCGAAGAAGAGGCTCGTGATGATGAGGAAGAGCATAAGAGGTAAGGGTAAGAGAAGGGTTGAGATTCAGGAGATAGAAACCTACAGTCAGCAGGGTGTGAGATATGGTTGATGTTATCGGTATTGATGGCAAAAAGATAGGGAGTGTGAAGCTTCCAGAGGTCTTCAACGAACCGTACAGACCTGACCTTATCAAAAGAGCTGTGGTTGCGGCACAGGCTAACAGGAGACAGCCCTATGGAAGCGACCCGCTTGCAGGGAAGAGGACCTCTGCAAGGTATTTCGGTTCAAGGGATGCTGCACCTGACAAGAGGATGATGAACAGGGAGATGTCCAGACTGCCGAGAATATTCGGCGATACTTCCTATGCCACGTACATGAAGGGCGCCTTCGCACCACAGGCTGTTGGTGGAAGGAGAGCACATCCCCCAAAGGTTGAGAAGATATGGGAGAAGAAGATAAACGATAAGGAGAGGAGAAAAGCTATAAGGAGCGCTATCGCAGGCACAGCCAGAATAGAGCTTATAAAGGAAAGGGGACACCTCTACGATGGAAATGTGCCGATAGTTGTGGATGATAAGATAGAGTGTGTGAACAGCACAAAATCCATAATATCATTCCTTGAGAAGGTTGGCCTTTCAAAGGAACTCGAGAGGTGTAAGGAAAAGAAGATCAGGGCAGGTAAAGGGAAGATGAGAGGCAGGAGATACAGGAGAAAGGTTGGTGGGCTCTTTGTTGTGAGTGAGGATAAGGGAATCTCAAGGGCTGTTAAGAATATCCCGGGTTTTGAAGTTGTGGATGTGGATAACCTCAATGCAGAGTTGCTCTCACCAGGAGCGCACGGGATAAGGTTAACCATCTGGACCAAATCAGCTCTGAAGAGAATCGGAGAGAGGTTGGGTATATGAAAAGAGTATGGGATATACTGAAGTATCCGCACCTGACCGAGAAGAGTATAGGTCTTGTGGAGAAGGAGAACAAGCTGGTATTCATAGTGGACAACAGGGCCACCAAGAGTGAGGTGAAATGGGCTGTTGAAAAGGGCTTCAACGTCAAGGTTTTAAAGGTGAACATCCTGAACGATATGAAAGGAAGGAAGAAGGCGTTTGTAAAGCTCCACCCTGATAATAACGCTCTGGATATAGCAACAAGGCTGGGTATGTTGTAGGTGATATAAATGCCAAGGAGACCGAGGTCAAGGGTCAAGGGCTCAAGCCCAAGGTACAGGGCACCGAGCCACAGGTTCAAGGGTACTGTTAAGTATAGAGAGATAATGGGTAAAGTTGTGGATATCATAGATGACCCCGGAAGGACAGCGCCTCTGGCTGAGGTGATGTACGAGGACGGAAAGAGGGGGCTGTTGATAGCGCCAGAGGGTATTAAAACAGGTGATACCGTATCGTTTGGAACACTATCTGTTGGTTCGGTGATGCCTCTGGCTGAGATACCTGAAGGTGTACCTATATATAATATAGAGTCAAGGCCCGGTGACCACGGAAGGTTCGTGAGATCCAGCGGGACGTTTGCCATAATCCAGAGCAAGGATGAGAAGTTCGTGAATGTGCTCCTGCCCTCAAAGAAGGTGAAGAGGTTCCACCCCAACTGCAGGGCAACAATAGGCATAGTCGGTGGAAGCGGCAGGACATCAAAACCGTTCGTGAAGGCCGGGAACAAATACAAAGCAATGAGAGCAAGAGGCAGGTTATACCCAATAGTCTCGGGTGTTTCAATGAACCCGACCGACCACCCGTTCGGTGGTTCCACCAAACCGGGCATACCGAAGACCGTTAAGAAGAACGCACCGCCTGGTGCGAAGGTCGGTTCCTTTGGAGCAAGAAGGACCGGGAGGAAGAAGAGGAAGTGATGGTTATGGCGAAGTTCATGTTTCGTGGAAAGACTCTTGAAGAGCTCCAGGCCATGAATTTGGAGGAGTTCGCAGAGCTGTTGGATGCAAGGAAGAGAAGGAGTTTGAAGAGAGGTCTCACTGAGGAACAGAAGAAGCTGCTTCAGAGGTTGAGGAAGGGCAAACCCTTTGTGAAGACGCATGTGAGGGATATGATAATACTACCGGAGATGGTTGGCAAGAAGATAGGTGTGCACAACGGAAAGGAGTTCGTTCCAATAGAGATAACACCTGAGATGATAGGGTACTATCTCGGCGAGTTCACTGTGAATAGAAAAGAGGTGAAGCACTCCTCACCCGGTGTTGGTGCTACGAGGAGCTCGAAGTACATACCGCTGAAGTGATGGACATGATAAGGTATCCAACTCAGGTAAAGGATGATGAGGCGAAGGCCGCGGTAATCTCCGCACAGGTCTCCACGAAGAAGAGCGCGCTCCTCTGCAGGAAGATAAGGGGCATGAATCTCCAGAAGGCCAAGGCCTTCCTGGAGGATTTGATAGCGAAAAAGCGGGACATAGACGGGAAGCATTACACCAATACGGCCATAGGTCTTTTGGAGCTGCTCAGGAGCGCTGAGAGCAACGCGGAGTTCAAGGGACTGGACAAGGAGAAGCTGAAGATAAGGATGATAACCGCTGAGAAAGGACCAACGAGAAGGAGGAGAAAGAGGAGAAGAAGTTTCGGTAGCAAGTTGAAAAGCACGCACCTGAAGGTGGTGCTGTCAAAGGTGTGAATATGGGAGTGAAAGAAGAGTTCGTGAAGAAGGGTATAAGGATAGCTCAGGTTGAGGAGTTCCTGGAGAAGGAGTTCAGCAACGCAGGATACTCCCACTCAGAGATAAGAAGAACTCCTATAGGAATGAGAATAACGGTTTACGCTGACAGGCCCGGTCTGGTAATAGGCCGTGGCGGCATGAAGATAAAGGAGATAACCGAGAAACTGAAGAACGTCTTCGGTTTCGATAACCCGCAGCTGGATGTCCAGGAGGTGCAGAACCCGTACCTGGATGCGAGCATAGTTGCGAAGGAGATAGCAAATGCCATCGAGAAGGGAGTGAACCACAGAAGGATATGCAACCTCCTGATAAGGAGAATGGAGGAGAGCGGAGCTGTGGGAGGTGAGATAAAGATATCCGGGAAGTTGAGCGGCTCAAGGGGCAGGACCGAGAGATACTCCTTCGGTTACCTGAAATACTGTGGTGAGCCTGCCAAGAAACTTGTGGACTCGGCAAAGGAGATAGCCATCACCAAACCCGGGATAATAGGTGTTAGTGTAAGGATAATGAAAGAGTACCCTGACAGGATAGCGATCAGGGGTCTTGAGGAGGAGAGAACCACAAGAAAGAGGATGGCACCGGAGGAGCTTGTGGAGAAGTACTCTGAACTCCTTGAGGGAAGTATAGAGGAGTCGAAGAAGAAGATAGAGGGAATGGAAGATGTTGATTACGAGAAGCTCCTCGAGATGGAAAAAGACGGTAAAGGAAGGAAGGGTATGGAGGAGTTCCTCAAGAAGAAGATAGGTGAATCAGATGGCGATAATGAGGATGAAGGAGATAAGGGAGATGAGCAAGGAAGAGCTGGAGAAGAGGCTGGATGAGATAAGGTTGGATATAGCCAAAGAGATCGCACAGTCAAAGATAGGCGGTGCTCCGGAGAATCCCGGGAGGATAAGGGAGATGAGGAGAACCGTCGCAAGAATACTTACAGAATTGAGGAAAAGGAGGTGAAAGAGAATTCCGGAGGTTTGTCCGAACTGTGGTCTTCCAAAGGACCTCTGCGTCTGTGAGACCATAGCAAAAGAGGAGGAGAAGTTAAGAGTCTACACGGACAGAAGGCGATACGGAAAGGTGGTGACCGTGATAGAGAACGTCTCCAAGGAGATGAAACCAGAGGAGCTCGCGAAGCAGCTGAAGCAGAAGCTCGCATGTGGAGGTACCTACAAGGAAGGTAGGATAGAACTCCAGGGAGACCACATGAACAAGATAAAGAAAATCCTGGTCTCACTGGGATTCCCCGAAGAAAGCATAGAAGTGGTCGGATGAGAAGGAGGCCCAAAGACCTCCTGAGGCACGAGCTGATCGGCCTCGGAGTGGAGGTTGTTGGAGCAACCAACAGAAGCCAGATAGGAATAAGGGGAAAGGTAGCGGACGAGACCAGAAATACACTGGTGATCGATGTGGATGGAGATTTGAAGAGGATTCCGAAAAGGGGAAGTACCTTCATATTCACACTTCCCAGAGGGAAGAGAGTGAAAGTCGATGGAAACATCCTTGAGGTCAGACCCGAGGATAGAATAGAGAAAAGGTGGAGAAAATGGTGAAGGCACGGGATATTGGACTGGATGTGAAGGTTCCGAAGAAGGAGTGCAACGATAAGAAGTGCCCGTTCCACGGGACATTGCCTGTTCGTGGCAAGGTCTTCGTGGGTGAGGTAGTGAAGGATAGGGCACAGTCCACAGTTGTGGTGAAGTGGGATTATTATCATTACGTTCCCAAGTACGAGAGATACATGAGAAGGAACACAAAGGTCTCGGCCCACCTCCCTCCATGTATAGATGTTAGAAAGGGTGATAGGGTCAAGATAGCTGAATGCAGACCCCTGAGCAAGACCAAGAAGTTCGTTGTGATAGAGAAGGTGAGCAAATGAAGGCGATTGGCGGAAAAATGACATACGGGATAAACCAGGGCTCTGTGATAGAGTGTATAGACAACACCGGCGCCAAGCTCCTGAAAGTGATAAGCGTGAAGGGGTACAAGGGAAGGAAGAGGAGGATTGCTAAGGCCGGTGTCGGTGACCTGGTGAAGTGTTCAGTTGTCAGAGGCGACCCGAAGATAAGGGACGAGCTCCCTCTGGCTGTGATAGTGAGGCAGAGGAAGGAATGGAGAAGGCCTGATGGAACGAGGGTGAAGTTCGAGAGCAACGCAGCCGTCCTCGTTAATGAGAAGGGGCTGCCAAGGGGATCTGAGATAAAAGGAGTGATAGCAAAGGAAGCCGTGAAGAGATTCCCTGCGATAGGAAAGATAGCATCGGTGGTGGTATGATCAGTTCAAAGCCAAGGAAGAAGAGGAAGGAGCTGTACACAGCACCGTTGCATTTGAGGAGAAAGCTCATGTCAGCAACACTGAAGAAGGAGTTGAGAAAGGAGTTCGGCAGGAGGAGCCTTCCTGTGAGAACCGGTGATAAGGTGAAGGTAATGAGAGGGAGTTACGCCGGACTGACCGGTAAGGTCAGAGAGGTTGACCTGAAGAACTATAAGGTTTACATAGAGGAGATAACAAGGGAGAAGGTCGATGGCACAAAGGTTCATGTGCCGATTCATCCTTCAAACCTCATGATAATCGATCCTGATATGAGTGACAGAATGAGGCAGAAGATAATTGAGAGGTCCGGTGGGAAGGTAAGGGAGGAGTTGAAGGAGAAAGAGGAGGTCAAGGAAGAGAAGAAGGAGAAGAAAGAGGGCATCACATGCCCGGTCTGCAAGAAAAGCTTTGGAACAAAGGATGAGATGCAGGCCCACCTGACAAAGGAGCATAAGGATTACACAAGGTGATGTTATGGTACAGAAGAGGTTATCCGCACCAAAGGTTTACCCCATTCAGAGGAAGGGTAAGAAGTTCGTGATCTCAACAAGGCCCGGACCGCACTCCAAGGAGACATCCATACCCCTGGGTGTGATACTGAGGGATGTCCTTGGTTATGCCAAGACCATGAAGGAAATCAAGATGATACTGAACACCGGTCAGGTCATGGTTGATGGAAGGGTGAGGAAGGACCACAGGTACCCTGTTGGTCTCTTCGATGTCCTCGGGTTCAAGAACATGAACAAGTATTACAGAATGGTTCCCTTCAGGAAGGGCTTCAAACTTGTGGAAGTGAAGAAAAGCGAGTCAGGAACCAAACTGTGCAGGATTGAGAACAAGACCGTACTCAAGGGAGGTAAGATTCAGCTGAACCTCAGTGACGGGAAGAACATCATAGTCGAGGATGGTTTTTCAACAAAGGATTCAGTGCTCCTGCAGATTCCGGACCTGAAGGTGAAGCAGCACATCCCGAGGAAGAAGGGTTCTCTGGGACTATTCATAAGGGGTGTGAATCGCGGGAGGATATGCACGGTGAAGGACTTCAGGAAGACCAGAGGGCCAAGTCCCAATCTGGTTACAGTTGATATGGATGGAAAGGAGATGGAGGTTGATGAAAACCTCATATTCATCGTTGGTGAGAAGAAGCCTGTGATAACTGTGGGTGAGCAGAATGAGTAACCCTATGAGGGAGATAATGGTTGAGAAGGCAACGGTGAACATCTGTATAGGCGAACCGGGGGAGAGGCTCGAAAAAGCGAAAGCTCTCCTCGAATCCCTCACAGGAAAGAAGGCCATAAAGACCAAAACCCACAGGAGGAGCACCTTTGGTGTGCCAAAGGGAAGGGAGATAGGTACAATAGTCACGCTCCGCGGTTCGGATGCCGAGGAGTTCATACTCAGAACGCTCAAGGCAAAGGACATGAAGTTAAAGGCGAGTTCCTTTGACAAGGAAGGGAACTTCTCATATGGGATCCACGAGCACATAGAGATACCCGGAACCTCATATGATCCTGAGATCGGGATAATGGGTCTTGAGGTTGCCGTGACCCTCTGCAGGCCCGGGTTCAGGATCAGGAGAAGGAGGATTCCCAGCAGGATCGGGAAGAAACACAGGATAACAAAAGAGGAGGCGATTCAGTTCGTTAAAGAGAAGTTCGGAGTTGAGGTTGTATGTAGAAGAAGCGCCAACCACCGAGATGCAGGAAATGTGGAAGAACTGGAGGTGTGATAAGGAAGTACGGTCTCTATTACTGCAGACAGTGCTTCCGGGAGATAGCTGAAAAGATAGGTTTCAAAAAGTATTCATAGGTGATCTGATGAGGCATGATATACTGGCTGATGTGTTTTCAATAATAAAGAATGCCGAGAGGGTCGGTAAGGAGACCTGCATAGTCCCGGCCTCGAAGCTCGTGAAGAACGTGCTCTCGGTTATGCAGAAGAGGGATTACATAGGCGAGTTCGAGTTCATAGATGATGGGAAGAGTGGAATGTTCAGGATAAACCTTACCGGAAGGATAAACAACTGCAACGTCATAAAGCCAAGGTTCGCTGTGAAGAAGGATGAGTTCGAGAAGTGGGAGGAGAGGTACCTCCCGGCAAGAGGTTTCGGTATCCTTATACTCACAACATCCAAGGGAGTGATGGATCACGAGGAGGCGATCGAGAAGGGTCTTGGTGGAAACCTGCTGGGTTATGTTTACTAGGTGTTGTTATGGAGAGAAGTGTGGAGATACCTGAGGGTGTGAACGTCGAGGTTGACGGAAAGAGGGTAAAGGTCAGTGGAGAGAAGGGTGAGCTGGAGAGGAACTTCAACCACCCGCTCATTAAGGTTGAGAAGAAGGACTCCACAGTTGTCTTCAGTTCAGATGTTGAAAGGAAGAAGGTGAAGGCGCTCCTCGGAACCTACGAGGCACATTTGAAGAACATGATAAGGGGTGTGACAGAAGGGTTTGAGTACAAGCTCAAGATAGTGTATGTGCACTTCCCGATGAACGTTTCTGTTTCCGGAAACGAGGTGGTGATAAGGAACTATCTGGGTGAGAAGGCACCGAGAAAGGCCAAGATACTGGATGGCGTGACTGTTAAGGTGGAAGGTGAGGATGTGATCGTTTCAGGTATCGATAAGGAGAAGGTGGGACAGACCGCTGCAAATATTGAAAACGTTGCCAAACCACCCACCGGAAAGGACAGGAGAAAGTTCATAGATGGAATATTCATAGTTGAGAAACCCAAGGTGAAGTTATGAGGAAGAAACCCAAGTTCAAGAGGCAGCTCTGGAAGCTGAAGAGGTTGAAGGATGTCTGGAGAAGGCCCAGAGGCAGGCACAGCAAGCAGAGGAGATATGTTAAGTTCAAAGGAAGGATGCCTGATCCAGGATTCGGCTCCCCTAACAAGGGAAGGCATCCCTCAGGGTACTGGGAAGTGATGGTCCACAATCCAAAGGACCTCGAGAAGATTGACAAGGAGAAAGAGGCTGCGAGGATAGGGAGCTCTGTTGGTCTGAAGAAGAGGTTGGAGATACTGAAGAAGGCAGAGGAACTGGGTATAAAGGTCCTCAACCCTGGACTGATAAAGGAGAAGCTCGAGAAGAGGGCCAAGATAGATTACAATGAGATACTCTCAGGTTCGGTTTCGGAAGTAAAGGGAAAGGTTGAAAAGCTTTCGGATTTAGATTTCAGAAAACTCCTGGAGATGGAGAAGAAGGGTAAGAACAGAAAAAGCCTTGTAGAATACTTCGAGAAGAGGTTGGGATGATGTTCATAAACTTCGGCGAGAAGCACTGTCCCCTCTGCGGTGTGAAGGGGACCGGCTTTGTTGAAGGTGCACTGAGCTGCCCTGTCTGCGGGGCGGTCTTCAACACATTCGGTGTGATACTCGCAGAAGAATCCTCCGACGGGTTCTTCTGGAACTAGGTGATGGTATGGACCTGAAGAGTCAGAGAAGAATGGCAGCAGAAATCCTGAAGTGCGGTCATGATAAGGTATGGATGGATCCTTCCAGACTTGAGGATATATCCCAGGCCATAACCAAGGAGGATATCAGAAACCTCATAAGGGAAGGTGCGATAACCAAGAAGAAGGTCAATTACCAGAGCCGGGGAAGGGCCAGAATAATAGCAAGGCAGAAGGAGAAGGGAAGGAGAAGAGGAAGAGGTAGCAGGAAGGGAAAGAAGACCGCCAAGGAGCCGAAGAAAGAGGTATGGATGAGGAATGTGAGGGCTCTGAGAAGGGAGCTGAGAAGGATGAGGGATAATGGTCTGAGCAGAAGGAGTTACAGGAAGCTATACTTGATGGTTAAAGGTGGGTTCTTCAGAGGCAAGGCCCACCTGAGGATGTACGTGAGGGAGAGATTCAGAGGTGAGGAAGGTGGCGAGGAGCGGTAGATACAGAGTTCCACACAGGAGGAGAAGGGAGAAGAAAACCAATTACAGGAAGAGACTCGCTCTCCTGAAGAGCGGGAAGGTCCGTTTAGTGGTGAGAAGAAGTCTCAACTACACATACGGACAGTTTGTGGAGTACCACAGGGACGGTGACAGGACGATAGCGGCTGTTACCAGCAAGGAGCTCCTCAAGTTCGGCTGGAAGGGGCACTGCGGTAATCTTCCGGCTGCGTACCTTGCCGGTCTCCTGCTGGGGAAGAAATCAAACGTCAAAGAAGCGATACTCGATATCGGTCTGCAGAGGAGCACCAAAGGAAACCGACTGTATGCCTTCCTCAAGGGGGTTCTGGACAGCGGTGTGAATGTCCCCCATGATGAGGAGATGCTTCCCTCTGAAGATAGGATAATGGGAAAGCACATATCCGAGGATACTGTTAAAAACTTTGAAGCTGTAAAGAATAAGGTGATCGAATGGAAGAAATGAAACCCGGTGTGGAGGAATGGGTACCCAGAACAAAACTGGGAAGGGATGTACTTGAAGGTAAGATAACCTCCCTTGACCAGATATTCAGGGAAGGGAAGAAGATAACAGAGCCCGAGATAGTTGATCTGCTCCTCCCTAACCTGGAACATGAACTCATTCTCATAGGCGGGACACCCGGTAAGGGTGGTGGTATAAGGAGAACACCTGCCAGGAGGACCGCCAGGATGCACAAGTCAGGAAGGAGGTACAAGATGACCTGCATGGCTGTTGTTGGTAACAGAAACGGTTACATCGGCTGTGGACAGGGAAGTGGTACGGAGTTCAGGGACGCGATTGAAAAGGCCATAAAGGATGCCAAGATGAACATCTTCCCTGTGAGAAGAGGATGCGGGAGCTGGGAGTGTGAGTGCGGTACACCACATTCCATACCAGCCCAGACAACAGGGAAGGCCGGAAGTGTGAGGACAGTTCTCAAACCAGCTCCGAAAGGAGTGGGTCTTGTGGTTAGTGATGAGGTCAAGAAGCTTATACAGCTGTCAGGTATAAAGGATATCTGGTCCAAGACCTACGGCCAGACACAGACCAGGATAAATCTGATAAAGGCAACTGTCAACGCTTTCAAGAATCTTAACAAACTCAAGATAACCGAGGATTTCAAGAAGAGGAGCGGTATGATCACAGGAGAGGGTGTCTGAAATGTGGGCTGTTATCAGGTTAAGAGGCAACGTAAACGTGAGGAAGGAGATAAAGGATACCCTTGAGATGCTTCACCTCAAAAGAAAGTTCTCCTGTGTTCTCCTCCCGGAGAATGACTCCTACAAGGGGATGTTGAGGAAGGTGAAGGATTACGTGACCTGGGGGGAGGTGAATGAAGATATCCTTAAGAAGCTCTTCGAGAAGAGGGGAAGAATAGGAAGGAAGAGGTTATCGGATAACCTTGACCTGATAGGTGTTAAGAGTGTGGATGAGGTTATAAAGAGGTTCCAGAATGGTGAGAAGCTGAAAGATATTGGCCTGAGACCCTTCTTTGGACTGACCCCTCCCAGCAAGGGTTTCAAGAAGAGCATAATCCGCCACTACCCGAAGGGCGAGCTCGGGTACAGGGGCGAGAAGATAAACGAACTCCTTGAAAGAATGATATAGGTGTTCCCCATGGTTGTGAAGAGGGTAAAGAAAGTGAGGAAGATGCGCGGTAGCAAGACCCATGGCTGGGGCAGCAAGAAGAAGCACAGGGGCAAGGGGAGCAAGGGAGGAAGAGGTTTTGCCGGCTCCATGTCCCATAAAAGGCTCATGATTCTCAAGAAATTCCCGGACCACTTCGGGAAGAAAGGTTTCACCAGACCCAACAGAAGGGAGCTTGTGACCATAAACCTTAAAGAACTGGACCTCATGCTCGAGAAGATGATCCACGAGAAGAAGCTGAAACCCGATAAGCTGAAGATAAATCTCAAGGAGCTCGGCTTTGACAAACTCCTCGGCAACGGGAGGATCACCAGAAAAGTCACAGTTGAGGTCCCCCTTGCATCCGCCTCTGCCAAGTCAAAGGTGGAGGAAGCGGGAGGGGAAGTGATTGAACTATCTTGATATCCTGAAACTCATACCAGGAGTAGAAAGCCCCCAGAAGAGGCTGACCTTCAAGGAGAAGCTGAAATGGACAGGCATAATCCTGATTCTCTATTACGCCATGAGCCAGATTATAGTCTGGGGTGTTGACCAGGAGGCTGTTGCCCGTTTTGAGTTCCTTGAAATAGTTCTCGGTTCAGCCATGGGCTCTTTAATCACACTCGGTATAGGTCCTATAGTCACCGCCTCCATCATCCTCCAGCTCCTGAACGGGTCCGGGATACTGAAGTGGGACACCAGCACCGAGGTGGGAAGGCTGATGTTCATGGGCACGCAGAAGATACTGGCGATGCTGTTCTGCTTCTTCGAGGCGATTGCAGTCGTGATATTCGGTGCCATACCCCCGAACCTTGCACTTGGTCCATACGTGGTCCCGCTCCTGATACTGCAGTTAGCCGCAGGCGGTATTCTGATAATACTCATGGACGAGGTGGTCTCCAAATGGGGCTTCGGTTCAGGTGTTTCACTCTTCATCGCCGCAGGTATATCCAAAAGAATAATCATCGGTTCCATCAGCTTCCTCGGTGAGGGAGGTCCTGCAGGCGCAATCCCCTCAGCTCTCCTGAGCTTCATAAGCGGCAGACCTCTGGACGCATTCATATCACTCTTGCCTCTGATATTCACGATAGTGGTATTCTTCTTCGTGGTCTATGCACAGTCCCTGAGGGTTGAGATACCCCTTGCCTTTGGCCAGGTCCGTGGCTTTGGAAGGAGATGGCCGCTGAGGTTCTTCTACACCTCAAACATACCTGTCATACTTGTGGGTGCACTCCTTGCCAACATGCAGCTCTGGGCCAAAATGATGGCTGAGAGGGGAATCCCTCTGCTCGGGACATTCGATGCCAGCGGAAACCCTGTCTCAGGCCTGATATACTGGATAACCCCGCCAAGACAGGCGAACCTCTCAAACCTGGTGATATCTGTAGTATCCGGTAACGGTATCCCGCCGGTTGCCTTCAGCTGGATAACCTATGCGCTCTTCATGATAATCGGCTCTGTCATATTCTCAATATTCTGGGTTGAGACAGCAGGGATGAGCGCAAAGAACGTTGCCAGGCAGATACAGAACATCGGTTTGAGCGTCCCTGGTTTCAGGAGGGATGTCAGAATAATAGAGAGGGTTCTGAAACGGTACATAAATGCTCTGGCTGTTCTGGGCGGTGCGACAGTTGGCCTTCTGGCCGCCTTCGCGGACTTCACCGGCGCCCTCGGGACAGGGACAGGGATACTCCTGACAGTGATGATAATCTACAACCTCTATGAGGAGCTTGCAAGGCAGCACCTTGAGGACATGCACCCGGCACTGAGGAGGTTCATGGGAAGGTGATATTATGAGCGCAGCACTCGAGTTGTTCCTGATCACAACTTCCCTCTCCTTCCTGATAGCGCTGATCTACAAGTTCACACTGGACCAGAACGAGATAAAGGGAATGAGAGAAAGGATGGAGAAGCTGAAGAAGAAGATAGACAGGGCCAAGAAGGAGAAGAAGAAAAAAGAGATGGAAAAGTACATGAGCGAGATGATGTCCCTCAGCTCAAAGCAGATGCAGATGACAATGAAACCGATGATGTTAACATTTGCAGTGGTGATACCCTTCTTCATCTTCATCGGCCCTGCGCTCTACGGCGACGCTGTTGTTCATTTCGAGAACGGCTCCGGCCTCCTCGAGTACAACTCCATCAAAGAGGAGGTAACCCTCTCCGATGAGAGCTTCATCATAAACGGAGAAAAGTTTGGAATTGGAGATACCCTGCGCATCGGCGATTACATCTTCACCCTCAAGAGCTACGACCCGGAAACAAAAAAACTCGCGCTCTCAAGAACAATAGTCAACCTCCCGTTTGCGCTCCCCTTCATCGGAGACAAACTTGGCTGGATAGGCTGGTACATACTTCTCTCGGTGACTTTCACGCAGGTCTTCAGGAAGTTGTTAGGGGTTGTTT
>Ga0180300_10000889_pt1 | contig 13600 bp, 8 predicted proteins | sample GuaBasSediGuay15_FD_121798 | JGI IMG/M metagenome (GOLD analysis project Ga0180300, IMG submission 121798) | Subseafloor sediment microbial communities from Guaymas Basin, Gulf of California, Mexico - Guay15, Core 4569-2, 21-24 cm | ecosystem: Environmental > Aquatic > Marine > Hydrothermal... | reverse complement strand
GTTCATGATTATCACATAGGGTGTGATGAAACGGCCATCTATATCTAGAGGTATGAATTCTTCATCGAAAATTCCGATCACGGTGAACACTTTTGAGAAAATCCATATCTTCTCACCCACCGTGACATTCAGCCTTTCACTCATGCTCTTGCTTATTATGGCCACGTATTTGTCGCCGGGCATAAGCCATCTTCCCTCCGTTAGGGCTTGTTCTAACCCGTGGCCTAGATTAACTTCTTCAGGCATGAGCCCTAAAAATCCAGTATAACCAATAGTGTCTCCCTTGAAGTTGCGGAGCGGCCCGAAGCCTACTTCTCCCCATTCAGCTGATTTATATAAGGTGGCTCTTGCGATTACTGTTGCTTCTCCGTGGTATCTTGCTTTTAGGAAGTCGACTAGGTGTGGCGGCAGGGTTCTGAGGTCTCTTTCTTTGATGAGCAGTCCGTTATATGGCGCTGTGTATTCTTTTTCTTCGTATATTTTCGGTACGTATTTGAATTCAAGCGAGACCAAGGAGACCATGCTGGAGGTAACTATGACTATAGTGATGATTGTGAGCAGGGTTCTAAGCCTTCTTCGTCTAAGATTTTCCAGACCAGTTGACCATAACATGAAGAAGTAGCCTGTTCTGCTTATCGAGACTTCATGCTCTCCAAGTAAAGCCCTCCTGACATCAGACATCGTGATCTGAACTCTTCTTATGACTATCGCGATTGGCACGGCGCTTAACATAAGGCCGATTATCGAAATTATCATCATCGAGACGGAGATGTTCAGCGCGAATCCCAGCTTTAGGCTATAGGCCGGATGGATGAGGAAGAGAATCGCAACCAGAGTAGTCATGATAGCAATTATCCAAGCAAGCTTCGATCTTAAAGTCCTCGAGTTGATGACTATCTTCTCCAAGGCGAATGCTGAAATGAATATGAGCGGGAAGAAGGCCGTCACAGTGTTTATGGACTCATGAATAATTCTCATGATCTCTTCATAGGCTTCGCTTTGAGGCCTTAAGCTATTAAAGATCTCAGCTCTCAGGGTTAGATAGTCCCCTTTCCTAAGCGCATCGTATGCCCTTTCAAGGTGTCCATGCGACTTTGTGAAGGCCTCTTTTCCATAACCAATATAGATATTCGATTCTTCAAGACCCCTAAGTCTCTTCGAAAGTATACTGTCAACCGTCAATAGGCCCGTTAAATCCGCAGCTGGAATAAGCTTCCACTGACCCGGCTGAGTAAAGAGATATCCTCCTCCCCCTTCCTCAAAATTGTTGAAGATCGTAACGGGCAGCCCTACCGGGCCGAGCATCAAAATATCAACTGATCTATTGAGAGGAATATATATGGTGAATAGCGGACTGGTTACCCAACTCTGCTCAAGTTGAGTTGCTGAGAGACTTGTGAGGCCCGTTCCCTCGGACTCCGCCGCGCCTACTGCTGCGGGCGGGATTGTTGTGAAGTGGTAATTCCATCCGAAGAAGTACTCATCTACTTGAGTTAGATGGTTGAGTACTCTAACTCCAACGGGAATTGTAAGATCGGGAACGAGAGTTTCAGAGACAACAAGGCTTGCACATTTGAATATGGGCAGCGTGATATTTTTGCTGAATTCTAGTCCAGCAAGCTGGAAGCGTGTTTGCAGCCTCATGGTGCCCCATCTTCCACGATCCGTTGCATATTCGATAGGGCCAGTGGAGGGTTCATCTACGAAGGCATCAACCTCATACAGGTTAAAGTTTGCCCAGTCCCAGCCTCCCCTGTATGCTAAGCCTACTATTGTGACCTTTCCGTTTGGATCCGTCTTTTCGATTATCATAGTTCTAGTTGCGCGATCTAAGCTATACAGCACAACTAAAGTGTTGTTTCCCTTTATGTCAACGTAAGTATCTGCTATGGCATTATACTCTACGACTTGGACAGTCAACATGTCGATTACCTTTTCTATGGGTGGCGGCGGCACACTTGGCGGTGCTGAAGTGGCACGCAGAGGCACCACGAAACGGGTGAACTGTAACCAGTCGAGTAAGTAAATTGAGATTGTTATGAACTCCAGCTGGTCTTGAAGGTTATCAAAGTTTAGGCGGTCGTAGGTGTCTGAGGGCGTTTTTTGGTAGATGCCCCTCGAGGCTGTGACGTGTGACAATGCAGGTACACTCAAGTGCCCTGAGAACGGCTCTATATCGAGATGCGTATACCATAAATTTGCGCCAAGCGGCCCTGTACCGGGACGCGAAAGCACTCTTCTAATCTCAAAAAAGGTATATGTCTTTCCAGCTTCAGCCTTTATAATATCTTCAATCGCGTTATACTTGAGAATCATATCCGCTTGGTACGGAGCGTTAGCCCGCTCTAGGTTCCCATAGAATCCGCCTAGAGCTGAGATTGTAATGGCAGTGCTTTCAAGATTTATGTTCCCTATATCGTAGATGCCTACTATACTCTTAAAGCCCGAGACCTTCCAGAATAAAAGATCTAAATAATGCTGATAGGAGAACCATCTGGACCCTGCGAGCTGAAGATTATGCCCAGAGAAAGCTACGAACCAAATGGTTCTCTTAGGCGGATGAGCTTGAAAGAAGCGTACCAACTCCATCAGGATAGATATGCCCACGGATTCCTGGGCTCCAGGCGCATCCACGGGAATATAGGAGAAACTATCATAATAGGCGGTTATCATGAATATCTCGTCTTTAGCCGATGTGCCATTAAGGATGCCAATTATATTCTCCGATGTCACCTTCTCAAAGTCCATGTTTACGTGAATCCTAGCCCGGACTGGTCCCGTCAGCGCCATAATTCTCTCGGCATCCTCTCGGCTTATCACCACCCTGGGGATGTCTAGGGGAACATTCACGTGTTTAAGTGACGCTTCGCTTTGGGTATATTCCAAGGGCTCTATGAAGACTATGCCCCTCGCTCCGAGGTAGACAACGTTCTTCCACCAGTTCTCTTCGCTGTTAAATTCCATAAGGGCGATTTTTCCAGTCAAGTTCTTCCCAGATAGTTCCGCTAGGGTGCCTTTGCCAACATAGACGAGCTCGCCCACGAGGCCCTCCGGCGGCGTTCTGCACGTTTCCACCAGATTTGGCCAGAGTGCTTTTGCATTTACCGTGAATGAACCCTTAGGCGATGATATTTCAAGGAAAGATCCACGGTCTATTGGAACGGTTACGTTGAATCTATCTCTGACGACTTGTAAACCGTAGTCGCGGAAGATTTTGGCAATGTAGTCCGCGGCCTCTCGGTTTCCAGGGTAACCGTCCATTCTGGAGCTAAGGCTAGAGAGGCGGCGAACATGAGTTTTCACACCTTCAGCAATCTTTAGGTCACTGATCGCTTGAATTATCTGCCTTACGCTCAACCGTTCTCCATTCGTCGAGATGGCGGCCGCTGGGGCTGCTTGTATGAATGCATTAATATTCAATAGGGAGACAACTGTGAGCGAGAGGGTTATCATTGTTAAAAAACGGTACCAATTCGACATCAGAATTCACAAAAAACTGTTATCTGTTTTAAGTATATATTTTTTCCTTCACTCACAATTGATTCCGATTGGAAAATAGATTTTTAGACTGAGAAACTATTTTGCTCTTAACACCATAAATTCTATTCTATGAACGCTTTACATTTATTTATACACTGTTTTTCTATGCTTGACGTGATAGAGAGTTATTGTTTTTTCATCCTCATTTAGTGTATAGATAACTCTATAGTCTCCGATTCTTAGGCTCCATTTGCCTTTAAGTTCTCCTCGAAGAGCTTTCCCAAGATGAGGGTCATTTTCCAGCCGCCTTAAGATGGAATCCAATCTTCTTTTTATTCGTATACTGAGCTTTCGGAAGTCTCTTTCAAAAGTTCGCGTGACTTTAAGCTTATATTTCCCCAGACTTCTTCAGCTCCTTAATGAATTCATCATAGTCTCTTACTCTTCCCGCTTTGACGTCTTCTTCAGCTTCTTTTATCGACTTCATTGCTTCCTCATCTTCGAGTATCTCAATAGTCTCTATTATTTCCTCGAGAAGATTGCTTACCTTTAAAAGTAGGGCTCTATCCTCATCTGTCAGAAGCATACCTTTAGACAAACTCTCACCCAGCTACTATTCAGCAGATTCAATATTTTAGCATATCCATAGAACGTTAATTTACCCGATATGATGTAAAAAGGAAGTACACCGAATTCTTTTTTCATAAGAAAAATGAAAAGTAACGGGCAGGATGCAAGATAACCGTCAGCCTTGTCATAAAAACTCGTTAAGTAATAAATCGAAAATGGATCAGAGAATCCAATGGTGGACCGGGCGGGATTTGAACCCGCGGCCTCCGCCGTGCGAGGGCGGCATTCATTCCAGACTGAACTACCGGCCCCTTTAGCTATTAGAAACTAAGGTCTGAGTTAAGTTTTTTGGGTTCATGTGGGTACGTTCTTAGCTCCATGTAGTTGTATTAAACCTTAAATGCGCAGTGGCAATAGAGAGATCGGTGATTCATGTATGCCGGAGAATGTTCTTTTCAAGAAGGTTTATGGATGCATCGCTGCTGGATTTGTCGGCGCTGCTCTTGGTGAGCCTTCACGTAGATGCGGTGGGGGAGTCTTTGATTGCTACCGGGGGCTCTGTGGGCCGATTGAGGGGGCTCATTGGAAAGTCATCGATGAAACTTTAGGAAGGCCCGTTGATAGGCTGTTGCCGCAGACGAAGGCTTGGGTTGGAGGCAAGGTTCCCGAAGTCGGATATGAAGCATTGGAGTGGCGAACCTTAAGGTGGCATAACGGCCCGCTTTTCAAACTTCCTGTTTTGAACTATCCGCCCGGGACAAATGAGGATGGCGGTGAAAGGAAATGGCTTGTGATGAAGGCGATCTTCGATAAAGGCGGAAGGATAAACAAGGAGGATCTCCGTCAAGCATGGCTGAAATACGTAAAGCCCGAATGGTTCGGATATCATCTCCTTCCACGAGACAAGTACACTTATGAGAACATGAAGAAGTACCCCGCCAGCGAGGTTGGAAAGTATGACCGCTGGCCGGGAAACGTAGACGTCCTAATGATGATCCATCCGGTAGGAATAATCAACGCATGCGACCCACTTACAGCAGCCGAAGACGCCTTAGACGTCTGCCAAACCATACAATCATCGCTCATAAGCTATGCCCCAGACGCAGCGGCAGCCATCGCAGCTGGAATCGCCGAGGCATTCAAACCCGACGCTACGGTGGAATCCATAAGCGAGGAGTCGAAAAAATACGTGGATGAGAATATAGGTCAAGTAATCGACGAATGCTTAGAGATCGCTAAAAAGGCGCCAGACATCCTAGAGGTTAGGGAGCTCTTCTGGAGAAGATTCGGAGGCAGAGTTCCAACAGACTCCTTGGAAGTGGTTGGAGAATCATATGCAATGTTCTGGATTACCAAGGGAGATCCTAAGCAATGCATGATTGGAGGCGCATCGCTAGGCAGAGACGCCGACTGCGTAGCAAGCATAGCAGGCGCAATCGCCGGAGCATACAAAGGCATAGACGCCATACCGAAGGATTGGGTAGAAACTTGCGACAAAGCCATATTGAACGACCCCCACGAACTAATCGACATGAGCATAGAAGAAATGTCCAAGGAGCTCTATAAGGTCCTCCTACGCATAATTGAGAAACGGAAAGAGCAGATAAGAATGCTAGAATCCATGATGAAATAAACCCACACCATTTTTTCTCATAATCCATGGAAAGGCAGAACGCCAATTTTGGAGCGAAAAATATATATCGAGTTCCTCATTTCTGAAGAAATGTCGGGCGGTAGCTCAGCTTGGCAGAGCTTCCGAATCAGCCCGAGAAGGGCTGATGGAGACGCTGTAGACTGTCACCCTTTCGAGGTGACGTCATTCAGCCTGTCAAGCGTACAGAAACCGGAGTGTCGCAGGAGAGCTGAAGAGTTTCTTCAGCTCTGCGAGTTCAAAATAGGAAGGCGACGCGCCTCCTAGGAGACTCCTGCCCGCCCGACCATTTTTGTAGTAGGAATCTGATTCTATGGGAGATGTAGTAACTCTGATGATTGATGTCCGAAAGCTTTTTGCGTATTAAGATGCTTTCTGAGTCTTCAGAGAGACGAGAAGATGTCTGAGGCGTTCGAGCAGAAAATCGAGGAGCTATACCGGAAGTTTCGTTCTCTTAGGGCTGAGAGGGACGATTTAAACAGGAAGGCTCAAATGTGGGCGGATAAACGTGATCGCATCCATGAAGAGATTCGAGACTTAAGGTCACAGATCCGAGATTTAAAGCAAAGACGCGACGCGTTGAATGAGGAAGTTAAACGTCTTAAATCCCTTCGAGAGGCTGGATTAAAAAGGCGAAATGAGATACTTGAAGAGATCGATAAGCTTAGACGAGAAAAAGACAAGATAGCCGCTGAGAAGCCTAATCGAAGTCGATCTTATCTGGAAGGCAAGATTGAGAGAATAGAGTGGAAAATCCAAACGGAGTCTCTTCCGCTTGACATAGAGAGGCAGCTCATCAATCAAATAATGACTCTTGAGTCTCAGATGGAAGTTTACCGAAGAATTGAAAAAATCAAAGAGAAAATCGTGGATCTCAAGAGGGAAGCAGAGAAACTTAAAGCGAATACTCTCAGTTACCGTTCTAGAATCCTAGAAATCGCAGCGCAGAGCCAAGAATTCCACATGAAGATGGTTAAGAAGATTGAATATGTGAATGAGCTTAAACTCAAGGCGGATGAGATGCATCAGCGATACGTTGAGAACAAAGAGAAAGTTAAAGCCATAAACATGGAAATCAAAAAGACCCTCGCTGAGATTCAATCCATTCGTGATCTACTTAAGGCAATGGAGGAAAAAGAGCAAAGACAGAAACAGGAGGATCTACAAAAACAAACGGAGGAGAAAGCTCTAGAGAAGCTTAAACGCGGCGAAAAGCTCACGTTCGATGAGTTCAAAATTCTCATCGAGAAAGGCCGAATCTAACGAGTTATTCTGAACTGAAAATAAAAGATAAATCGGAAAGAAGAATAGAAATAATTTAGAGACGAAAAATAATGAATCTAGGGTTCTAAAAGACTTATTTGGGGGAAGAATATTCATTATTATCGGGGGCCTACAGGAGAAGGGTAATGCGTAAAAACGATGAGCAAACATCTGAACGTTTACTTGTCCTTTGTGTTGACAGAGATGATGATATAGGTCGAAAGGCCGGAGTAAAGACGCCGATAATCGGAAAGGAAGAGAACCTGAATTCAGCCTTGAAGCTCATACTCGCAGACCCGGAAGAAGCCGACGCCAATGCCATGTTTGAGGCTATAAGAGTCTATGAGACATTGAAGAAAGACAAGAAGAGCCGCGACTTATATGAGATAGCGACGATAGCAGGTTCAGAACTAGGCGGAGTAACTGCGGATCGGAAACTTGTATCCGAGCTTGCAGAAGTCTTGAAGAAATTTCCTGCGGATAGCTTGATTCTTGTCACGGATGGGTTTTCAGATGAAGATATAATGCCTCTTGTCCAAAGCAGGGTCCCCGTTACTTCTGTGCGAAGGGTAATCGTGAAACACAGCGAGTCAATAGAGGAGACGGCGGCGCTTTTTTCGAGATATTGGAAGATGCTCATCGAAGACCCAAGATACTCCAGAATCGTCCTAGGATTACCCGGCATGTTACTGATATCCTTAGGGATCCTGGTCTTACTTCAAGTCTTCATAAAGTTTGACATCTACACTTGGACCGCAATAGTTGGACTTATAATTTTAGGTAGCTATCTCATAGGGAAAGGCTACGGGATAGATCGGAAAATCTCAGCTTTTCTGTCACGTCCATACCATTACTCCGTTTCAGATCTAGTCGTAGGCTTCTCGCTTACTTTCGGATTCATCCTCGTAGGCATAGGATTCTACCAAGCAGTATCCTTTATCATGGCCAGCTTCAGAATCAGCTTCCATATCCCAATCAATATCGATGAGTTGATCAAAATGTTTCCGATCATAATCGGATGGATGATCAACAAATCTATGACGTTAACCGTAATAGGGATCTGCACGATCTTCTTAGGAAAATCCATAGCCTACCTGCTGGATCGAGATCCAAAGTTCTGGCGGACATCAGCTCTAGTTGTAGTCTTCGCATGGTCATGGATGGTTCTCAACGAGATATCGCAGATAATAATCAATCCTTCCCTGCCGCCGGACAGCCTAGTCATGTCCATAATCACGGGAATAATAATCATCGTAGGTTCAGGCTTAACAACGCACTTCCTCAGCAGAAGATATCGCGACTTCTTCCAAGAGAAGAAACAGAAGATGCAAGAAGGGACAGATGAATCGGGAGATGCTGATGAAGACAGTTCCTCCTAAAAAGGTGGAAATCGCGATAATAGGGGGATCCGGCTTAGAGTCTCTTCTCGAATGCTCTCAGAAAATCCGTGTGGGAACGCCTTATGGTCATCCTCCATTAATTTCACTCGGAGAAATTGAGGGACGCAAAATAGCATTTTTGCCGCGTCATGGCTATGAACATGATCTTCCGCCTCATAGGATAAACTACCGTGCGAACATCTATAGCCTTTATAAAATCGGTGTACAGAGAATCTTTGCTACAAATGCCGTTGGCGCCATCAATCCGAACCTTCATGTTGAGGACATCGTCGTTCCCCATGATCTGATAGACTTCACTAAGCAGCGGCCCCTCACCTTCTTTGATGAATCTCCCATCATCCATGTGGATTTCACGGAGCCATACTGTTCTGAACTGCGTAAAGCCTTGATTCAAGCCGCAAAAAGCCTAGCGGAGCCCATTCATGAACGGGCAGTCTACGCATGCACTGAGGGGCCGAGATACGAGACAGCAGCGGAGATTCGTATGCTTAGAAGACTAGGATGCGACATCGTCGGCATGACTGGAATCCCTGAAGCTGTCCTTGCACGGGAACTAGGGATGTGCTATGCATCTTTATGTTACGTCTCTAACATGGCGGCAGGCATAGGTGGGCGGATCTCTCATAGAAAAGTGATTGAAATCGCATCTTCGATTAGACCGAAATTGAGCAACATATTAATGAAGGCAGTTCTATACTTGCCAGAAAGCCGTAATTGCCGCTGCGTCTTGTTTGAAGGATACAAAGAAGAGGAGAAAGAATGCTGAGATCTCTGCTGTCTCTGTTGGGTGTATATCGAATATACGAGAAGTGGCTTTGGCATCAAGTGAAGAATCATCCGAAACCAGAGCACATCGGGATAATTCTCGATGGGAATCGAAGGTGGGCTTTTAATCGCTCCTTGAATCCAAACATAGGTCACTATTACGGTGCGGATAAAACTGAAGAGATGCTCAGATGGTGTCTAGATCTAGGCGTCCGAAGCGTTACTCTTTACGTCTTTTCAACTGAGAATTTTAATAGACCGCGAGAAGAAGTTGAGGAGCTCATGCGGCTTTTCGAGGAGAGGCTTCAAAAAATCATGAAGAACAAGGATATACATAAACATAAGGTCCGCATAAAGGCGATTGGCAGGCTGAATCTGTTACCTAAAAGGCTTCAGAAAATCATTAGGGAGATTGAAATGGCAACGAAGGATTACGATGAACATTTCCTTAACTTCGCAATAGCATATGGAGGAAGAGCCGAAATCATCGACGCAGCGAAGAAAATAGCTAGAAAAATCTTAGAGGGAGAATTGTCAGTCGAGGATATAAATGAGAAGGTTTTTGAGAGAAATCTCTATACATCTCACCTTCCAAAACAAGATCCTGACCTTATCATTAGAACGTCTGGAGAGGAAAGGCTAAGCGGCTTTCTGCTTTACCAGTCAGCATACAGCGAGCTCTGCTTCATAGATGTCTACTGGCCTGAGTTTAGACGTATAGATCTTTTAAGAGCCATCAGAACCTATCAGAAACGTAAGAGAAGATTCGGCAGATAGGAATAAATTATTTTATTGTTCTATAGATACAGCCGGTCGGAACGTGCATCACAAGAACGTCAGGAAAAATTTTTTGGATATACCGAGAAAGAGCGATCATTCCAGGCTCCTCTGATGTCGAGTGATTAACGATGATCAATGGGATACCGGAATCAATGGCCCACTGTCCAGATTCCCAAAGCCTCGTCCCATCATCGGTGAGAAGAAGCACATCAGCCCGCATTTTATACATCTCCCGATAATTCGTGATGGCCCCTGTGCCTATGGCTATTCTTGAGACTCTTTTTCTTAGATCGCCTACGACGTGAACTGCTTCTTGTCCTAGAGGCTTTACTCGTTTAAGGATTCTTTTTGCAAGATCGCCGACCGTCATTTCTTCGAATTCATGAACCTCATAGAACTTTCTCGCCTCTACCGGCTCGCCGCTTAACCCCAGCCAATCAGCCCAAGCGCCATGAATGCCTATTTCGGGAAAGTCATCCCAAAAGTCGTGGCATCTATAAACCGTCATCCCCGTCTCTTCAAGCCACTTCTGCTTTTTAACCCACACATCATTCTTGTCTATGACTTGCTTCTTTATTCCCTGCAGATGGGGATCGATAAACGGCGTGCCGCCGATGACTCTTCCTTGACCATTGACCGCTATGGCGTATAGGGGTTCATGAGTCACAAAAAGGTTGCATCCAGCGTTTAAGGCCTTTTCTAAGTTTGGGAATGTAGGCATCCAAGAGACAGCTATGCCTTCAACTTCGATATTTGGGTCTCCGGCTAAAAACCGGTCTACAGTGTGTTCCCAATCCACCCAAGTTCCTACTCTCTTAAAGTGCTCGTGAAGTTCTTTTGCTTTCATCTCTAAAACATCCCTATAGATGGTTGGCAGTTTGTTTTATTCTTTCATTAAAAAAAGGCTTTGCAGAGATATCTCCAGGGTCACGCTCTCCTTTTCGCGCTTACTATTGAGATTACATCTCTATCCTTTAGGACGTAATCTTCTCCTCTTCTCACCTTACTCCTACAGTCAATGGCATATATGAAGCTCTCTCCCAGTTCTGTGTGAATCAGATATGCCAATTCGCGGGCAGTTGTGCCTTCCGGTACAAGCCTCGCATCTGGTAGAACCCTGCCATTGTGATCTGTGAGCTTCTCAGGATCCTCAACCGTGTATACCACTATCATCTTGAGAAGCTTGAAGAAGGCAGTGTTGATAGCTTCCTGTACACCCGTCGTTTCATACCGCCTCAGCACCTTTTCCCGAATGATCTCTAAGGCTCTCTTCTGCCTCTCAGTCATCTCCGTAGGCTTCAAAACTGAGAAGTCTGTATCTCCCGGCTTGTATCGTATGAGCCCCCTCTCTGAGGCCCTTCTCAACGCAAGTTCAGCCTCAGCGCTACATGGCACAACGAGATACCCGGAGCTTTTCAGCCTCTCCAAGTTTTCCTCAGCTGCTGGGATGTCAATCTTATTTGCAGCTATCAACATGGGCTTAGAGATCTTTCGCAGAGTATCTACAAATCTGTAGAAATCCTCTTCGCTCCACCTTGTCGGTTTATCCGCGTTCAGCTCCGTTCTTCTCAAAGCCTCCAAGATATGCCTTCTCTTTATAGAAAGCCCGCTGAGCCTGTTTTCCAGAAGCGATTGCAAATCAGCTCTACGGGATTCAACTGTTCTCGCGATTCTCTGCCAGTCTCGCTTTATGATCTGAACCATCCACATCGTTATTTCTCTTTCTAGAAATTTCACGTCCTCGAGGGGATCATGCATCCCAGGCTTGAGAATTCTTCCCTCGAGATCTGTGGACCCCGAAGCATCCACGATGTGAATCAGCGCATCAGCCTTTCTTATCTCATCCAGAAATTGATTTCCCAGTCCCCTCCCCTGCCAAGCATCCGGAACGAGTCCCGCCGTGTCTATCAGTTCAACCGGGATGAGTCTGACGCCTTCTATGCATATTGAATTTACAGGGTTATCTTTAACGTTGAATTCTCTACATACGCATTGCGTTCTTAAGTAGCCAACTCCTAAATTCGGCTTTATCGTAGTGAAAGGATAACTTGCGATCTCAACGGTCGTCAAAGTAGCTGCACTGAAAAACGTAGATTTCCCGACATTTGGCTTCCCGACAATTCCCACCGAGAAAGATATTGCCAGTCACCCTTTAAATGCACTATTTTCTAAACTATCCATCCCATTTCTTAGATTAACCAGCCACATTAATATTATTAGCTAGCATAAACCGAACATAAGACTGTGATATTAATGCAAACTCTTTGAATTTAAATATGGAGAAGTAGCGCCACGGTTAATTACAAGCATCGAACGGTCTGAGGATTGAGATTTAACCTTTGATGACGCTCTGGGATTCCCTTCTTATTATTTCTCTTGCGGCTATGACTCCGCTTGCGCTTGCTTGAATAAGTCCTCTCGTCACTCCTGCTCCGTCGCCTATCGTGAATAGATTTTTCACTTTGGTCTCAAGACTCTCGTTGAGCTCAAGCCTCGAAGAGTAGAACTTTACCTCCACCCCGTACAGAAGGGTATGTTTACTGTAAATTCCAGGCGCAACCTTATCCAAGGCTTGAAGCATCTCTCGGATATCAGTCAAATAGCGATAAGGCAATACGAAACTGAGGTCTCCCGGAGTAGCAGTCTTCAAAGTCGGCTTCACAACGCTTCTTTTTATCCGCTCCTCCGTTGATCTTCTACCCAAAATCAAGTCGCCCAGCCGCTGAATTATGACTGATCCGCTGAGCAGATTAGCAAGCCTAGCGAGGTATTCCCCGTAAGCTATGGGCTCCCTGAAAGGATAGGTGAAGGATGTGCTTACCAGAATGGCGAAGTTTGTATTTTCAGTCTTTCTATTCGCGTAGCTCTGCCCATTTACGCTTATTACTCCACCATAGGATTCCGTTATCACCTCTCCGTATGGAGCTACGCAGAACGTTCTCACCTTATCGTCGAATGCTCGGGAATAATAAATGAACTTGGGTTCATACAATACATCGGTCAGTCTCTCCATCACCGACGCTAGCGTCTCAACCCTGACCCCAACATCCACAGGGTTATTCAGCGTCTTAAGACCTAAGGCCTGCGCTTCGGACTTCAACCATTCTGCGCCGACTCTTCCAGGGGCCACTATGACGTACTTGCCTCGGAATTTTTCGCCATTTACAACTTCGACGCCTTTGACTTCTCCATCTTTAACGATTATATCCTTGACTTCAGTGTTTGTTTTAACTTCGACGCGATCGTTGATGTCTCGCCGCATCTTTTGGAGGATTTCTCTGCATTTATCCGTGCCTAAATGTCGAATCTTTTGCCTTATCAGTTTTAATCCGGCTAGAGAAGCCTCCTTTTCGATTCTTTCCACTTCATCGATGTCATATCCATAAACAATAGGCGAATCTGCATATTTGGTGTATATCGCATCTACATATTCTAGGAGCTTCGAAAGGGACTCTTTGCCAATATACTCATCAAGCCATCCTCCCACCGATGTTGAAAGCGTCAGTTTCCCATCGCTGAATGCTCCTGCTCCTCCCCAACCTGAAAGCAGCCGGCATGGATTGCAATTGATACATCCAAGCCCTCTACTCGCTGGGCATTTACGCTTATCAATATCTGAACCTTTCTCCCGCATCAATATACTTAGGTCGGTCTTGCTGGATAATTCTAGAGCTGAAAAGATCCCCGCGGG
>Ga0180300_10000888_pt1 | contig 13602 bp, 13 predicted proteins | sample GuaBasSediGuay15_FD_121798 | JGI IMG/M metagenome (GOLD analysis project Ga0180300, IMG submission 121798) | Subseafloor sediment microbial communities from Guaymas Basin, Gulf of California, Mexico - Guay15, Core 4569-2, 21-24 cm | ecosystem: Environmental > Aquatic > Marine > Hydrothermal... | reverse complement strand
TTTCAAGATAGTGACCCAACACACTATTGTGTAGTTTTAAGTATTGCAGGCGCCAATCTAAAAATAGGAGCATTCCCAAAACAATCATCAGCGCAGAAAGCGAAGAAATGCGTAAAGTAATCCATTCTTTTTGTTCTTCTTTCTTTTTTTCTACTAAAAGCTCAAATGGATCAAAATTCCCCTTGCAAGATTTTCCCAGCGCGCTCATTGCCAGGCCTACGGCTGTAGCAAATTGAGTAGCCTTGAGTTGGATCTCATCTTTTTCAAAAAGTTCATCATTTAGTAAAATTTTTTGAAAAGGATTAGCTATCTCTACTGGTAAAGCTAATTTCTCAGCAAAGTACAACTCGATACCTTTCATTAAAGCCCCCCCACCAGTAAGATAGACTTTGTTAATATCCTGTCGAAGTTGAGCTGCAAAAAACTGTAATGACAACCGTAGCTCCTGGATCAATTGTTCCAGAATAAATTTTACGGCTTCAACGCATGTTTCTTTATCCTTTACCAGACAGACGAATTCATTTTCACCATTGTTAGAAACAATGTGGATTTTCCTTTTCAAAATTTCTGTCTCTGCCATCTCAATTCCAAAAACAGAATGCATCTCTTCATTTATTTGTATGGTACCAAATCCGATTTCTCGTTCTCCCATTATTTTTCCGTTGCTTACTATTACTAACTTACTCCAACGTGCTCCAATATCCAGAACAGCTATCACTTTAGAATCTGCTAATTCGTTAGCTACCACTGCGGTGGTAGCAGCAAATGCGTCTATCCCAAAACCTCTAAATTTAGGGAAAAACCTTTTGAATTTAGTAACTTCTTTTTGTAATCGTTCTCTGGGAACAGCCGCGACCACTCCATAAGCTTTTCGCAAATCTCCATCTTGAAGAGTATCCAAAAGTTCAGTGTAAATCAGTGCAGCAGAAAGATCGTACAAAAGTTCTTCGCTTACTTCCCAGATCGCTGCGTTTTGGAAATCCTTTGCCGACATTTCTGGCAATTTAATATAGCGGATATTCATACTGCCCCCTGGTAACCCAACCATCACAGGTACATTTTGAAAATATGATTTGCTCAGTTGTTTTTTTATTGTCTGCTGCTTCTGCTCATCGGAATAATCTAAGGGAAACTCCAAAAGAGTACAATGAGTCAATTCGTACTGGTCACCTTTTCGCTTAAGGCCGACAATCTTTACACTGCTTGTTCCCCAGTCGAAACCAATTGCAGTATTCTTATTTCTCAAGTTAAAAATTTGTGCCATTTCTATTCCCCAAGTAAATTTTCAACAAGCTGATCGCGCCAATCAGTAAACCAGATGGAATTGGGGGAAGTATCCTTGTCGCGTTTTACAGTTACCCATAAATCACGACTCCAATTATCATACTTTCCGATAGCATGCAGAAGCAGCTGATCTTCCTGTGCGGATTCTACGATTACCGTGTAGTAGCCGTCAGCAAAAGGGTAGTCTTGCAATAAGGTATTGTTTGCCAGTGAACGCCAATCTTCCACATATTTCAATTGCTTTGCCAGAACATGCTCAACTCCACTTTCAGCATAGTAAAGCGCTTTGGTTCCCCCTGCTGTCCGAATAAAACTCGAATGTTGCACCCAAAGGAATGCACCCAAAGCAATCCCTAAAGCTAACAAAACTACCATCAGAATGGTAGCTAAGGCGAATATCATTCCCTGTTCTGTTTTCCATATTGGCATATTTGGTTTCATTTTCCGATACGGCAAAAACCCGTTGTGGACATCTTTTTGTTGTTTTGACAGATCTCAATGAAAAGCTGTCGCGGGGATTTTTTTTCAAACTTAAGCATCGGAGCTGGCGCTGGAAACTGGGCTAATAGGATTTTGGGACTTTGCTCCCATTCTCCACTAAATAGTTTTTTCTCACGAATCAAATAATACTGTCCATCCACCTGATGTAGACGATAGCGAAACTCTGTGCCTGATTTTTGAAAACTCAAGCTGCTGTCTCCCACCACTTTCATCTGATCTACGCCTTTTATTTCATCAACAATCAAATTTAGCAATTTTGCAGCATTATGATAAAAATTACTTCGAGTAGTGATTTTATCGAACGAAGTAACACTTACCTGAAAAATATTCATCAATGCTACAAATAGAATTCCTAACACAGCAATTACAAGCAGCATTTCTACCAGGGTAACACCAGCTTGACTTTTAGATTTAGCCTTTTCCATCTTGTGATTTCAAATTGGTCTAGTACATACCCAAAAGCAATGACAAAGTTTGTGAAAAATCATTCGCTCTGGTTACTGTAACAGTGACCTTCTTTAAATCTCCAGACACATCTTCCACCACTATCTGACGGGAAAATTGGGGATATCCTTCAATGGTTTCCGATTGGGAAAATCGGTTAGAAGTAATTGCATCAAATCCTTCTTGATTTCGAACATGCAATACTTCCTCCAGTCCTTCACGTGCCAAATAGAGACAAATTTGTTTCCCTTCCTGTCGAATTTCCAGAGCGATTAATGTATTCAACAAACCTACTATGGCAGCCGACAACACCGCCATAATGGCCAAGGTCAACAAGGTCTCCACAAATGTGAATCCCTGTTCGTTTGTTTTAAAAAGATAGAGTTCACTCTTTTGGCAGAGCGGTAACATGCTGCTCCTTTGAAAGCTCGACCAGGCAAGTTGCCCATTACTTGTTAACGATAATACCCTTTCCCCAAACCACCCCAATTAGGATAAGCAGTATCAATAATAGGTATATTCTCTGGGGAGATTTAAGTTTCTTCCCAGATTGGCAACTACATTTCCGCTTTTGGCTTCATAATACCATCCACCGGTAGCACCACTCCAACGATACACATCAGCTTTTAGTCGTTCCAAAACACGTTCATGTGATTGATCAATCACTACTCTGGTAGAATTGGTAAATGGCTCCAAGGGGAAAGCCTGGAGATAGGGACCGTAGCCATAAGTTGCGGATTTGGTTTGTGAGGGTCTTCCGTCCTTGTTAGTAAACCAAAGCAGTTGCCGTTTGAAGATGGTGGTGTCACCACTGGTGTTATAATCCCCTGGGGCACAAGGATAATGACCATGGTCTGCTTTATAGGCTAATATCGCTTCGCGGAAAGTTACCAAATTCGCTCGCAGTTTGGCGGCTTTAGCTCCTCTCTCTGAACCAGTCATGTTCATAATGACGATCCCAGCCAAAATTGCTATAATGGCAATGACGATCAATAGTTCGGCTAACGAAAAGCCCTTCTTTGAACATAGCTTTTTAAACATTGTTCCATACCTCCTTAGTTAATTATTTTAACGTACCTAACACTCGCATCAGTGCCATAACTAACGACAAAGCAATGAAACCTACCATTAATGCCATGGTGACAAGTAGGGTTGGTTCCAATGCAGCAAGAAGACGTTTAATACGATAGCTCACCTCCTTCTCGTAGTAATTTGAGATTTTTTCCATCATACTTTCTAACTGTCCGGTTTCTTCTCCTACCCTAACCATTCGAATGAATAAGGGCGGGAAAAAACCTACAGCGGCAATTTCCCGAGCTAAATTATTCCCCTGAGCTACTCTTTGCTGAATTAAAGTTATTTTCTTTTTAAAAATTCGATTGTTAACAATATCTTTAACTAATTCCAGATTCTGCAACAGTGCAATACCACTAGACAATAGAATACTACTGACTTTAGCAAAGCGGATCAAAGCAAATTTGTAAATTAAGTCTCCTATTAATGGAATTTTCAGTTTAGTTGCGTCCCACAAATATCTGCCTTTCTCGGTATGAAGGAACCATTTTATGGAGAATATTATTAGCACTAAAACAGTTGTTACCCAGACAAAATTCTGTTGTAAAAACTGACTACTTTTGATCAAAATATAAGTAGGTAACGGCAGCTTAACATTGGCGTCATTAAGAATATTAATAAATTTAGGCAAAATCACTACCATTAAAAAAATCACTACTGCTACTGCCATCACTAAAAGAAATACCGGATAAACCATGGCATTTTTAATCTCTTTATGCATCTCTTCCTTCGTTTCCAGGAATTTGGTGTAATCCACCAGGATCGCATCCAGATTTCCACTTTCTTCTCCCGCTTTGATGAGACTGATAAACAGCATTGTGAAAATCTTGGGATATTGTGACATAGCATTTGACAACGCCATCCCCTTACCTACATTATCTCGTATCTCTTTCAGTACACGTTGAAACTCCTTGTTCTTTAACTGACTTATGATAGCATCCAGAGAACCGATAAGAGGTACCCCAGCGGCTAATAGCGTCGCAAGTTGATAACAAAATTGTGCCATCTCAGAAGAAGGTATCCGCCTCGGTTTCCGCGATGTTGAACTAACCGGATTAGCTGGCTTGAAATTTTTCTGTCGAGAAATTGATATCGGATAAAAGCCTTGTGCTTTCAATTGAGAAAGAACATCCGGTAATGCTTTAGCTTCGATTATTCCTTTTTGTACATTCCCCTGCTGATCGCATGCTTTGTACTTATATCGGCTCATATACCTTTTTACTAAAATTAAGTAACACGTAATACCTCTTCGACGGAAAGTACTCCCTTCATTGCCTTGAGCAATCCATCTTGACGAAGAGAAACCATCCCATTTTTTGCCCCTACGTCACGGATTGCGTCTTCGGAGGCTCTTTGAACAATTAGCCGTCGGATTTCATCATCGATGACTAAAAGCTCGTGGATTGCAGTTCGCCCCTTGTATCCAGTATAATGACATTTGCGACACCCCGCCCCACGATAGAACGTATGCGATTTAAAAGATTCTGAAGTGTTTAGCTGTTCTAACATCTCAGGAGAAAGCTGATAGGGTTGTTTACATTTGTTACAGATTGTACGTACCAGTCGCTGCGCTAATACGCTTTGCACAGAGGAAGCTACTAAAAATGGCTCCACTCCCATATCAATAAGACGTGTAACGGCACTGGGGGCATCGTTGGTATGGAGAGTACTCAAAACTAAATGGCCAGTGAGTGCCGCCCGTACTGCAATTTCGGCCGACTCCAGATCCCGAATTTCTCCTATCATGATGATATCCGGATCCTGACGGAGAATCGAACGTAATCCTGCTGAAAATGTGAGTCCAGCTTTAACATTTACCTCCACCTGGTTGATTCTGGGAAAATTGTATTCTACCGGGTTTTCGACAGTAATAATATTTTTATCCGGTGTATTGATATGATTAAGTGCTGCATAAAGTGTGGTTGTTTTGCCACTGCCAGTAGGTCCGGTAATCAGGATCATCCCTTGCGATCTTTTGATCAACTTTAGCCAGGTTTCACGTACCGACTCAGAAAAACCCATTTGTTCTATCTTAAGCAGAAAGCTACTCTTATCTAAAATCCTCATGACCACTTTTTCACCTCGAACAGTAGGCAGAATAGAGACCCGCAAATCGATAGATTTGTTATTAAGTCTGTATTGAAATCCTCCATCTTGGGGAAGTCGCTTCTCCGAAACGTCTAACTCTGCCATAATCTTTATGCGTGCTACAATCATATTATGTAAACTTTTTGGAGGAGTAAATGCATCGTGGAGTATGCCATCTATGCGATAGCGGATACGGGTAATTTTAAAGTCAGGCTCAATATGAATGTCGCTAGCTCCTTCACTAATAGCCTGATTCAAAATTAAATTAACAATCTTTACTACCGAAGCTCCCGTTTCGGTATCAGCTTGAGAAATTGTAGAATCTAAAGTTTCGACCGATTGAGTTTCTTCTTCCTGATCTTTCAACTCACGGATAACTTCATCGAGGGAATGCCTGCCCCCATAAAACTTCTCGATTGCCTGTTCAACATCTTTTTCGCCTGCAAGAACAACCTTAATTTGCATTCCGGTAAGGTGACGCACTGTATCAATCGCATAGATATCCAGAGGGTCAGCCATTGCAATAGTAAGGGAATTGCCAACACGAAAAAGGGGAATTAGTTTGTGCTTCTTTGCGATCTCATACGGGATAAGCTGGACAGTGTCAGAATCGACTGCCTGATTCTCAATTTTCACCTTAGGAATATTCAGTTTCTGGCTGAGAATCTCCAACAGAGTATCTTCAGAGAGCAGTTTTTCCTCAATTAGAATCTCACCCAGACGTTTGCCAGTTTTTCGCTGCTTCTCCAGAGCCTTTTTCAACTCTATGGGCGAAATCAACTCTTTCTCGATTAAAGCTTCGCCCAGTTTTCTAATGTAAAAATCTTTTGCGACTGCAGAATCCATTTTTCAGTAATCAAATTTGGTAAATCGACTGAATAAAGGTTTCAGAATATTATCGACGCAATTTTAGATTTACTTTAAGAAATCCCCATATCAACCATATCACGACCAACAAACTCCAAAGGAGTGACATAAAAATAGTGTTAATCGAGGAATCAGTCCAGTACAAAGCTAAGAGATTGAGGTTTGCCGATGTGGGAGGCGTCTCCAGACGCCGAGTAGGACTGGATTAAAAACACAGCGCTAATGAGCTTAAAACCTGCTGAAGCAGGTTCCCAAATAAAATAGCCCCGGATTGAGTCCGGGTCTGCAAAATCGACCTCTACCTGTAGCAAAGGCGACTTTAGTTACCTTACCTCTTCTTACCTTTAGAACTAAACGACCGCTGGGGCAAATAATCTACTTTCACATGAAATAACGCTTTGAAAATGTTCTCCTTGAGACCCTTATTCTCATTCTCTAACCTATTCAACCAATCTTTGATGTATTTACGCTTAGAAACCTCACTCGTAGTACAAGGATTATTCAATAAGGGAAAATGCTGTTCAAGAGCAAATTTTTTCAGCAAAGCTTCTTCAATATAGATTAACGGCCGGATAATGTGAAATTTACCCCGAAACACCGATTGCTTTGGCATCATGGTAGAAATTTCGCGGCCGAAAAAGATATTGATAAGCAAGGTTTCAATAATATCGTCCTTATGATGCCCGTAGGCTATTTTGTTGCAGCAATGTTGTTCAGCGAGTTGATAAATACATTGACGGCGATAACGAGTGCAAAGGAAACAGGGGTTTTTGCGATTGAAATCACTGTGCGCCAAAGGGCCAATGTTTGTTCTTTCAACATGAACGGAATAACCCCGCTGCGAGAGAAATTCCGCCAACACTTCACTATTACGCGGTGAATCCTCGGGAAAGCCCATATCCACATGAAGAGGAATAAGTTCAATCCGGTTCTGTTGTTTGATTTTTTCATTCTCCAACAGAATCAACAACGCCAGACTATCGCTTCCCCCGGAAACAGCTACTGCAATGCGGTCGCCAGGTTGAATTAGTCCAAAATCATAAACTGCTTTTTCTACACGTTTACTCAAATGCCGATGTAAGCGGGTCATAAGGGCTGACAGTCCTACTATCTTGTGATTTAGCCACCAGGAGGGAGCAAACGAAGGGTTTGAATGATTCGGCTGATTTCTGGAATATGCTCATTGTAATAATGAAGTGGCGCATGAACAATTAGCCATAGAGCATATTTTGACAGCGGTGTGACGCTGAAAACACCTATTCGGCAATCTGGAAACTTAATGACAAAATAAGCCACCTTCAATGCACCGCTGGTAGTAATGGTAACCTCTTTGAGCAGATGGTACTTTGGCTCCTGTTGCTTCAACTTCTGGTGGAATTGTCGCAGTGTTTGGACACCCAGAGCAAAAGCGGACAGATGCCCGGAAAGCTCCACAATCCCCAAATTTACAACTACAGCAATAGTATCACCCTTCAACAACCGCAACTCAGCCACATAACGCACAGAATCAAGCCAATCAGAAATGGCTGGCTGTTCGAGCAAATCCGGCGAGGAAGTGGGGAGTATTTCCCAGTTTTGATTAGGAACGGAAACAGCGAACCCGAGCTGGCGGTTAAAATACGTCTGCCCTGCTTTGCTCATTTCTTCAACACCTTCACCACTCCACATGATATTTTTCTTCAATGCAATAATCGCACCGATAACCATCATCAAAAAAACTGTCAGGAAAATCACTTGAAAAATAAATTTGTTATTCATGGTGTTATGCCCGATTCTATAAAATCCTGTCTAAAAAGACCCCGGCAGTCACTGGTATTTTTATGTATCTTCGTGACAAAACCTAAACTTAAAGTACAATAAATGTCCGTAGAAATCAAGTAGAAAGTCAATTGACAACAAAAAGAAAAATACCAACTCCAGTTCTTTATTGACAAAAGACTAAAAATTTATTAATTTAAATCTACAGCTGGCTTTACAAAGTCGAACTAATAACCGAAATTCAAGCCCGATTTAAATCAACATTCATCAAGCAAATGTCTAATTTTTTGGTGAGGAGATGAAATGAAACGGACAGTTTTTTTCTTTATCTTACTTTTGATACCAATACCACTTTACTGCCAATTTTTTTACTCTAACCCGTCCAGTTCAGACTTTTTTAATTCAGGGGTTGTACTTGGCACGGAAAGGGAGCGCCATTTCTCCATGCGGATGGAGGCTTTAGGAAGAGACTTTAGTGGTTTTGTGAAAGATCAGATTACAGATCTGTATCGTAACCCTGTGTTTTTTAGCAAAATAAAAAATCCGATTTTTTTTGGTGAAGTGGTTCGGCGAGTTCCCGCTTCTGGCTGGTCTTCTCTTCCAGTAAGAAATCTGTCTTCAGGTATGGCCTCAACAACGGGAATCCGACTTGGCTATGGGAAGACTTTTGGATTACTGCTTCGAGGCAATTACTTAAACCAACCCTCTAACTTCTCCAGCAACATGCCCGGTGGTTTTTACACCTTCGACAACACCGTCGATACAAAAAACCGAGAAATCTGGACCGAAGCGCAGATTGCTATGGGTTTCCCCCTCTCTGAAAAACTCTCGTGTGGAGTAAGCTATACTTTCGGCATGAGTGAGATTCTTGACAGCTACGAAAGCACAAGCAATCGGTGTGGAAATCACTTATCTTTCTCCAACTATGACAGTACGTACGACGCACGACAATCGCTGAGGGAAAACTACCAAAAGGGAAAATCGCACATCACCCGAGTTGGCCTTCTCTGGAACAAAGCAAAGGGAATATCCTGGGATTTTGTTGCCACCGTCGAACTCTTCTCTGCAAATATTAGCATAGAAGACAATTACCAGCATATCCGTGACTATACCCACCGTTCGATCAATTCTTCTATTTTTTCATCAACTTCTAAAAATTTTTCCCTGAATAAGGGATTAGTGAGTGTTGATATTGAGGCAACTAATTTACATTTCGACTTGCATTTTCTGAATTCCTCAAACGAGATGAAAACCTTCGCCGTTCAATTTGGAGCAAGAGTTTCTTCTTTTTCCTCAGATGACAGAGATGATTCTTTTAGGTACTCGGAATCCTTCCACGAAAGTTCATCTGATACCAGCAAAAATATTTTATCACTTAGTTCTAACAGTGTTGCACTACCAGATGGATTTGGATTTCAAATCAATGGTGGAACTGGATGGACTTTCCAGTTGGATGACTTCCTGCTTGCAGCTGCAGTACTGGGCAATTTCCGATATTTGAATTATGAGTATGACGTCCATCGCCAGATTTCGGATACCTCGACAACAATAACACCTGATACAACCATTACTTTAAAAGCATATCAGGATGCGCGTTCGATACATCATGACCACAAAGTTACACTGTACCGCATCGCACTTCCTCTGGGTGTAGAATATCAACTAATCAAAAATTTGTGTCTTCGCGCAGGCTGGGTTGTTCAGTTTCTTGGAAGTATCAATAAGGAAACGTCAATTGAAAAATCATCCCGGGTCATTTCCAATAGGTTGGACTATTCGACCGCTACTTTTGGGATCGGGTACCGAATATCTGACAAATTCATTGCTGATTTGCTAAATTTAGGAGAAATCGGCCGACCGCGGGATTGGAACTTATCACTCATTTTCAGTTTTTAATATTATCGAAAACCTAAGAAAATGACCGCTGGATAAACTCATAATTAGGAATAGCACTATGAACAGGGGAAAAATTCTCTGGGTCGATGATGAAATAGAATTGCTACGATCTCACATCATGTTCCTGGAAGAAAAGGGCTACGAGGTTACTCCGGTAACCAACGCCGATGATGCTATTGCCCTCATAACCCAACGACATTTCGACCTGGTACTATTGGATGAAATGATGAGTGGCAAAGATGGTTTGGCCGCACTCGCTGAGATCAAAGATTTTAATCCCTCTCTACCAGTAGTGATGATTACTAAGAATGAAGAAGAAAGCCTCATGGAAGAAGCTATCGGGGGCAAGATCGATGACTATCTGACCAAACCTATCAATCCCAGTCAGATCCTCTCTACCTGTAAAAAATTTTTAGAGCGATACAAAATTGGGGAGGAGCGTATTTCTCGTGACTATGCCATGGAATTCAACCAGATTACTCAGGCATTGATGGCTCAACCTGACTGGCAAGAATGGATTGAAATTTATCTCAGATTGACTGAATGGGATATTGAACTTGACCACTACCCCGACCTGGGCTTGCTGCAAACATTGCAGGACCAAAAGCGCAGTTGCAACCTTGAATTCGCCCGTTTTATTGAACAAAATTATCCCCACTGGATTCACGATCAAAGTGATGCACCTGTGTTATCGGTAGATATCGTTGCCGAACATCTGGTACCCCTTCTGACCCAAGGACGTCGCATCGTATTGTTAATCATCGACAGTTTACGTCTGGATCAGTGGATGGCTATTGAACCGTTGTTATTCCCTTATTTTCACATCAATAAAAGTTACTATTATTCCATTCTGCCCACGGCCACACCATTTTCTCGTAACGCTATCTTCAGTGGACTTTATCCTATCGAGATCGAGGAGAAATACCCGGATTTGTGGCAAGCCGGCAACGACGATGATTTCAGTCGTAATCGCTATGAGCATCAATTTCTAAATGGCCAGCTAAAATCTATGGGATTTAACCTTAACCCAGAATCCAAGTACATCAAGATAGTGGAAGCCCAAGAAAGCAAAGAACTTGAAAGAAACTTGTCTTCTTACATCCAGACCCAGTTGTTAGCCATAGTAGTAAATTTTGTAGACATCATTGCTCATAGTCGTAGCACTTCCGAAATCCTGCGGGAAATTGTGCCAGACGAGGCAGCGTTTCGTTCTCTAACTCGGTCATGGTTCGGGCATTCTTCAATCTTTCGGGTATTGCGCTATCTGGCCGAAGAAGAAAATCTGACCATTGTTCTAACTTCAGATCATGGTAGTATTCGCAGCATGCGAGGCGCAAAAGTGATTGGCGATCGTGAAACCTCTACCAATTTGCGTTACAAATTTGGTCGAAACCTTAAATGCGACAGCAAGTATGCTATTTTCGTCCGTGATCCACGTCACTACAAACTACCGCGGCGAGGAATCAACGTCAATTACATTATCGCTAAGGAAGACTATTATTTCGTCTATCCCACAAACTATCATAAATATCTCAATCTGTACAAAGATAGTTTTCAACATGGGGGGGTATCAATGGAAGAAATGATTCTTCCAATAATCGAATTACGGCCCAAAAAATAAACTTTTCCCCTCAAATCTATGGTACTTATTAGCAAAAGCCCAGAGGATACAATAAAAATTGGCCGTAAGTTTGCCCACATTTTGTTTCCTAATGCAATTGTAGCGTTGGTAGGGTCCCTGGGATCGGGTAAAACGGTTTTTGTTAAGGGCATTTGTCAGGGCTTAGGAATAACCCAAGAAGTAACCAGTCCCTCTTTTGCTTTAATGAATGTCTACCAAAATCACATTGTGGTTTTTCATTTTGATTTTTTCCGTCTGAACAGTTTGAAAGAAATTGCAGATTTAGGAATAGAGGAATTCTTATTTGCCAATGGAATCAGTGTAATCGAATGGGCAGAAAAGGCAAAATCTTTTCTGGGCAACGATTGCATTTGGGTAACAATTGAACGACTCCCTGAAATGGAAGAGACTTCAAAAGAAAATTGGCGTCGAATTAAAATTGAGGGACTACCTGAACATTTAAAAACCAGATTTGAGAATTAATGTTCATTTTAGCAATCGACACTGCTACAGAAGCTACTGCCGTAGCACTTTTGGAAGATGAGACCTTGTATGGAGATTGCCGCATTAACCGCAAGTTTACCCAGTCACAAAAACTCGTGTCTCTGATCGATAGTCTTATTCACCATACTAATCTCCCATTGCAAAAACTGGACGGCATTGCAATTTCAATAGGCCCGGGTTCTTACACCGGGCTACGTATCGGCTTAAGTGTAGCAAAAGGTTTGGCATTTTCGCTAAATATCCCTATTACTGGTGTGAACAGTTTAGATGCCCTGGCGTACCAAGTAGAGGAGCCCCACAAACTCATTTGCCCAATGATTCGTTTCCGCAAAGAAGAATTTTATCTGGCATTTTACCGCCAGCAAAACGGGCGTTGTCAACGCTGTAGCGATTACGAAATTTATTCAGCAACTGAATTGCCAAATGTTATTACCGAAAAAACCATATTAGTAGGTTCGTTCTCTCCTGCGATGTGTGAACGTTTGCAGGAACTACTGGGTAATCAAATCCGATTTGCCAAGACGGTTAATACCTACACTAATGCTTACGCAGTGGGTTTGCTGGGAGTGGAAAACCTGCGCCAAGGACGGGTGGAAAATATCCAACAACTTGAACCATTTTACATGCGTGAATTCCCTCTGGATAAAAACAAATGAGCATCATTTGGCCAATCAGAAAAAAAGTAACCCAAAATAAAAAGACTGCCTTGCTAAAAAACGGCGAAATTTTGATACTTCGTCGAATGGAACTGGACGATCTCCCTACCATTGTAGAATTGGAACATCTTATTTTCCCTGACCCCTGGTCAGAGGATAACTTCCGACACGAGATCACCCAAAATCAATTTTGTTTAGCTTTGGTAGCTGAATGGCAGAGGGAAATTGTTGGCTATGTTATCAGTTGGTTGTTAGGAGACGAGATTCGCATAGCTAATATCGCCGTTTCACCCTTGTATCGACGTCTTGGCATAGGAAAAATTCTTCTGAATACTATTCTTGATGAAGGATGGCAACACGGCGGCCGGCGTGCTTTCCTTGAAGTGCGACGTTCTAATTTGGCAGCTATTGCATTGTACCAGAAATACGGTTTCCGCAAAGTAGGTGTACGCAAAAAATACTACCGCAATGGCGAGGATGCTATCCTCATGGAAAAACAGTTAAGCCCAGATTCGGAAAACTCATGAACGATAAAACTGAAGAAGGAGAAATTGATCTATGGCATGGTTCAAGCGTACTCAAAAGGGGGTCACTACTACTGAGAAAAAACAACTGCCTGATGGATTATGGCTTAAGTGCGAACAATGCAATGAAATCCTCTATCGGAAAGAGTTGGAACGCAATCTTTACGTTTGCTATAAGTGTAATTTCCATTTCCGAATTCGCAGTTACCAATACATTCAAATTCTTTTGGATGAAAATTCTTTTGAAGAGTTTGAAAAAAATATCAAATCGGTGGACCCGCTACACTTTCGGGACAGGCGTCGTTACAGCGACCGCATCCGCGACGCGATGAAAAACTCTGGCTTGAATGAGGCAATCATTACCGGATTTGGTAATATCATGGGT
>Ga0180300_10000886_pt1 | contig 13614 bp, 16 predicted proteins | sample GuaBasSediGuay15_FD_121798 | JGI IMG/M metagenome (GOLD analysis project Ga0180300, IMG submission 121798) | Subseafloor sediment microbial communities from Guaymas Basin, Gulf of California, Mexico - Guay15, Core 4569-2, 21-24 cm | ecosystem: Environmental > Aquatic > Marine > Hydrothermal... | reverse complement strand
GTGACTGAACATTTGAACTTTCATTATCTCAAGAACTTCTGGGAAACAAGCAACGGGCCCAGCTGTAAAGAGTTTATATTTTGGCTTTACTATCTCGTAAACTTCTCTATAGGCATCCTCAAATTGCATAGTATCACCCAATTAGATGATATCTTATGAATATTAAAAACTTTAGCTTGGTTATTGTGACCTACCCCGTCCTAAAGGGTGAGGCTTCGTGAGAATTCACCGGAATTATCCTCACTCTCACAGGCCGGTTCACGCGACCACTACCAGCTAACCCCCTAACGGGAGAATCACCGGCTACCTTCCTCAAAATGTTTAATTCAGTCCACAAAGTAGCAAGCACCGGAAGCGGATACGTAACGGCAGCAATAAAGACCTTCTCTTCATTCTGCTATGAGGATACCCTCAGGATCTTGGAAAAACTGAAAAAGAACAATATAAGTGGAGTAGCTGAGCACAGTTCCATAATACCCGAAAACAAAAGGATAAGTGTTATGGACAAAAATAAAGGATATCTCGTGGTTTATGGTGGTGCGAATTATTTTGCTCCCATTGTAGAAACTGGGATTTCAAAGAAGCTTGAGATTGCCAGAGACCTTTATGATATTCAGAAAATGAAAGAACCAGAAAAAGTTTTGAAGTAACATTCTCTAATCCCCACACGCCTCCACAAAATCTTTATATACTCACCACCAAAAAGCTTTCAAGTCAAGAATCCAAAACTTTTATAAGTTGAGGAAAGTGCTTACCTTTAGATTACGCTCATTTGGGAGGTGAGATATATGGCTTTGAGACCAGCTAAGATTGACAGATACGTTGACAAACCTGCTTACACAAGAAGGGAGTACATTAGAGGTGCTCCTGGTCCGAGAATTACTATATTCGACATGGGAAATCCTGCTGGAGATTTTGAGTTTGAAGTTAGCCTTCATACAGCAGAACCAGTCCAGATTAGACAAAACGCCCTTGAGGCCGCAAGAACCCAACTTAATAGATTTCTTAGCAAGAACGTTGGTAGAAGCAACTTCCACTATAAAATCAGAGTTTACCCATTCCAAATACTCAGAGAGAACCCAATGGCAACTGGAAGAAAGGCCGACCGTTATGGAAATGGTATGAGAAGGCCATTTGGAAAGCCAATTGGACTTGCCGCAAGACTGAAAAAGGACCAAAAGATCCTTACAGTTAGAGTTAACAGACAACACCTCAAATTTGCCCTTGCTGCCATGAAAAGGGCAAGCATGAAATTCCCATGCAAGTGCTACTACAGAATTTACGACAGGGAAGGGAACGACGTTACAACTAAGGTACTCTCAACACTCTGAGGTAAATATTTTAAATTCTGCTTCCCTACTTCTTTTATGAGGCATTTCATAGAGCATTTCAAGTCCCAGATGATGGCTTTAAGCAATGCCCCTCATAATGGAGGAGTTTTTGAGGCCAATGGATTCTTTTTCATGCAGGTTCACAAAAGTTACAATGGAGATTACAAGAGGGACTGTGTTGAATTTGAAATAGCAAATGGACTAAAAAATTTTGTAGGCTTCATGACTGCTGCAGATATAGAGAAAGTTCTCTCTATTGCAAAGTCTGGAAACGTTAAGGCCTATATCACAGCGGGAATAACAAATCCCGCAATAGCTGGAAACGAGCCTCCCCGATTTTTAAGTAGAACAATCAACATAGTCTTGGTCATTGAAGAAGGGCTTACTCTGGGAGCAATGACGAATGCAGTAATGACGGTCACAGAGGCAAAAACATACACGCTACTAAACCTTGGCTATAATGCCACGGGCACGACGAGCGATGGCATTGGAATATTTGCCTTTAAAGGGGATTTAGAATGGGCAGGGACTGGCACTGAACTGGGCATAAATATTGGAAAGGCAGTAAGGAAAGCTTTAGGAGAGAGTTTGAAAAAATGGGAGAGGTTCAGTAAATGAGTTTTTCGTAGAGTTCTTCCACTTTCTTCACGACATCCCTTTCACTAAAACCTCGCTTCATGGCCAACCATGTAGCTCCTCCGGCACCTACACCTTCTTTCACATATCCCCTCTCGTAGTCCTGCAATCCCTTGAATCGGCATTTTGAGAAATCCAAATTTGCATAGTAATACATTACCCCAATCTCTTTGGCAGTTTCTTTAAAAGTTGAGCTTTTGTCGTTTATGACCCACTTAGTTGTTGCTATCATGAATCTCTCAAGATCTTCTCCCATCGCCTTTAATAATGCAGCCACCGCCAGCATCTGGGTTCCACCCGCTAAAATTACATCTCTCTCAAACCCCTGGGCAATTCCTAGAACTGTTGCCATCATGGGGTCGCCAAATTCTTCCAAAGCTATTAGGGGTTTATTCTCAAGGTCTCCTTTTTTTATTCCTATTCTTTCAAATCCTTCCAGAATAACCTTTTCTTTTAACGATTGGGGGTTACAGGGAGACGCTGAGGATGTTTTTGCACCATAGCCTAGAGCCCATAAAATGGCCTGCGCTGTGGTGGTTCCTCCCGGTGTTGATTCCCCAATAACAAGCTCTTTCAGAGTTAGTTTGTTTAGTTCTTTTCCAAAAATGGTTGCCCTGTTTATTATCTCCTCTGCTTCCAATAAAGCTTTCCCCTTCCTAAAATCCTTCCCTACATAGCTGCTTATGTGCACATGGGGCACAAGAGGTGCAAGATATGTGCCACCCCTGACTATCATAATAGGGAAACCTGCAAGCTCTTTTGTCGCTTTTGTGATTATAGCAGGAGTTGGGTGTCCTTCTGGGGTTACTGGTATTGCATCTATTATTCTTGGCTTTTCATAAAAGAGATACTCTGCATCTGCTGGTGGAGTTAGTTTTGTCAGCTCTGGTGTTGCTCCAGCCATGCTTATTCTCGGTATTAAAGACACTTCAGTATTTCCTAATACCACGAGCATCACAAATACCACCTTGGACAAATTATCCAATAGGTTTATATATACTCTCTCCTTTTATTATTGCTGGACAAATTATCCAGGGTGATGTACATGAGAAAGATGGCCATTGTACTGGCACTGCTTATGTTTGGTGTTGTTATAGCAGGTTGCATTGGGCAAACTCAAACTACCTCAACTACAACGGACACCATTGAAGAAAAGACAACATCCAGTGTAACCACATCTATTAGTGAAACTCAAACCTCTCCTAATAAATATCCCCTAAAGATAGTTGATTTTGCCGGAAGGGAGGTTACCATAGAGAAAGAACCCCAAAGGATTGTTTCCTTAGCCCCAAGTATAACGGAGACTCTCTACTTCATAGGTGCTCTTGATAAAGTTGTTGGAGTTACAAAATTTGACAACTACCCGGAGAACGTTCAGGAAGGGAGGACAGTTATCGGAGGTTTTTCCGATCCTAATATAGAGGTAATAGCATCTTTGAACCCGGACCTTATAGTTGGCACTTCAATGCACCTAAAATACCTTGATCAGCTCGAAAAAATTGCTCCAGTTGTGATCATTGATCCAAAGAGTATTGGGGATATATATAAGGCAGTCGAGCTTTTAGGAAGAATCACAAGCAAAGAGGAAAAAGCCAAGGACGTTGTAGCTGAAATGAAAGACAAAATTGAGGAGATACGAAGCAAGGTTCAGAATATGCCGGAGGTAAAGGTCTTCTACATAGTTTGGAGCGATCCATTGATGAGCGCTGGCAACGGTACTTTCATTAACGATCTCATAACCCTTGCAGGGGGAGAAAACATATTCAAAGACACCCAAGGATGGCCCCAGGTGAGCGTTGAAGAAGTTTTAACAAGAAACCCGGAAGTGATAATCCTTCCTCCACATGCTGGAATAAGTGCGGAGGATCTCTGTAATACCCAGCTTGTGAACACAGATGCGATGAAAAATGGAAAGGTTTACACCTTAAGCAGTGATGACATCGTTTCAAGGCCAACCCCAAGGATAGTTGAAGGATTGGAGGAGATCGCAAAGTTCCTGCATCCTGATTTGTTCAACTTCCAATACCAGCCTCTCACATGCGAGGCAACTTCCTGATTCTTTCTTTTTTGGTGATTTCTATGGGAAAAGCATTGATGATCCAGGGGACATCTTCTGGGGCTGGGAAGTCTTTGTTGACGCTTGCACTTTGCAGGATTCTTACCAACCTTGGGTATGATGTGGTTCCATTTAAAAGTCAGAACATGAGTCTAAACTCCGCTCCAGGTATTGAAGGAGGGGAAATAAGCAGGGCTCAGTATTTGCAAGCTTTGGCATGCAACAAAAAGCCCTCAGTAGAGTTCAACCCCATTCTCCTAAAACCTGAGGGCAATATGAGAAGTCAGGTAGTTTTTATGGGAAAGGCTATTGGAGCTGTTTCAGCTAGGGAATATATGCTCTCCACCAAGGAGGGGCTTTTTAAGAAGGCCATGCAGGTTTTGAATGAGCTTATAAGCACCCATGATGTTGTAGTAATTGAAGGGGCTGGCTCTCCGGTGGAGATAAACCTTAGGAATTATGATATTGCAAATATGCGGGTTGCAAGGCATGTAAATGCCAAAGTCATCCTTGTTACGGACATAGACAGGGGCGGAAGTTTTGCCTCTATAGTTGGCACAATGGAGCTTTTAAGTGAAGAAGAAAAGGAGCTCGTGATGGGTTTCATATTTAACAAATTTAGAGGGGATAAATCCCTACTCAGACCCGGATTTGAGTATTTAGAGCGGAGATATGAGAAGAGAGTTTTAGGGGTGATTCCCTATTTGAATCATAGAATTCCGGAAGAAGATTCTCTAACAGAGTTCCCGAAGGTTAAAGGCGACATTCACATACAGATTATTAAACTTCCCCACATAAGCAACTTCACAGATTTTGAGCCGCTTCACTGGGCAAATGGCATTGATTATGTCACAAAAGCAGAGGAGATCAAGGGTGATTTAATAATTGTTCCAGGAAGCAAAAACACGGTGGAGGATTTATTTTGGATGAGGAAAAACGGCATCGAAGAAGCAATTCTCGAAACATACAAAGAAGGTTCTTTTATAGTCGGGATCTGTGGAGGCTTTCAAATGCTGGGGGAAGAGATAATAGATAGAGTTGAGTCTAAGAGAGGTAGGGTTAAGGGAATTGGCATTCTGCCAGCAAAAACAGTTTTTTCAACGGTAAAACGGACAAATTACCTGAAAGCTGAACTCCTTTGGGGGCAACTTAGGAGCATGGAGGTTGAGGGCTATGAGATCAGGATGGGACGTTCTACCTCAGAAAGACCCTTTTCGATAATTCACAAAATCAACGGAGAGCCGGCTTTTGAGTATGATGGCGCAATCGGTGAGAGAGCATTTGGAACGTATCTGCACGGTGTCTTTCATAATCTCAAATTTACAGAGAAGTTTTTGAATTTCCTGAGGGTGGAAAAGGATCTTGAACCGTTAAGTCTTAAGAAATGGAGTCTAGAGAAGGAAATTGAGCGATTTTCAAATGTAGTGAGGGAAAACCTTGATATCGACTACATCCTTAGTGAACTTGGGTTGTAGCAACTTGGCAATTCTGTTTGCAAGTTCAAGTTCCATTGGAGTATTCACGTTCAAAGCCAAAAGCGGATTACTTAACTCAACAAATTCCTCCCCCCCATAAGAAACACCGTTAATTCCTACAATTGCGTATCCTCTGTAAGTTGTAATTCTAAGGTCTTTTGGCACGACATTTATGGGCAAAACTCCGGTAATGCTGACTTTTTTCTTCTCAAGCTCGTTCCTTATGAGAGCCACGTCACATGCCTTAACAAAGGGCAGGTCAGCTGAGACACTCACAAACGCTCCAAACTCTGTCAAAAGCCATTTGATGTCTTCAACATATCCCCTTCCTGGCGTTTCAACGAAAGTAATCCTCTCCCGTAGGCAGAGGTTTTTGGTTTTTGGTGTATTTTTCGAGAGAGCTACAACAGTCTCATCTATGCTTGAAATCTCATCATAGACCCAAAGAAGCATTTCTTTACCTGCTATCTTCAGCACTGGCTTTTCTTTTCCCATTCTGCTGGATCTTCCACCTGCGAGGATAAATATCAAATCAACCACCACACAAAGGCCATAAGTAAAAGGGTTCCAGCTCTTGTTATCTCTCCCACAGCCCCTATACAATCCCCGTTTAACCCTCCAAAGTTTTTGAGGCTAACTCTAATTACATAAGCACCAACCAAGAGGGCAAAAATGAAGAAGACGTTTTTTAAATCATAAGTGATTAAGGAAACTAGAAGTGCAAAATAAAGCAAACTCCCGAGAAGGAGTTGTTCTCTATTCATCCCTTCCATAAAGTATGCCCCAAGCCCTCTTTCCAAAGGTCTTTTTATTGATAAAGCCAACAACATTGCAAACTTGGAGTTGAGCTCTGCTAAAAAGAGCGCATAGAAAGGAAGCAACTGAAGGGAATAAATCTGGATGAAGAGAACCATTACAACAGCAAAAACTCCTGCTATGCCAGTGTTTAGGTCTTTCATAGCTTTGATTTTCTTCTCTCTGTTTCCTTTGGTCATAGTCCCATCAGCCCAATCGGCTAATCCATCAAGGTGGAGTAAGCCCATAATAAAATAAAGCGAGAGAACAGCCAGTAGATTTCTCAGGGGAAGGTTAAGGTAAAGAATCAGTGTAGGCAGAGATGAGGTAAGGATGGCAAGCAGAGGAAAGCTCCATATTTCGTTCCTAGCTTTTTCAAAGTCTCCTTTTATTGGAACTCTCGTCATAAACGGAATAATGTTTCTCATATAATCACCTGGCTAATTAATCCAATTGCAAGAAAGCTTAAAAAGCCTATCCCTAAAGGCTGTCCATGAAGAAGGGACACTATCGGAGATTACTTATTTTGGTGTTGATTTTGACGTTTCTATATACCCTTGGTCTAGTGGGTGTTCTTCCTTTTGCAGTGAGCTACTACATCACGATTTTCTTTATACTCCTCTTTCTCTTCCTTCGCTGGGAGTCCCGGATGAGATGATCTCGAAGACCTTTGTCATGCAACCGGCTATGAAGCCCCCTATAGCATCGTCCAGAAAGGGCGGAAGCTCTTTTAAAATCCCCGGCTTTTTTGTGTCGTAGTAAAAGAAGTTGAAAAGCGCTTTTTTACCCCCAATATATTCGGCAATGTCAATCCCTATGAGTTCATCTGCCACTAGGCTTACGGGGTCACCTTCAACTTTGAAATTTTCCTCTAGGAGCAGAGCGGCTGTTAAAAGCGCTTGGATATTGATGTCATTTAAATAGTGGATCATAATCCCTCTAAGTTGCTCTCTGACTTTTTCCGCATCTTCTCCTATGTAAAGTTCCAAGGCAGTATTGAGCATCTTTTCAAGAGTTATGCCTTTATTATTGAGCTTTCCAATCATCTTCCACCACCTTAAACCTCAGCCACCAATACTTTTCGCTTTTCTCAATGGAAAGCTTTTCAAATTTAAAGCATTCCCTAAAGAGGGGACTGGAGAGAGTTACACTATGAAATTCCCCTGCTTCGCCGAGAGGATCAATATCTGGGTTCTTGTTTAAGAATAGCTCCAAATCTTCCGGAGAGGAGAACTTATATCCCAGCCATTCTTTTCCTAATTTTTTCCTATTTACTGCAATTATAGCGTATTCAAAGTCAGTATTGAGCATCTCTTTGGCCAATTCAAGTGTGTCTCGCCCCCATAAGGGTTCTAAGCTCTTAGCACCGGCTTTTTCAGCGAGCCACTCTACCCATTTGAAATGATCTTCTAGGAACACATCGCCGGCTATAATATAATCAACTTCAAGAGATGCTATAAATCTGGCTAAAGAATCTCCTCCATCCACCATGTCAAAAGTGAGGAGGGTTTTTCCCATAGCCTCTGCAAGGGTCTTAAGGGCTTCAAAATTTTCCCAGTGAGGGGAGAGTCCTATTGAGGTCTTAAGGACAAGCAAATACGGAACTTCAATGCCGCTCTTTTCGGCAAGATAAACTGCATATAGCCCATCCTTCCCACCCGAGAAAAAAGCTATACCTCTCAAATTCCTCCCTCCAGCTTTATCTCATTATACTCTTCCCTGACTTTTTGAAGTTCGACTTCTTCTACATATGGAATTATCGCACCGCAGTTAAGACAGAGCCAGGGATGTGCTTTTATGGTTCCACTAATTGCTCCTTTGAATCCCTTCTTCCATGGAGCCTTCCAGAAATATAGGGCATAGCCTTCCTGAGGGCTTTTCCCCTTAATCATTGTTCCTCCACAAAAAGGACACTTTTTCGTCTCCATAATACCACCAAGATTATAAGTCCGTTGGACGTTTTATCCTTTATGCTACTGAAGTTCGAGAGTCTGGGAAGGGTTGGTGAGGTTTACATAAATCCAAAAAACTTCAAAACTATGCCACTATTCCTAAAGACATGGAAAGACTTTCTTTCCCTGGACGAGAAAATCTATGGAATTTATGCCAAAACCATCTACAACCCGAAGGAAAGGTTTTTGGTTAAAGGTAGAGAAGATGAGAAAAAAGCCCATGAGCTTGTGGAACTGTATCATGAATTCCTTAGAGAACCGTTGACGTTCTGCAGTAAGAAGTACTACGAATATCAGCTAAAAATAAAAGCCTTTGAAGGCTTGCCCTTTGCGAATGGGTGGATAGGTTCTAAGGTAGTTTTAGTGGGTGAAGCACCCGGAAGGAAAGGGTGCGGTTTAACAGGGATATGTTTTTACAGAGATGCCTCCGGGATGCTGCTTAGAAAAACGCTCTTCTCCCTTGGCATAAACCCTGACTTTGTGTACATTACTAACGTCGTTAAATGCAATCCCCCGGAAAATAAGCTGACAAGGTTTGGAAAGAAGGAGCTAGGGCTCCTGGAAAGGGAGCTCAATATTCTTAAGCCCAAGGCAATTTTTGCCATTGGTAGAACTGCACATAAGGCTCTAAAAAAGTTCGGGTTTGAAGTCCTCTACCTCAGACATCCGGCGTGGTATGTGAGGAGAGGTGTAAAAGAACCAAACGAGGAGATTATTGAGGAATATAAGAAAGTGAGAGAGGCATTCATATCGATTAACGGTGAAATATCTTGAAATGTGGCAAAAGATTACCGTTAAAGTTTTCGATTAACTTTATTATCTATCCTTGAGCAAGCTCTGTTCTCTTCTGAAAGTTATCTCTAAGTAAACCCCGGAAAGAGTTAAAAGGATAAAATATCCACCAGTGTTGATGCTGAAATGAAGCTGGTAATCTTTCTCCTTGCGTTGGTGTTGGATTTAGTGATAGGAGAACCACCTGCCTTAGTTCACCCTGTAGTATGGTTTGGTAAGGTCATTGAATTTTTTGATAAACATTACAAAAGGAGAACTCCAGCTCTGGACTTCACTGCAGGTTTTCTGGGGGCGATTATTGTAATTGGCTTTGCCTTTTTCCTTTCAAGACTCCCATGTTTTTTGCCTAAGTGGCCTGGCGTCGCTGTGAGTGTTTATCTTTTAAAGAGCTCTTTTGCTATAAAGAGCCTTGCTCGGCACGTGAAAAATACAATAAAGGAGGATATCGAGGAGCAGCGAAAATATATTAGCTGGATTGTGAGCAGAGATGTATCAAACTTGGATAGAGCTCATTTAAATTCAGCAGCAATTGAAAGCTTAGCGGAAAATATAACGGACAGCGTAGTTGCCCCTCTGTTCTATTATCTCATCTTTGGCCTAAGTGGTGCCCTAATTTATAGAGCCGTGAACACCCTCGATGCCATGATAGGATATAGGAATGAGCGATATGAGTTTTTTGGAAAGTTTGCGGCTAGGCTAGATGATATCACAAACTTCATTCCTGCTCGTTTGACCGTTCTTTTGTTCCTTCCTCTCGGCCCCAGAAAGGTGTTATCTCATTACAAAAAGGCCAAATTCAAGATAAATGGTGATAAGCCTATTGCAGCAATGAGTGCTGTTTTGGGCGTGTGGCTTGAGAAAGAGGGGGTATACCGTTTTGATGGCAGAACTCCCGAGCTTGGAGACATCAAACAGGCCCTCAGGGTTTACTGGATTGTTGTGGTTGAATGGATCCTTATATCTGGCTTAGTCATGTGGAGGTGGTGAAATGCTCAAGCCTGTGGAGTTTAAAGCCCAGCATGGAGGTGCCAGAAGAGAAGGATTGTTAGACTTTTCAGCATCGTTAAATCCTTATCTTCCAGAATGGGTGGATGATATGGTTGAACGTGCTAAAGCCTTAAGCAATCGCTATCTTTACTGGGAAAGGCTTGAAGAGGAGCTTTCAAACATTGTAGGGGAGCCCTTGACGGTTACAGCTGGAATAACGGAAGCTTTATATCTAGTCGGCATCCTCGCGATGAAAGAAAGAAGGAAGGTAATTATCCCAGAGCACACCTACGGGGAATATGAGAGGATTGCAAGAATTTTTGGTGCCGAAGTTATAAAGACCCCTAATAATCCAAATGCAGTGGCTGAAAGAGTTGATAAAAGCAGTATTGTCTTCTTTTGCAATCCCAACAATCCCGATGGAAAATTCTACAGAGTGAAAGAGCTTAAGCCCCTAATCCAAGAAGTGGAAGATAAGAATTCGCTTCTCGTATTGGATGAAGCTTTTATAGACTTCGTAAAAAATGCAAAAAGCCCCGAAGGTGAAAAAATAGTAAAGCTGAGGACTTTCACAAAGAGCTATGGCTTACCCGGGATTAGGGTTGGTTATGTTGTTGGCTTTGAAGATGCCTTCAAGAGTGTAAGGATGCCATGGAGCATTGGATCTTTTGGCTATGCGTTTTTGGAATTTGTCATAGCGGATGAATTTGAGCACTTAAAAAAAACAATACCACTAGCCTGGAAAGAGAAAAGTCGAATAGAAAGAGAATTGAACGTGAAAAGCGATGCAAACTTTTTTATTAAATATGTTGGGGATGCAAAAAGTACTGTTGAAAGGCTTAGAGAGAAGGGAGTACTTGTTAGGGACTGCTCAAGTTTTGGGTTACCTGCCTACATAAGGTTCAGCATACGGAAAAGAGAGGAAAACGACATTCTAATAGAGGCTCTTAGGCATCTCTGAGTATTGTCCCGCTGGTGCACGGTGGCATCAAAGGCCCTTATGGGATTACTACCATAATCCCAAGAAAAACACAGAAGTTAGAAGAGCTATTTTCAGAGTTTGATGAGACAAAAATGAAAAACAGCAATTTTTGGGGCACTTGCAGGGATTATCGATACCATAGAGGGGGCAGAGGCCGTTAAAATTATAACCCACTGGGGCGAGTACCTAACTAATAAGTTGCTTATTGTGGACTTAGCAACGGATTCCATTGAGACAATAAACAAAGCAGAAATAAAAGAAAACAGGCTAAGCTCCAAACTTTTCGGCTCTCCCCATTAGGTCCATCATCATGGGCACTATGTATTTTCCTCTAACTCTACCTATTCCGCCCCGCATGCATTCCCTTTCACCAAAGCTTTCTGTGTAATCCGCTCTAACTCCTCCACCGACAATTAACAGAGGAACTGGATCGCCACTGTGGTTCTTGACTTCACACGGCGTTGAATGGTCTCCGGTAATTGCTATTACAGTATTTTCAAGGTCGATGCTCTCAACTATGTAACCAATCATTTCATCCGCTCTCTCTATCATCTCCACCTTTTTCTTTGGATTGTTGTCATGGCCAGCGGCATCGGTTGGCTTAAAATGGAGAAAGATAAAGTCGTAATCTTTTAAGAGCTCTACCACTGCTTTTGCTTTGGCCATGGCATCGGTGTTGTACTCGCCGGTTGATCCCTCTGGTGTGTAAACATCAAAACCTATTGCCCTCGCAACGCCTTTGACAAGAGCCGTGGCAACTACGGCAGCTGCTTTAACTTTCCATTGCTTTGTAAATTTCATTGGTATATTTGGATATGTTCCGGCCCCTCTGATTAAGAGATAATTTGCAACAGGTTTTCCTTCTTTTTTTCTCTTCTCATTTATTTGATGGTACTCAAGCACTTTATGTGCTTTTTCTACAAATTCTTCAAGGATTTCTGCAACTTTTTTACTCTCCTCATCTCCATACTCAAATTCATGAGGTGGCTTTCCTTCTACGTGGGGATCGTTCTCTCCAACTTTGTACCCGTTGGCCATTCCTTTAAGGACAAGAACGGCTCTATGGCCTGTTGCACCTACAAAAATGAACTCCACCGGTAGCTTTACATTCTCCTGGATCGCTTTTGCAAGTTCATGGGCCTCTTCAGTAATTATTCTTCCTGCTCTTCTATCGGTTATTATTCCGTTTTCAATTGTGGCGAAATTAACTCTAAAGGCCAAATCATCCTCATCAAGATCTAAACCTACACCCAAGGCCTCAAAAAACCCCCTTCCTCTATAGGTTTGATATGGATCATACCCAAATATGGCCAAATGAGCGGTATCACTTCCAGCAGGTTTTCCAGGAGCTATAGGATCTTGCTGTCCCAAAATCCCCATCTTCACAAGTTTATCCATGTTTGGAGTGTTTGCATACTCAAGAGCCGTTTTTCCACCAAGTTCCTCTATGGGCCTGTCTCCAAGTCCGTCGAGAATAATAAGAATTCCCTTTCTTTTCACGATCTATCACCTGAGGTGAATACTAAAAGAGAATTAAAAACTTTATGAGAAACCTTTTTAATCTCCAAGTTTTTTCCCAATTGAGGTGAAGACATGAATCATATATGGGCACCATGGCGCATCAAATACATAAGATCCCCAAAACACAACGGCTGTATATTTTGTGATTTCCCAAAAGAAAACCGTGATGAAGAGAGGTTAATACTTTACAGGGGCAAGCACGCATTTGTTATCATGAACAACTACCCCTACAACCCTGGTCATGTTATGATTGCTCCTTACAGACATGTAGGAGAATGGGAAGAACTCACCGATGAGGAACTTCTTGATATTATGAAACTTTCCCAGCTCACAATAAAGGCCCTAAAAAGAGCTATGAAACCACAGGGTTTTAATATGGGGGTTAATATTGGCTGTGTAGCTGGGGCCGGCGTAAAGGATCATGTCCATCTTCATATTGTACCAAGGTGGAACGGAGATACAAACTTTATGCCTGTGATAGCCGATACAAAAGTGATTCCAGAATCCCTTCAGGAGGCTTATAATGAACTGAAAAAGGCTCTGAAAGAAATTACAGGAAAGTCTTGATCAACCTTTAGATTTCGAGAAGCTTTAACTGTGTAAGTTCTCTCTCATCCCATACCTTCTCATCAATCTCTACAATCACTCTTCCGCCATACATAATAGTATAATCCCTAAGCCTGTGTAGGAATTTGAGAAGACCCATAAAGCTGTTATAAAGCTTTAAATACTCAAGACAGGCTATGTAAATAACACCAGGACTTCCTTTTTCTCTCACCTCCCTCATGTAATGAACACACAATTCTGTAATTAATTCCAGATTTGTGGGAGGAATTCCGTTTTCAATTGGAGCACTTGTCACAATGCGCACATTCCATGACTTCGGGTATTTGAATCCTCTGACAAATGCCAGAACTGGAAAGTTCTCAAATTCGCTAAGAAGTAGTCTTGCTTTCTCCCTGTCCACGATTATAACTTTTTTTCCTTCCACAATGTGAGGTGTTATTTTTTCTGGAATTATAATCTCAGCTCGGCTCTTAACGACTTTGAGAAGGTAGTTGAGCAGGTATATACCGCTCAAGAATCC
>Ga0180300_10000884_pt1 | contig 13627 bp, 11 predicted proteins | sample GuaBasSediGuay15_FD_121798 | JGI IMG/M metagenome (GOLD analysis project Ga0180300, IMG submission 121798) | Subseafloor sediment microbial communities from Guaymas Basin, Gulf of California, Mexico - Guay15, Core 4569-2, 21-24 cm | ecosystem: Environmental > Aquatic > Marine > Hydrothermal... | reverse complement strand
TGAAGCGCACGGGATTTTTCCAATATGCGGCGCTTCAGGTAATGAAGATCAGCAAAGGTAATTTTTGGCTGATGCTCGTCCTTCTCATGGTCTTGACTGCGTTGATGTCGGCGTTTCTCGATAATCTGATAACTATCATTCTCTTAGCACCTGTGGTCTTCCTGATAGCTGACAGTCTTCGTCTCGACCCTACCCCGCTTCTCCTTTTGACGATTTTCGCTGACAACATCGGTGGGTCGAGTACGTTGATAGGTAGCCCTTTGAACATCGTTTTGGGAAGTGCCGCTGGTTTGAGTTTCAACGATTTTATCGTCAACATGGGGCCAGTAGCAGCGTTGGCTTTTCTGATAACGATGCTCATCTACAGAAAGCGTATTGGCAACGTGGGAGATGTGAAGTCGAAATTAGAGGAACTCTCCAAAGTTGACGCATCCAAAGCGATAACCGATAAGAAGCTTTTGGTCCGTACCTTGTACGTTTTTCTGATCGTCCTTGCTGGGCTGGCACTCCACGATGTGATCGGTATTGAGTTGGCCCTGGTGACTGTTCTCGGAGCCATCGCCCTCATGGTGATCACTAAGCATTCCTTTGAAGAAGTGGCGGAGGACGTGGATTGGGACATCCTCTTTCTTTTTGCGGGTCTCTACACTATCTCCTATGCTTTGGAAGGGGTTGGTGTGACAAAAAAATTGGCGGACATCTTCATGCCCATGGTAGATCAACAATGGTTGGTTCTGTTGATCATGGTCTGGATAGGAGCCATCGTGACACCCTTCCTGAGCGCGGTGCCAGCTGTACTGCTTTTTGCGCCAGTGATAAAGCTTCTTGTCAGTCATGGATTCACGCCACATTTGTGGTGGGCGTACGCTATCGGGGCAAATCTCGGCTCGAATCTGACCCCTCTGGGTGCGGTTCAAAACATCGTTGGAGTGAATCTCCTCGTGAAATCCACGGGACGCAGTTTGAGTTTTGCGGAATACATGAAAAGATCCGCAGGGGTTGTTTTCTCCATGATTCTTGTGGGCAGTGTGTATGCCTTGTTGCTCGGTAAGTGAGAGTGAAGTGAGGTGAGAGGTGTGAAACCTTCTCGACGTGTAATGTGGAGAAGCGTTGTGGTAGTCCTCCTTATAGCAGTGGGAGTGATTTCGAGTTCGCTGTTTCTTGGAGCCAGATCAACGGAGGAACTTTACGATTACTTTAAGCCGTTTTTCCAGACTCTTCTTCTAATACAAAGCGAATACTATGGTAAAGACAACATTGATGATGAAAAGCTGCTCGAAGAGTCCATAAAGGGGCTGCTAAAAGGACTGGACGATCCCTTTGCTTGGTATTTCTCAGCTCGCGAGGCTGAGGAGAACAGGATCGACACTGAATCGGAATATGGTGGCCTTGGTATCGTCGTCGAGTACGATCAGGAGCACGAAGCAATCCGTGTGGTGGCCCCCATGGTAGGATCTCCTGCGCAGAGAGCGGGTTTGAAGAGTGGTGACCTGATCACCACAATAGACTCAGTGCCCGTTTCTGATATAGGATACTGGGAAGCTGTGAGACGATTGAGAGGCCAGCCTGGTACCTCCGTAACCATACAGGTTGTGCGTGAGGGGATAGAAGAACCGTTGGAGTTCACTGTTGTTAGAGAGAAAATAGAGCTGAAAACTGTCAAGTTTGATACTTTCGAGTCTCCAGAAGGCAGGATCGGATACATACGGATCACCAATTTCAGCCTTCCAACGCCTGGGGAACTTCGAGATGCTTATAACCAACTTTTGGAAACGGGTATCAAAGGACTCGTTCTCGATTTGAGGGACAATCCTGGAGGTCTTCTCGATGTTGCTATAGAGGTAGCCAGTTACTTCGTGGACGAAGGTGTCATCGTCAAAGTGAAGGATTCCAGGGGTTTCGTGGATGTTTACAGGAGTTATGGAAACGACTTTCCAAACCTTCCAATGGTTCTTGTGGTAAACAACGGCAGTGCATCGGCTTCAGAAATCGTAACGGGGGCGCTTATGGACAATCACGTAGCCACAGTTGTTGGAACTAAGACGTACGGTAAAGCCGCGGTGCAAAGAGTGTATCCGCTTTCAAATGGCGGTGAACTCTGGCTTCCCATAGCACATTATTTAACGCCGTCTGGAAAGGACATACACTTAAAAGGAATAAAGCCTGAGATCACCGTGGAAGCTACGAATGTTCATGAAGTTTTTACCAGCGAGTTGACCATTTCCAAAGTCGAAGTGCAATGGGATGAGGATCCATTCTTAAAGAAGGCACTTGAAGTGCTGACAGAAAAGATCAAAGCGTTGGAAAAGGCTGACTGAAGGTGAAAATCTGACACTGTTGAAGGTTCTAATACTCGCGACCTTGTCTCTCGCTTTTTCGGCAGTGTGTCTTCTTTTCGTGTTCCCAGGAAATGAGTATTACATATTGGTTCGCGAGGGTGCCCCGAACTTCGATCTCTCATCACCTTATGTTGCGTGGTGGCAGATGTTTGTAAATCGGCTGAAAATGGAAAGCTTTCTTGGCCGAGTTTTCAGTGTTTACGCGAAAAAAGGCTTCTCAACGCTCTTTGTGGACTGCGAGGGAGATAAGCTGCTAATCCGGGCACCTACCAGAGATCTGTTCTACGATCTTTACAGTTACGTATCGGTTTACAAAGGCAGTACGGTGGAAATAGTCACCAAGAGTGTGAGGACGGCCGTGCGCGTCATCGCCTCAAGCGAAGAAGCTGATTTTGGTAACATCGTGGTCTTCTACCAACCAAGTTTTGCGTTGGTGGATATCGAAACAGTAGAGGATGTGAACGACTTAGGATACGATACCAACGTCGTCGAGGTAGAAGTGGTCGACCAAGCGTTTTTAGAATTGCTGATGAACGTAGCTGAGCGGGGTACGTACGTTGTCGTGATAGCTCCGAAAGAACTCTTCAACCGGATCAGAGCTTTTTGCCAAGCGTTGGGTTATGGAGAAATCCCGGCGGAGTTCGTTTTGAAAGGAGTGAACGAATCGGTTGGAGTTGATCTTTAGGGCGATTTTCCATCCCAAAAGTATCAGATCGCGTTCTCACGTTGACAGCATCTTGTGCTTGTTAATGATCATTTTAGTCCAAATCATCTCCTTTTGGCCGCTTTTTGCGGGTTCTGTTATGTGGTGGAAGATCTTGTTGCTGTGGATAACCCTGGTGCCTCTCTATGTCTATGGGGTAGCTGGAGTATATCTCTTGTTTGTGAACGTCAAGGATGCAGGGGAGTTCGTGTCAACATTCCCAGCTGTCATGGTGCCCTATTTCTTCTTTTCCCCTCTCTACATGATCACTGGAAACTTGTGGTCATCTTTCCCACTGGCCATCTGGTCTGGCTATCTCGAGCTTCTCGTCGTTGCCAGTAGGGGAAAAAGTAAAGATCTTTGGTTGAAAATCATCGTCTTCAAGTTTGCCAGAATAGGGCTTTTCTTCCTGGTGATGTCAAGATGAGAAGGCTTTCTGAAAGATTCGCCACGTTCGTCATGAGTAATTGGAAGTTGATCTTGGCTTTTTACGTTCCACTGCTCTTGATTTCAGTGTTTTTCACTCTCCAACTCGGTGTAGATCCAGAACTCACAAAAGTCTTGGAAAAGGACGATCCTGTTTTGAAGGAATACCTGGATTTCCAGCGATATGCAGCCGGGCAAGAAACGCTCGCGCTCGTTGTGAAAACAGGTGGTAAGCTCAATACACTCATCCCAAGGATGTTCCACGTAATCGAAAAGTTGCAAAAAAGTGACGTGGTAGAACAGATCGTGAGCACGGGAGCACCTGAAAGCTTACGTTTCTACGGGCTGTTTGCCCTTTCCTCTCAGCAGCTTGAAGAAATAGTGCAGCGTATTGAAGGGTTATCAATTTCTTTGAGTCGCTTGAATCCCTTCGATTTCAACACAGTGCGATTGCTTGGAAATGCCATCAATGCACTGGATTCAGCAAGAATCTTTCTCGATATCGATGGCGATAACCTCATGAAACATCTCATGATCTCCCCCGATCGAGAGATTCTGGTGATCACGATCATACCAACCGGGCAAATAACCGATATGGAGCACGTTTCACGTGTCGTCAAGGAGTTCCACAGGATTGCGCAAGAAGAGTTGGGTCAAGATTACGAGTGGGGTTTTACCGGGAGTTATGCTAGTACTTATGATGGTCAGAAGCAACTCTACAGAGATTTTTTCGTGACCAGCGCCGTTTCACTTGGTATGGTGATATTTCTCTTCCTTGTGGGGTACGGGAACTTGATCTTGACAGGGCTGGTGCTTGTTGTTGTGGGTAGTGCCATGTTCTTCACGTTGGCTTTGGCCCGTCTTCTCTTTGGTTCGCTGAACGTGGTTACGACCTTTGTGAATGCCATCACCCTTGGGTTAGGCATAGACTTCTCGATTCACGTCCTCACTCACATCCACGAAGAGTACAAGCAACATAGAGCAGCCGGATCGGCCGTATGGAATGGTTTAGTTTCGATCATCAGTCCTCTATTCATAGGCGCGTTGACAACGGGAACAGTTTTTGGACTTTTCGTGCTGGTCGGATCTCCTGCACTGGTTGAACTGGGGATTGTGAGTGCCCTTGGCATAGGTGTTTTCTTCACGATGAGCGTTACACTTTTGCCTTCGCTCTTCATGTTGGCTCGAAAACGCTTCGATGGTTTGAAATTTGGGTCCAGCGGGAAAATTTACTATCTGCTTGCCAAGCATGTGCCGAGCTTTGGAAGTATCTTCACTGTTTTCGTCCTCATAGCGGCAGGATACGCCTCCTATGCCGGCATTCGAAATTATATGGATTTTTCTTACACACCTCCAGGGTTCAGCTCTTCCGATGCTCCGTATGTTAAATACGGGAAACTCATTTCACAACATTTCGGAAGCGACTTTCTCAACGAGGTAGTTGGACTCGTGCCTTCCGTTGAGCAACTTCCCACCACGATGGAGCGTCTTAGAAAATCCCCACTGGTGGCAGAAGTGAGTTCGATCTACAATCTGGTTGGGTCTAACATCAGCGAAGAAGGTTTCAGCGAGGCGAAACGGATTTACCGGATAATAGGAGAGAATGCGAGAAATCCATTAGTAGTGGCAGTAATGCAGAAATATAAGGTTCTCGACGAGCTGCTCAACGCTGTGGCGGTTTCTCTACACGCTAAAAATCCAACAGATGTCGTGAAAGCCGTGGTGAACAAGCTTCCTGAGGAATATCGAAAACTTTTCGTGTATGAGGACTCCAACGGGGGAAAATGGTACGTGGTGAGGATCAGGCCTTCTATCGGGCTCTACGGAAACAACGGACTCAAGAGATTTGTCGAAGAGATGAAACGACTCGATGTGAAGATTGTGGGATATCCTTACCTGATGTATCATGTGTCGAACAAGGTGAGAAAAGCTGTTTCCCTGTTAGTAGTTCTAGCCGCTTTTGCGGTGTACGTGATAATACTTTTGGGCACGCGCGCGCCGATCATCTCTTTGGTCATGTTGACAACCTTGGCAGTGGTGATCATGGCGACTTTCGGTGTTATGAGATTCATGGGTATCGAAATTACGTTCATAAACCTACTCTCTGCACCTTTGATCGTAGGAATAGGAGTCGATGCGATGGTGCATCTTTGGCATGCGAGATCTGCGAGTTCCACCATGAAGGTTGCACGAACGTTGAAAGCCATCACCTTTTCGTCGGCAACCACAGCAGCTGCATTCCTATCTTTGGGATTCGCTGAGGGGAAGATACTGGAAGAGTTCGGCCTTTCGATGACTCTCGGGATAGCGATATCGTGGTTCCTTTCAGTGTTTGTGGTCTATGCTATATTCGGCGGTGAGAAGAAATGAAGATCGCGATGTTTTCGGACACGTACTTGCCACAGGTAAACGGGGTGGCCACTTCCATAAGTCTCTTCCGACAGGAACTGGAGAAGATGGGGCACGAGGTTTATGTGGTGGCTCCCGTGGCTCCTCCGGGAGATGACAAGGTGCTGGTAGTGCCGGGGGTCACCTTCGCGTTTGAAAAGCAACACAGAATCGCCTTACCGAATCTGCTGGAAATAGTGGAGTTCCTTGAATATCACGAGGTGGATTTGATTCACAGCCATGATCCGTTTTCACTCGGTTTTAGAGCTATAAGAGCGGCAAAGGTGCTCGGGTTGCCGCATGTTCATACTTATCACACGTTGCTCGTCAAGTATCGGCATTACATACCACCGCCATTGACGCCCACCGAGGCAGCCGTCAAAGCGTTCAGCAAATGGTTCTGTAACAATTGTCACGTGATCATTGCCCCGACCGAAGCTATTCGTGGCGAGCTGCTTTCGTATGGAGTTAGCGTACCCATACACGTTGTTCCGACAGGAATAGATGTGGAAAGTTTTAAAAAGCCTGCTCGAGACGTGCGCAAGAAGTACGGTATTCCGCCCAATAGAAAGATTCTGCTTTTTGTTGGTAGACTCGCCAAGGAGAAAAATGTTCTTTTCATTCTGGAGGTCTTTCGAGAGGTTTTGAAGGAGCTCGATGTGCATTTGCTCGTTGTCGGCGATGGTCCGCTCCGGGACGAACTGGAGAGGAAGATCGAGAGATTCAAGCTTGGAGATAGGGTCACGTTGACAGGATACCTCAAACGCGAAGAGGTGATAGATCACTACATCTGTAGTGATCTCTTCATTTTTGCTTCCGTTACGGAAACCCAGGGGCTTGTCGTTCTCGAATCTCTCGCTGCTGGTACCCCCGTTGTGGCAGTTGCAAAGGCTGGTGTGGCCGATGTTTTGGTGGACGGTCAAGGATCTACGTTGCTCGACGAGCCTGATTTGAAGCGATTTGTGAAGACCGTGAAGGATCTTTTGCGGTCACCAAGACGCTACGAGGAGCAGAAGGAAAGGGCCAAAGTGTATGTCGAAAAGCATTGGAGTATGAGAGCTGTCACCGGGAGGCTTTTGGAAGTGTACGAGAAGGCTCTCGAACGCGTGCCCAAGCAGGAAAATCCACCTATGCTTTCCCGGTTGAGGCAGTTCGCAGAGTCTTTCTTGAAGGTCTTTGGAGGAGAAGGGAATGATGCATAGGGAGAATGCGCGCAAATTGCTGGATGTGCTGAAACGTCACGGATTCGAATCTGTGAACAACGGAGCACTCGAACCCTTCGCAGTGGCGTTGAGCCACAGTTCTTATGCCAACGAGATGTCTCAGTCTGGCTCAATAGTTCCATCCAATGAGAGGCTCGAGTTCTTGGGAGATGCTGTTTTAGATCTCGTTGTGGCTGATCATCTCTACAACCGCTACGAGCTATCCGAGGGACGTATGTCTGTTGTGAAAGCAACGGTGGTGAGCGAGGCTTCTCTTGCCAGTGTGGCGAGGAACCTGGGGTTGAAGGATCTCATCTGCCTTGGTAAAGGAGAAGAAAGGACGGGAGGGCGAGAAAAGAATTCAATACTTGCTGACGCGTTTGAAGCGTTGGTGGGAGCAATCTACATTGTTTTTGGATGGGATAGGGTCAAGAAATTCATTCTCTCAGTTTTGGGAGAGTCCGTCCGTGAACTCGCCACATCGAATGTTGTTGTTGATTACAAAACAGCCCTACAGGAATTGACACAGTCTCGGTTTAAAATCTTGCCTGAGTATCGTGTCGTCGCAAGTGAAGGTCCGTCACACGCGCGGAGATTCACCGTCGAGGTCTGGCTTCAAGATGATAAAATAGCTACTGCATCTGGGAAGTCTAAAAAGGAAGCTCAGCAGAAAGCTGCGAAGATTGCGTACGAAATTCTAAAAGAAAGGGAGGAATCGCAGTGCAGATAAGGCTGGATGAGTTCTTGAACTTGCTGGTAGCGCGATTGGACTCGTTGGAAGTTGCGCTCGATGATCTGAAATTGAGAACAAACGTTTTAGCACGATTGTTAAAGGCCAGGGCTGAATTCGATAAATCTGACGTGAAATCGGCGGTCAAGGAAGAATTCGAGGTCATGAAAAGCGCCGGTATGATATCTGAGTACAAGGAAGAGGAGGTTGTCGGGTATTCCGAACAGCTTTGGAATTGGCTCAATGGGAATGTGCAGGAATTGAGAGAAGCCCTCGAAAAGTATCGCGAAAAGCTGGAAAAGGTGGCACAACAGGTAAAATCGAAGGCGAACATAGATATAGCAAGCCCTGACCTGATAACGCAGCTGGATCAACTAAAGAAGGGGCGAAAAGGAGAGCCGCCCAAGATTCTGTAAGGAGGATTTTGAATGCGTCACAGGAGGAATCTGAAGCGATACGCCTTGGAGTCGCTAAAGGCTTATCTTTTCCTGTTACCGTCCTTGGTGGTGCTTTCGATCTTTGTTTTCTGGCCTATAGGTTTTTCGCTGGTTTTGAGTTTCTTTCGATGGGATTTTCGCCACCAGCGGAATCCCATATTTATCGGATGGGAGAATTATCGGCAACTCTTTGAAGTGGAGTCACCATTCAGTTTTCTTTTGGCTCTACTCGTAACGTTGTCGCTCATTATCCTCTCGATCCTGACGGTGATCGCACTCTATCAGCTTTTTAGAAAAAAGGTGAGCGTTTGGTTGCTCGCGTTTCTCGTTTTGTTTGTAGTTTCGCGATTCTACTTTTCCATTTTTGAAAGGAACGTCTATCTTTCGTTGTTGATGGTGATGGGTCTTGCATTTCTGGCGTGGTTATCGAAAAAGGATCTGGAGCCAGAATGGTCGGTGTTAAAGGGTTCTGCTCTAGGTTCCACGTTTTTGGTGTTAGTGCTCTTCTTGATTCTCCGTTACTACGCTCATGTGTCTCGGGATATCATCTCTTATCTCGTTGTCGTTAAGGAAAGTAGTCTGTTCGTGAAAGCTATCTGGAATACTGTTTACTACGTCATTCTTTCGACTCCAACCACCATTTTCTTGGCACTGGGAATAGCACTCTTGCTCAATCGACCGCTGAAATTGCGTGCCTTCTACAGAACAGCGTACTTCATTCCCTTCGTAACATCCGTGGTCGCGATTTCACTTGTGTGGAAGTGGATATTCAACGATGAATTTGGTCTGCTCAATTATTTCTTAAGTTGGTTCGGAATTGAGAAGGTCGCTTGGTTGAAAGACGAGCGATGGACAATACCCACTATAGCCATCGTCTCGATTTGGAAGATGGTGGGATACGATGCCGTTATCTTTCTCGCCGGTCTTCAAAACATCGACAAGTTTTACTATGAAGCTGCCGATGTGGACGGGGCAAACAACTTACAAAAATTCTTCTACATAACCTGGCCCCTGCTTTCACCGACGACGTTCTTCGTGCTGATCGTCTCCATGATAGGAGCCTTCAAAGTTTTCACACAAGTCTACGTGTTGTATGAAGGATTGCCAGGACCTTACGGCAATAGTGGATTGACCATGGTCTACTACATATTCGATACTTTCTACCAAAAACAAAGGATGGGCCTTGCAAGCGCAGCTGCCTACGTGCTTTTCGCCATAATACTGGTTCTAACATTGATTCAGTTTAGAGTGGGCCAGAAAAGGGTGCAGTATGTGGGGTGACAGGATTGAATCAGGGGGCAAAGCTGTTGGGACAAGTCTTCGTTTACCTGCTTGTTCTCAGCGGTGTTGCTGTGATGTTACTGCCGTTTGCTTGGATGTTGGTAACTTCTTTTAAACTCCCCAGCGAGGTTGAAAAGTGGCCACCTCAATGGACGACCGAGAATCTCTTCTCTCACAGAAATCTCAAAACCGTACCGTCTTTTGGCGCGGCCAGATCCATAGACTTTTCTGCCTTGTCTTTTAAGGAGTTTCTAAACCTGTTGTCCTTCCGGTCTGAAGATTCTTCCAAGAACGTAGTAGTGTTGAAGGTAGATGACGATCCTGTGCGTAGAGGTGAAATACATATAAAAATCGAGCCCAATGATGTTCCACACGTAGTGCCGCCGCTTTCGAAATTTCGATCGAATTTTGCCATTTACGAGAGAGAACTACCGCAAAATGTTGCGCAAGTGTACGACAACGTTATGCAGAACGTTTCGAGCACAGAAGATTTCTTGGATCGCTTTTTCGAACTCTTCCTTTTCTCGAAGAATCCCTTCATGGGGCGCGATTTTCTGCCAGAAGAAGTATCAGTGGAGCTCGGTAGGTTGAAAGGATTGCTGGAAAGATACGGAGAGAAGCTGGTAGCACATTGGAGTCTTAGATCCAAATCGTCCGACGGATCTGAGGTAGTGGAAGCCAAGCAAAGGGTCAGAAAGCTGGTGGAAGAGAGCGTGAGCGGTCTTGAAAGTGAGTTGGAGGAGCTTATGTTGACACTTGATGACTACAAGAAAGGTCTCAACCCAACCTTGTCAGCAGCGGAACTTGCGAATTTGAGAACAGAACTCCAAGGATTACTCGAGTGGAACCTGAGACACAGGGTCGAGAAAGAGTTGGGATATGTACCGGATTTCGCAGAAAGTCTCTTCAATTTTTACGAGTCGAGGTTCATGGCGCCCATAAGAGCGTGGGTGAATCTTATCGAACTCTTTCAACAAGTCTGGGATTCTTACAAAGCCTTGCAGAAGGGGAGCGCGGCGGAGATAGTGGTAAGACTCAAAACCCCCGAAGAAGTGCGGCAGGAAATAGTGAACGCCGTGGAGAAGGAAGTTTCTTTGAGTCACGACAAAACGTTGATCCTGACATTGCTCGAAGCAGCGGGACCCAGGAAGGTTGTTGATCGGTATATCGGCGAGCTCAACAAGCGCCTTTTTGCTCTCATGGATCAATCCGGATTCCATGGCGACAGGCAGGCACTTTTGGTAACTCTGAACGATTTGGTGAGCAACGTGCGTGAATTCGTGTCTGTTTCAGATGTCGACAAGCTGATTGGAGTAGCACGGACATGGAAAGAGTTGGAAGATGGCCTGACAAAGTTGTTGAAAGGAGATCCTCTCCTCGTTTCAAAAATCGAGAAATTCAAAAATACAGCACAATATGAACAACTCGCTCACCAGCTTTTCTTGATCAAATGGCAACAGTCGAAGGATATACAGAAGTTGAGCAAACTGGTGACAGATACTCGAAACAGTACGGTTCCCATAAATCTTCCCAACACGGTAAAGAATGTGCGTTGTGTGGGCGGAGAATCCTTCGAGATAGAAAGCAACTACCATCGTGTTTGGTTCTATGACAGTAAATTCTCGGTTGAAGCCCGTTTTACACCTGGGGAAGTGTTTCTCAACTTCTTTCAGAATTACGTGGATGCTTGGAAAGCGGCCCCTTTTGGAAGATACTACATCAATACCGTTTTTGTGGCTACGATCACGACAGTACTGGAAGTGATAATCGCCGCCATGGCTGCCTTCGCTTTCGCAAAACTTGACTTTTTCGGCAGAGATTTTCTCTTCACGCTCTATCTCGCTACAATGATGGTTCCAGGAGAAGTGCTCTTGGTCCCTAATTACATCACATTGACGAAATTTGGATGGATAGATACTTATTACGCACTGATCGTGCCTTGGGTGGTACAGGTCTTCGCAATATTTCTGATGCGCCAGCACTTTAAAACCTTGCCCGATGAACTCTTCGATGCAGCGAAGATCGATGGGGCTTCCAAATGGCGATTTCTGTGGACGGTCGTTCTCCCCCTTTCGAAGCCAGTAGTCATCACCAGTGCTCTTCTCAAGTTCGTGGGAAGTTGGAACGCATTCCTCTGGGTACTGATAGTGACGAAGAGTCCGGAGATGAGGACGTTACCGGTTGGACTTCAGACCTTCAGCAGCGAAGTGGGCACGTTGTACAATCAACTGATGGCAGCTTCAACGTTTTCCATGTTACCGGTGATTCTGCTCTTTTTGTTCACGCAGCGCTATTTTATCCGAGGTATAGCGAGAACGGGGCTGAAATAGTTACGCGAGTTCATTTCCCTGATGGGAGGGATGAATGTGAGAGGCTTCAAAATGCTGATCATTTTGGCTATTGTATCGCCCCTTCTCTTTCTGTCCTCTTGTTATGAAGGATCTCGAGTAACGAACTTATGGGTTCGAAACCTCCTGTACAGTGTTCCCGAAGGTGTTATCGATTATTACAACGATTACAGTTACAGAGTCTACGTAAAATCCATCGAGGTGGAAGGGGTTGCCTCACCTTTGCTAATTGAAAAGGTTGTGGATCTTGCCGAGGAGCTGAACCTTGAAAGGTCTTTCGAAATCATCGGTGCTGTCGATGGAGCAACGGTGGCGGTACATACAGGTGGTATCGCCACACTCACCACACCGTACCCATCGCGAGTTTCCATCCCTGAGAAGTTGGAAGGTGTTGTTCATCATCTCGAATCCGGTATGCTGGAAGAAGGTTGGGGGACGTCTTCGGGCGGAAGGCAGATGCTCAACCTCTACTTCGATATCGCAGATCCCGCATCTCCGTGGTTTTTCGCTATTACATCTCCCACCACCAATGTGGAGTTCGATCTCGGTTTTCCCCATGCGACGACAACCGTGGAGGTTCCAGAATTTTCCATCGCGCAACTCGAGGCAACTCCTATGGAGTGGAAAGGCATACGAGTTACGGATGAGTTCGGATTCCTTTCCTTAACGTTGCCCGATCCGAAAGGATTGGGGTATTATACGGTGAGAGTGACTTTCGATTCAACAGAGGTGCAGAAGATCGTGGGTGAAACTTGGTGAGGAAGAGGAGAGGTTCTTTTTGGGGTAAGATAGTACTTTTTGTCCTTCTTCTGTTCATCGTGAGTGCCAATGTGGTGGTTGTTCTTAGATACTTGAAGGCAAAAGAAGAGCTAGCCGCTGCAAAAGCTGAGTATGAAAGTCTTTTGAAAAGAGTCGAGATTTTGGAAGAGGATGTTGATACACTCGAGTCGATACTTGAGGCCACAGATGGGGAAGAGTAGGAAATGCTTGAATCTTCTGATGTCGTAGTAACAACTTCTCATAAACCTTCACCAGTACAGTCCAAGAAGGCTAGAAGACTGGCCCATTCGTTGGGGTTTCCTTACATCCCTAGAAGGCGCTTGTCCGATGTTTCTCCGAAGCCCCGCTTGATCTACGTCTTGGAAAAGGACGATCGCTTGGTCTTGATTACCGAAGCTGGTAGATTGTTCTTTCACCCTTCTGCAGCGAAGATACGCTATCTCAATTTGAAGAAGGGGCTTGAAGACCATCTTATAAGAGCTCTCTCTCCAAAAGGCAGTGAACGTGTTCTCGATCTCACCTTCGGTTTGGGAAGCGAGGCCATCCTCATGGCGCACTTTCTCCCACGTGGTGAGATTGTAGGATTGGAGGCTTCCGTGCACATTTACAACGTGGTCCGCCATGGCATAGAACGATTCCTCCATTTGGAAGTAAAACCCGAGGATGCGTGGATCAAGGAAGCACTTCGCAGGGTAACATTGATCAATGCGAATTTCGGGGAATATCTCAGAAAACTCGAACACGAAGCATTCGACGTTGTTTACTGTGATCCTATGTTCGAACGTCCCAAGTTCGAGTCTTCTTCCATGAATCCCTTGAGACCTGTGGCGGTTTACGATACTGTGAATGAAAAAGATATCGCCGAGTTTTTGAGAGTCTGTAGACATAAAGTGATAATTAAGTTCCGTAAGGAAGATTCGCGATTCAAAGACCTACACTTTCATTGGGTCACCGGAAGCAAAAAGAGCGGGGTACTTTACGGGGTGATTGAGA
>Ga0180300_10000882_pt1 | contig 13647 bp, 15 predicted proteins | sample GuaBasSediGuay15_FD_121798 | JGI IMG/M metagenome (GOLD analysis project Ga0180300, IMG submission 121798) | Subseafloor sediment microbial communities from Guaymas Basin, Gulf of California, Mexico - Guay15, Core 4569-2, 21-24 cm | ecosystem: Environmental > Aquatic > Marine > Hydrothermal... | reverse complement strand
TTTTAAAGATGTTCGTATTGCTCTAGGTTCGGTTGCTCCCACACCTGTAAGGGCTAAAAAGACCGAAAATAGACTTAGAGGTCTTTCCGCGACAAAGGATGCTGTTGAAAAGAACTATGTTTGGGTTGTGGAAGATATTAGCCCCATAAGTGATGTGAGAGCTTCAGCTGAGTACCGTAAGGAAATGTCCATTGTTTTAACGAAAAGAGCTTTAATCGAAGCGTTAGATGAAGTGAGGTGAAAGAGTTGGAAGAAGAAATTACTGTTAAGTTTACTTTAAATGGAAAAGAAGTGGAAGTAAAAGTTAAGCCAAATACTACGTTGTTAGATCTTCTTCGAAGAAAGCTAAAAATTACAAGCGTGAAGAGGGGGTGTGAAAGAGGGGAATGCGGTGCTTGCACTGTTCTTATTGATAATCAGCCTGTGAATTCCTGTCTTGTTTTAGCTCCTCAGGTAGATGGGAAAAATGTTGTAACCATTGAAGGTATTGTGAAGAATGGTGAATTACATCCAATTCAAGAAGCTTTTATTGAAACTGGTGCAGTTCAATGCGGTTTTTGCACTCCTGGCATAATACTCACGTTGAAAGCTCTTTTCGATTCAAATCCAGACCCTAGCGAAGAAGATATACGTAAGGCTATCGAAGGAAATCTCTGCCGATGTACGGGATACACAAAAATATTAGAAGCAGCAATCCTAGCTAAAAACCGTACTAAAAAGGATTAAAACAGCGGAATATATGAACATTAATTTAATAAAACCTACTAGGCAACTGAAAATATTATAGTATTCTGGAAAACTTGGTACTTTTGTTTATTTAATAATCAATGCTTAACTTTTGGAATCATATACATGAGAGTTAGTTCAAAGCCTCATTTAAGTGAAACCTAATAACCTTTTTTGTTGTTTTGTTCCAAATTTTTTAATCCACTCTTTCAGTGACATGAAGGGTGCACTAACTTCAACTTCCTTCACATTGTAGAAGTCTGTGTCAAGGGTATAAAGTACATCTACATTTTCCAGTTTTGCTGTTGCAAGAATTATTGAATCTGCTAAGGGTAACCATCTATTTTCTGGTGTTTTAATTTTTGAACGATACTTCGACGATAAAAATGCTATATCTTTATCAACAACTCTAATTTTAATTCTAAGTCTCTTTAGCTCTTCCTTAAATTTTTTTAGTCCTTCTTCATCTCCAGCCCTCATAAAAGGAGTATATAGCTCAGATAGTTGAATAGAGCTGATTACACATTTAATTTTCCCAAAATATACGTCGTCCAGCAGTTTTCCACAGTACTCCCATCCTAGATCTTCAAAAGCCAAACATAAAAAGACATTTGTGTCTATGAGGGCATACATTAAAGTTCCTCCGCATCTTCCTCTCTAAGTTCATGAACAAGCTCAACAGCAGTTAGTTTCAATTTTTTCTTTACGTTTCGTCCCAAGCCCTTCATGCTCTCTGATGGCTTTTTCAATGGCGTTAATATAGCAAAACCTCCCTTAACCTCGATTTTAACTCTGTCTCCCGGTTTTAATCTAAGAAGTTCCCTAATTTCCTTAGGGATTGTTATTTGACCCTTACTAGATATCTTAGCAATACTCATATGATCACCACGTCACTAAAGTAAAGAAAAAATAAAAACTTTACTTATAATATAGTAAAGCAAATTCATACGTATGGAAAATAACTTCGACTTACTTATAAGACTCCTCTTAAAGACTTCATTTCATCATAACCTTAAATGTGTTTTAATTTCATATATGGTAAGGCTTTTTTCTCAAGTTCTTTGAAGGACTGAAGTAAAGTTTTAGAAGATTTTAAGTGTTTCTTCCACCATTCATCAACTATTTGTTTTAATTTTTGAGGATTATAGGTGAAACTTAATTTTGATTCTGTCAGCCAGTTTTCTACGGATCTTGTAAAAATTCTTTGAAGTCCAGGCAAATCGTATAAAATTTTTGTGTTTACTAGGGCTTGTTCTGCAACATATTCATTAACTATTTCGTGGAGGACTTTGCTTCAAATATCTTTTTGTTCAAGAGTCTCTCTGAAAGGTGGTAATGTGTTGATATGAGCTATTTCGTGAACAAATCCTATGATGGATTCTGGTGAAGTTAATCTGACACCTTCAAATGTTAGTATTCCTTCTTCTGGGAAAGCATCTCCATGTTCTCCAGCGATGGGTTCTACGATGAAAGCTTTTATCTCTTCCACTTTCCATGGATGCCTACTGACTTTTGATATTTCATTCAGGATATTACTGCCATGTTTTTCCCACAAAGCTACTAAATATTTAATATTTTGTTTTAGTGTTGGAAGAATTTTCTTCCAATGAGGCTTATATGATTTTATAGCTTTCTCTAGTAAAGGAACTATTTGTCTTTTATAATATAAACTCAGAGATTTATCGATATCTTGTGTTGTTGCGAGAAGCGGTCTAAGGTGCCATAGAAAGGAGGATAGCGATAATTCTCGACGATATTCTTCAAGTAATTCTTGGCTAAAGACTTGAATAGGATGCTTGATGTCTGTCTTAACTAGATGAGACTCTGATAACATTTCAACTGCATATATTGCTCCAACTATTTCTGAGAATTCAAATGTAAGATGTGGATTCATTATTTATCAACTCTCTCCCTCATCTAAAAGGTAAAACATTAACCTAGTTCCCATTAAACTGTAAGTTTAACTGCTTTTGCTACCTATATAAATTTATTTAAAAATGTCAGGTTAAACTGGAGAGAACCAGATAACCATAAAGTTAGAAGTGAAAACTAAATTAATATTTATGCCATTTTTTACATAACTCAGATTATACTGTGTGAAATATTAGTAATTGAACAGGATACTGAGGGGTTTTCATGTTTGATTTAATGGAAAAAGCTGTTGAAAAAGGTTTACTACTGGGCGCAACCTATATTGATATAAGAATTGTTAAAAACGTTTCTGAAGAAATTAAAATTAAAAACGGTGCTGTTGAAGAAGCCACTATTAAAACAGATTCTGGTTTCGGTGTAAGAGTATTAAAGAACGGTGCATGGGGATTTCATAGCAGCAACAAAATAGATAAACATACTCTTGATCAAGTTGTTGAAACTGCCGTTAAATTGCAGAAGCAAGCGCTACACGTAGTAAAAAACCTGTTAAATTAGCCCCGGTTAAAACTATTAAAGACAAATGGCGCACACCCTGGATTAAAGATCCTTTTGATGTTCCTTTTAAGGATAAGCTGGAACTTTTCTTGGAAGCTGATGAAACAATAAGAGAACAAAGTGACTACGTTAAAGCTGGTATGGTTAGTTATGAGGCTCGGAAAATTCATAAGTGGTTTGTTAGTAGTGAAGGGTCAAAAATTGAGGCTGAGATCGTTTTTTGCGGTGTTGGTGTTTCAGCATTAACCGCTAAAAATGGAGATGTTCAGAGGAGGAGTTTACCGACTAGTTTCGGTGGAAACTATGTGAAAAGAGGATGGGAATATGTCGAATCATTAAATCTTGTTGAACTTGCCGAAAGAGTTGGTAAGGAGGCAACTATGCTACTTGACGCTAAGTCTTGTCCATCTGGGAGAACAACGTTAATACTTGACTCCAGTCAGTTAGCTTTGCAAATTCATGAAAGTTGTGGTCATCCAAGTGAAGCAGATAGAGTTTTGGGTACTGAAGCATCTTATGCAGGTACAAGCTTTTTAACTCCTGATAAGCTTGGAAAATTGAAGTACGGCTCGGAAATTGTAAATATCGTTATGGATCCCTCGCCAGAGAAATATCCAGAGGCTTTAGGTAGCTATAAATATGATGACGAAGGCGTACCAGTTAAAAGAACTTACATAGTTAAAGAAGGGGTTTTCACTGGTTATCAGCTTAGTAGGGAGACTGCCGTTGAACTTGGGTTTGAGGAAAGTAATGGTGCTATGAGAGCTGATAATTGGAATAGGATACCTCTCATTAGGATGAGTTTAATTAGTTTGGAGCCAGGAGACTGGAAGTCTGAAGAAATAATTGAGGATACCAAGGATGGTATTTATATGGAGACAAATAGAAGTTGGTCTATTGACGATAAAAGATTAAACTTTCAGTTTGGCTGTGAACTTGCTTGGAAAATAGAGAAAGGCGAAAAGAAAGAACTTTTAAAGAACCCCGTTTATCAAGGAATTACCCCAGAGTTCTGGGGTAACTGCGATGCTATTGGCAAAGATTTCTTCATTTGGGGTATTCCAAATTGTGGTAAGGGCGAACCTCAACAAATAATGTGGGTTTCCCACGGTGCTTCCACTGCTAGGTTTAGAAACGTTATGGTTTTCAGTGGGAGGTGAAAGAAGTTGAAAGAATTAGATGAAATTAAAAGTTGGATAATTGATACCGCTCAGACAGTTATTAAACATGTTATCGAAAACGGTGCTTGGCAGGCTGATGTTAGAATTGAATACGGTGAAAATTATCTTACAAGGTTTGCGAATTCTCAAATTCATCAAAATGTTGGAGAAACATATACAAAAGCTTTCTTAAGGGTTTTTCTCCGCGACAAAAGGTTTGGGTGTGTTACAATTATCAGTAGAGATATAGATGAGATTTTGAAAGCGGCTGATCAAGCCCTTAAAATAGCTAAAGCTTCTAAGCCAGATCCTTTCTTTAAAAGTCTCCCAGAACCTGATAGAATATTACCAACAGACAGAAAGATGTTTTTCGAGGAAATGATCAGACTTACTCCTTTTGATAGAGCTGAAATTGCTGGCAAGGTGATAGATGCCGCTCACGAAGCTGATAAACACGTTAGTGCTGTTAACGGGGCTTTATCTACGGTTCTAAGACTACAAGCCGTTGCTAACAGTCTAGGCGTTAATATTTTTCAAGCATATAGCTTTGCTTCTTTAAATGTGTTAGTTACCGCGAAGAATATGCAAAGTGAGGCTGAAGGTTTTGCTTACCGTGTTTCTGGAAATTTGAAAGAAATTAATGCTGAAGAGGTTGGTTTTGAAGCCGGTGAAAGGGCTTCCAGCGGGCTTGATGCAAAGAAAATTGAGCCTGGAGATTATGAGGTTGTGTTTTTACCTTATGCAACAGCTACCTTAATGTTCCATTTGGCTATTGATACTTCTGCTAGATCGAAGGATCTTGGAGTGAGCAGTCTGATTAACAAAGAGAACAAAAAAGTTTTACATGAGGATATAAGTGTTATAGATGACCCTAGAAGCGAAAAGACACCTGTACCATTACTTTTTGATGGAGAAGGGGTGCCTAAAAAAAGGTTGGTGTTGTTTGACCACGGAGTATTTAAAAATTTCGTTTATGATAGTTATTATGCTGGTAAAGAAGGAAAGAAAAGTACTGGTCATGCCAGTTTTTGGAGACATGCTTCACCATTTCCATCTAACTTGGTGTTTGAGCCTGGTAATTCTAAACTCGATGATTTAATAGAAGATACTAAGAATGGCATTTTGGTTTCACGTTTACACTACAGTAATACCGTTGACCCTAGAAGAGGAATTATTACAGCTATGACTAGGGCAGGAACATTCAAAATAGAGAATGGAGAATTAAAATATTCTATTAAAAACATGAGGTTTACGGATAGTTATCACAGAATTCTAAACTCATTAAGCATTTTGGGAAAAGATTTAAGAAGCATGGTTGTGAGAAGAGGATTTATAACGGCGCCGTCAATTAAAGTAAATTCGGTGAAATTTGTGGGAACAACTGGGTGACATATCAATTTTCTCAATATTTTATATTGTAACTAACCTAACTATCAATTATCAACTTACAAGGAATATTTTGTTGATAAGTATTTCAGGTGCGTGGAGGGATATCTCTGGGTCGTGAGCGGTTTTGTATTGAGTGTGGTAGAACTGAACATGAGGTTAAACTTACTAGTAAGATGCTTTGCGTAGATTGTTTTTTACGTAAATATCCTCTCTATGAAGTTAAAAATAGAAGAATGAAGGTTAAATTATGTCCTATGTGTCATTCTTATGCTGTTAGACGTAATTTTGCCCGTGGTAGAGGACTAAGTTTTAGTGAAGCCATTAAAGCTCTTGTTGAGGACTCTGTAAATAAAATGGTTAAGCTTCCATTCTACTCAAAGATTACTATAGTGGATTTTAAGGCTCCTGAAAACTTTGTGAAAAATCGTTTCTTGATTCCCGTTATTGTCGAAACGAAGCATGTGGAGGAAGATGTAGCTGAAAGTTTTACCTTAGAGATTGAAGTTTACGCTGAGAAATGTCCTTTATGTAAAAGGAAGGAAAAGGGTGTTTCTGAGGCTATTATTCAAATTAGAAAAGAAAGAGGGAAATTGAGTTACGAGGAAAGGGAGAAAATTATTGATCTTTTGAGAGGGTTAGCTGAAAAAAGTAGGGATCCTAAAGCTTACATCGCTAACGTAGAAGCTACTGGTGGTGGAGTGGATGTTTGGATAGGTAGTTTAAAGTTTGCTGAAATGGCTGCCAGAGTGTTAAGAAAGCGATTTAACGGGTCAATGAAAATATTTAGAACTTTTGGTGGATTAAACAAAAGCGGGAAACATGTACTTACAGCTTCCATTTTGATTAAAATCCCCTAAACCTCTCTTCGTTTAGAGATATCAGGTTAGTGTCCACTAATAGCAGAAATCAACCTTAATATTATACTTCTTTGCGATATCAATTATTTTGTTTTTTAGTTTTTCAAAGTAATCGGACTTTGAAAATAAAATTTCCTCATATTTTTTAAGGAGACTCGGATAGTTTTCCTGGAGTGTTTCCTTTATGCTTTTCCAGTTTCCATACTTTATGTTTAATCTATCTACCATTACACTACTGCATCCGACTTCTTTAAGCTTCAAAATAAGGTTTTCGATGGTTTCATCGGATAGGAAGGGTAGTAGTGGTCCAATAAAACCATATGTGGGTACGTTTTCTTGGTGTAGTTCCCAGAGCGCTTCTAACCTGTCTTTGATTGGAGAAGCTCTTGGCTCAAACTTTTCTCTAATAGAATCGTCCAAAGTAACTATTGTAAAACCGACTCCGCAGTACTTCAGTTTTTTAAGCAGGTCTATGTCTCTAGTTACGAGGGAGGACTTTGTTAATATTATAACTGGGAATTTTCTACGCGTTAAAACCTCCAATATTTTTCTTGTAATTTCATATCTTCTTTCGAGGGGTTGATAGGCGTCGGTTACACTACTTATTAATATTGGGCCGGGTCTTGCTTTTTTAGTTTCTTTGGCGAGAACTGTAGGCGCGTTAATTTTAATGTCTACAAACTCTCCCCACCTGTCTTTTTCATGACCTGTATATCTTTTCATAAAACGTGCATAGCAGTAAGCACAGCCGTGACCACATCCAACGTAGGGGTTAACTGCATATGTTACGCCATAGATTCTGCTCTTACTAAGGATGGATTTTACGACTATTTCTCTGATCTTCAAGAATATTCTCCTACTTTTAATGTTTTAACAATAAGCTACAAAATTGAAATTAATAAATATCTTGATGTGCTGTCTGAGAAGGATGTAAAGCGTACCATTATCAAATCTATCCAAAGATGCTGAAAAGAAATAAAAGAACGATATTGGACGGGAATTGTGGAGTTTAAGTTTTTAGCTTTTCGATCTGTTTTGCTTTTGCTTTGGAAAGTTTATGAACCAGTTTGATTCCTGGTTCTACGTCCTTTAGATCTTTTATTTCTAGGTAATCTTTTTTGATAGCTGCATTTAATAGTTCTTCACCTTTATCGGTTCTTACGAGAACTGTGGACCAACCTGCTGGGGAACCTATGGAGCCAACTGATATATCGGCGAATTCCGCTGTCAGATCTGGGCATGTATGGCACGAGCCTAAGGTGTAGTCTTTTGTTTCTGATACTGGAACCTCTAGTACAAGTTCTTTACCTTTGTATGCAAGGAACTTACCTTTTTTAATGTCGAACTTGGTTATTTCTGCAAGGTTTAATCCCTTTTCCTCTTTGATGTATTTTAGGAAAAGCTTCTCATAGGGGTAGTTCTCCATACAGAAGAGCCCTATCACATACTTTACTTTTTCAGCGTATCTTGTAGCTGCTCCCGGGAAGAATTGCATTCTTCTAACGCCGTAAACTTGACATGGAACTCCTACAACGGCTATTCCGTTTAGAGAGCGCCCCCAGTGAGCTTGCCCTAGAAGTGAAATATTCGGCGAAGCTGCATACTTTGTTCCAGCAGCGTTAACAATTTCATCTGGTGTAGTGGCAATCTTGGGTATGGGTTTCCAAGGTTCTTTATCGCTCATTGCAGAAACTATTGCAGAATCTATAAGGCCTTCCTCAAACGCTGCAAAAAGTAAGGTTGTTACTACACCGCCATCCTGACATTTGTCCTTTATCGTTCCAATTTTTGTTCTTGCTGCATATGAAGCCTTAAATATACCGCTTGACTCATCTTCATTTCTAGTCCTTCCGAAGATAGCTAGTTCCATTTCTTTGCGATTTGTTAAAGCTTCAACTGTCTGGGGGCAACCTGAGTAACAAGAACCACAGGCATAACATGGTCCTACGAGTTTTGGAACCCCGTTAACAATGTCAATTGCCTGTAAAGAACAGGAGGCGACGCATGTTCCACAAAGACAACATCTATCTGCTTTTATCACATTTCTTGTAAGAAGTCCAAATGAAACGGGGTATTTCATTTTTTGAAAAGATTCAAATACGGTGCTCATGCCCTGCATCCTCCATCAATCTGTTGTTGAATGTTATGCTTCCATCTTTAAAACATTAGCGGAAGACATATTTTCATAATTTTATTTAAATTTAGCTTGAGAAGCTATGAAGTGTAAAATGGTTGAACAAGGTTACGAGCCGGGTAAATGTGCAACCATAATGCCTGATGGAAGCATTAAACCTGCTTGTAAGGCTGTTTTGAAAAAGGAAAAGGGCTTGTGGTATCGTGTTATTAAGGCAGCTCATCTAAGTAGGCCTGAACACTATTTTAGTATTTATATGAGTGGCTGTAATCATGATTGTTTAAAATGTCATTCAGCAGAGTTTTCCCAACGCTTTAATGGACATTGGATGTCAACTGAGGAAATTGCCGAGATGGTTGCTGAATATGAGAAAAATGTAACTGTTTGGGAGCCTAGGGAAAGGGTAACTATGTGGCATGCAACAGATCTATGCCGCTCATGTGGTTCTTGTATTCTTCGGGGCACAAGAGGCCCTCTGTGCCCGAATAAGTTAAGTGTTGAACAGGTTGTTTTGAGCCCTCAAGGTTTTGGTCCTGCAAGGAATATTTGTGCATATACTGGTGGAGATCTTGCATGTTGCACAGAATTCTACGCTCAGTTAACAGAGAAAATAAAAGAGAAATGTAAGAAAATGTGGGTGCTTTTTGAAACAAACGGGTTTGCATTGACACCTGAGAATCTAGATGTGCTTAAAGCTGCTGGAGTAGACGGATTTTGGTTAGATATTAAAGCATATAGTGAGAATGTTTATAGAAAGTTGTGTGGGACGTCTAATAAAACTGTTTTGGATTCTCCGGCTGAGATTTTGGATAGGGGATTTGTTTTAGAAGTTTTAAGTTTATATATTCCTGGGTGGGTTGAAATTGATGAGCTTGAAAAAATAGCGTCACATCTAGCTGATGTGGATCCAAATATTCCTTTTACGCTTTTAGCCTTTTTCCCAGCCTATAAACTAAAGCACGTGAGATCTCCAACATTGCATGAAATGTTAAAAGCTTATTTTACTGTCAAAAACTATCTTAAAAACGTTAAACTTGGAAATTGCCATGTTTTCGCTAAGACCGAAGAAGATTGGAAAATATTAATAGCAATGGTTGGAAAAGAAGCAATAGGATAACTATTTCCTAAGTGAAAGTGGTTGGTCAGAGTCTCTCATCTCTCCTACTAAAGAAATTTTAGAAATTTTGTTACAATCGATTTTAAATAAGTGTAGGGTGGGAAAACCGTGTTCCAACATTACATACTGCAAAGCCTTATAGTTTTTTAGTTAGAGTGTTGAAATTACTTGGTTCCATGTTAATATTTTTAGTTCGGTAAGTTCATCAACTCTCTTCAGAATTTTTTTGAGCGTTATGTCTTCGGTTAAAAGTGTTGCATTATATGCTTTCGCAGTTGCGATAATCATCCTATCAAAGTAGTCTTTCACTAAGTCTAAGAGAAGATCTGCATATTTTTCAATTTCATAGCTTGTAAGTATTGTTTGGTTGAGTTTCTCACTTTTAACTATAGTTTTTACTCCTAAACGAAACCTTCTTAATGCAGCACGCTTATGTTCAAGTTCTCTATCTTTTAATAATCTTAAAAGCACCCATTTCGACTCCACTAAAGACAAAGGGCTAAAAAATGTTTCAAATTTCGTCAACAATTTTGGGAAAATTTTCTCGTAATCTTTTAATTGAGGGACCTGTAAGCCTAGAAGTGGCAATAGATATGTGGTGTCTAGTAGAAGCTTCGCTACCTTTTCAGTTAATTATTCCTGCCTCCTTTTGAATTTCCTCACTGATCTTCTCAACTTCCTCCGCACTTACTTTCAAAACATAATCCCCAAGAAGATCTTCGATATCTTTTTCCTTTTCCAAAATAATTTTATCTCCTTCAACTCTAACCCTAACTCTATCGCCAGGTCTAAGACCAATCATCTTCCTAAACTTAATAGGGAAATATATTTCGCCCTTCTTACCGACCTTAACAATAATTTCCGAAATCAACACTTTCACCGAAAAAACACAGTATATGAGAAAAATAAAAATTTTCGGTAAAAATGTCTCCGAGAACATTATAAGTATGGTAAAGTTTCCGACATTTCGAGTTTAACTTAGTAAAATCACAGTCAAAGATGTACGTAGCATAATTAAATAAGTCATCTCCACTAATCTTCTCAAGTTTCTATAGCGGCAATTTTAATCTAATAGAGTTTTATTTTCTGGAAGTAAAAGTTTGGAGACATTTTGCTTCAAAACACTACTGTTCTTCAAATCACACTAGTGCTATAAGGTTTAATAGAAGTATTAAGGAACATTAAAGTAATTCCATGAGAGAAGGTGGTTACTTATCTCAATAGTAAATCTTGACACTAAAATTTTAAGTGAAAGAACATGTTAAATTAAATTTACAGAAGATTATGTTGAAAGTTAGACTTATTTGGTGTGAGTTTTGAAAACCTCTTCTTTAAAAGGTAAGGATTTGAAGATTGTTCGTATGGTTAAGAAAAAGGTTCCTTGGATTTCTCATTTAGTTGATGATCCTCGAGTTGCTTCCGACTTAAATGTTCAAGATACGGTAAGTTTTAAGGTTCCGAGGAAAAGTTTTTGTCCTGCTTGTCGCGGTTCTAAAATGCTTTGCGGCAAAGAGAAATGTCCTATTGTTGTTAAATTTTATTCTTTCTTAAAAGTTAAACCTCTTTTAGATAAGAAAGTTGAGGGCTCTTCTCCTCCGGGTGTTTTTGTTGGTAGATTTGGTTACCCCAATGTATATGTTGGTCCTCTCGTTCCACCTGAAACAGGAGATACCTCTCTTTACGATTTCCCCGAGAAGTGGTTTGGCTTACCTATCGAAAACATTGTTGATTTTCGTATGAAGCTTATTAGGGGCAATTTTAAGGTGAATGTTAAGCGTCCAGAGAAAGGTGGTAAGTTCCTGGAGTTAACTAGGGAGATTGCTTTATCTAAAACTCCCGTTGAAACAGAATTAGAGTTAAAGGATGCTCCGAAGAAGAGTTTTGTTTTAGATGATGAGGTTCAACCTCTAGGTCCCTCCGCTCCCATGGTAAATTTAGATATTGGTAGTTATAGGACCGATCATTTAATTGAGAAATTTTATTACGATACAGATGCTAAGGCCTCTGAAGCTGTTAAAGAATTGTATGTTAGAGGTGTTCCTGTTTCTAGGATTCAGAAGGCTTTAAGCGTTGGTATTTTTGGTTTAAGGTACCAGAGAACGCTGGTTCCTACTCGTTGGAGTATAACCGCCGTTGATAGCATGATTTCCAATGAACTTATTGAAAAGGTTCGTAGGTTTCCTTTGATAAACGGATATCGTGTTTATGAGGCAGAATATTTGGATAATCGTTTTCTGGTTATTATGCTTCCCTCAGCGTGGAGTTATGAGAGTATTGAAGCTTGGTATCCGGGGACTCTTTGGAACCCGACTACTGAGAACATTTTTATGATTGGGGATTGGGAAGGATATAAGGGTAGAACTACTTACGCGAGGATGGGAGGATGCTACTATGCTGCAAGGCTTTCCGTAACTGAGAAGCTTGTCCGAGAGGGTAGACAGGCAACTGTTGTTGTACTTCGTGAAGCTCATCCAGGATATATTTTGCCTGTTGGTGTATGGTTTGTTAGAGAAACTGTGAGGAAGGCTTTAAGTAATCCTCCGAAGAAGTTTAGTTCTCTTCAAGAAGTTTTTGAATACGTTTCTGGTCGATTTAAGATCCCTTTGGATGTATGGCTTGAAAACAGTAAGATATTTATGGATTTAATGAAGCAAGAGAAGATAACTAAGTACATGAAGTTTTAGTTTTTCTTAAACTATTTAAGAGACTATAACATTCAAATAGAAGTAAGCAACCCGCTTTAAGCAATAAATGATGAAATGGGTGGTTTGTGATGATTGAGGGAGATAGGTTAACTTTTTGGCTTAATTTATTTGTTGAGGCTTCTAAAAAAGTTAGAGAAGCTGTTCTTCCACTTTTTGGTACAAGTGAGGGAGGAAAAAAGGTTGGTGTAGGTGCTTCGGGAGATGTTACAAAATACATAGATAAGGTTGCTGAAGATACGCTTATCAACTTTCTAATGGATAAAGATGTTTCTTTTGTTTTGGTTAGCGAGGAGTTAGGCGTGAAAAATTTTGGAAGTAACCCCGAGGGTTACGTGGTTGCTGATCCTATCGATGGTAGTGAAAACGCTGCAAGAGGAGTCCCAGTGTTCAGTATCTCTTTAGCCTTTGCTTCTGAAAACTCGCTAAGAGACATTCTAGTAGGAGTCGTTCAGGAAGTTATTATTGGGAATATCTTTACCGCAGTTAAGGGTAGAGGCGCGTACTTCAATGATGAGAAAATTAGTAGTTCAACTAGAACCAGTCTTGATGACTCACTTGTAGGATTCGATTTAAGCAGCGTGGACTCTTCTTACATTCAGAAGATTGGTAATGCTATTGCAGGTGTGCGAAGAGTTAGACATTTAGGTTCTAATGCTTACGAAATGTGCCTTGTAGCTAAAGGTGTTTACGATGCTTTTGTAGATATGAGAGGCAAGCTTAGAGTTACAGATGTTGCAGCAGCAACCTTAATTGTTGAGGAAGCAGGTGGTACAGTTATTGATGAAAATGGAAAACCTCTTGACTCAAAGCTTGATCCTAATTCTAGGGTGTCATTTATTGCAGCTGGAAACACTATAATTGCCAAAAAATTGCTGAATTTAATGGTTTAATTGGAGCTAATCCGAGGGAAGGGCAAAAATTTTATCATTTTCTTTTAATTTTTCACATATGTACGTTTTAAAGGTCAGAGCTACGAGGAAAATTGAGCCAACTACAAAATACGGGAAACTTAAAACTATATTAGCTAAGGGTATGTATGTCAAAGAATTCCAAGCAAAATGGAACAATATTGACGATAAGAGCCCATACTTAACAAAGACTATGCCTAGCCCTATTCCAGCTATAAAGGCAG
>Ga0180300_10000880_pt1 | contig 13680 bp, 12 predicted proteins | sample GuaBasSediGuay15_FD_121798 | JGI IMG/M metagenome (GOLD analysis project Ga0180300, IMG submission 121798) | Subseafloor sediment microbial communities from Guaymas Basin, Gulf of California, Mexico - Guay15, Core 4569-2, 21-24 cm | ecosystem: Environmental > Aquatic > Marine > Hydrothermal... | reverse complement strand
GTCCATTTGTAAGTCGCCTGATTGTGCACATCATCACTACCTGAATAGCCATCTTTCTTTATCACCACTGTGATCTGATCTATGTCATTCAATGTGTTCGAGTCACTGACATCTATCTTCACCACGTACTCGGTCGGTGGTGTCATCTGGCTGGCTGAAGTGCTTTCATCTGATTCATACAGGGCAACAGCGGTCACACTTGGTGCGGCATTACCCAGCTCGAAACTGCCTTCCGAGGAACCTTCAGTATCCGCTATCGCGGGGAGGACTGTTGTGCCAATTGCTACTATTATTACCAAAGCCAATGCACAAATTTGTATTTTCATTTTTGCGTTTCACCTCCTAAATTTTTATAGTATCCCTTTGGGGTATCTTATATGGTTACCCTCAATGTTGTAGGTTGAATAATGCCGCATAAAAAGACATAAGAATTTTGCCTACGGAAAATGGTTAAGAAACTGAACTCAGTGTTTTAAGCAGTGCAGCGCTTCCTTTAAAAAGAACCCGAATCAAGTTAAAAAATAAGAGAATAAGAGGAGGCGTTGGCAAAGAAAAAAGAAAAAGTGTTACGCTAACAGCTCCTCCATCTCCTTATAAATCCTTAAGAATTTTTCTCCCTTTTCTGTTGTCGTGTAATCCCTGCTCGTATTCCCTATAAATCCTTTCACCTCCAGAAAAGAAAGATACTCGCTCACTATCTTGAAATTAAGATTCGCTTTATATACTATCTGTGTCTTCTTTGCCCCTTCCCTTGCTACTGAAAGGACATCCGCGATTATCTCGAATTTACCCCTTCGCTCTTTATTTTTGAATCTTTCCTCCCTTCTGCTTTCCTTAATAACCAATTGCGACATTTTACCTCATCTCACCGTTGCATTTTCGTATATCTCAATATTATCTTCGGCACCGCTCTCTTTTTCCCACATGGTGCCCATATACGGTGAGCATTAAAGGATAGTTATATCGAAAGGGATATATATATTTTTCTAAATTTATCGGGGAATGTGTCCGCTAATGGTAACCATACTTTTATATATTATCTGCACCAATTTTATGTTTGTCATTACATAAGATGAAAGTGAAAGCAGAAGAAGAGATATACTCCAAAATAATCGATGTAATACAGGACATCGGGGGTATAGGTGCCACCATAGAAGAGATATCGAAGGCAGTGCAACTCGGAAGGCATACGCTGTCCAAATACCTGAACCACCTGCGCGCTGATGGACGCGTCTCGTACAAGCAAATAGGGAGAGCAAAGATATGGTCCGTGAGTAAATCGCCTTTACAGCACATCTTCCTGCTAAGCGAAGAAGAGAAGACATACACCGAGAAGATTTTCTCTCGCATCCTCTCCTATATGCCCGAAGGCATTCTGATTCTTGACTTTGATTACAATATCCTCTTCATGAACCGGTATTTGACCGCACTATATGGGAATTGCATAGGGCAGAAATATTATCACGTCTTCTTTGGTTCTGCACATCAACGCCAAACTCTCAGTCGAATAGCAGAGGTCATTGATGGAAGTTCAGAGGAAGTGGAAAGCCGAGAGGAAGATAAAGATGGGAGAATACTGGACATCAAAGCGAGACGGGTTGAGAATCCCGACGGCTCCTTCTCCGTTATCGCCATCATCCACGATGTCACAGAAAAAGTGAAGTACGAGCAGCGAATAAAAAATCTCTCTGAACTGCACCGTCTGCTCGGCGAATCGGTTAACAGGTCGTACACCATCCACCAGTTGTGTTCCACGATACTCAAGAACTTGCGAGATGTAATCAGTTTCGACTTCGGCGATATATTGATTTACGACCCTGTAAAGGATATGCTTTTCAGTTATGCTCAGATAGGTTACCCTGTTGGAGAAACAAGTGGAGCTGAGGAATGGAAGAGGAGAATAGCAATGGAGGCAATCCACCGTAAGGAAGTAATCTTTTTTGATTTCTTCGATAGCAGGAAAGGCATGGTTGAGCTCGAACTTGCCCAAACCGCTTTCCGCTTAGCCGGGGAATATAATCTTCAAGAGGTTTATGCGATTCCACTGAAGACCAAAGGCGAGCTTCATGGCGCTCTCCTCATCCTCACCAGCTCCGGAAGAACGATTTCTGAAGAAGATAGAAGTTTGCTTGAGGGTGTATCAGAGGCAATCGCAGGTGGTATCGCTAAGATTAAAGCGGAAGAGGAGTGGAGGCTCAAAGCCAATGCCATTAGAATCTCCACTCAACCTATTTTTATGACCAACCTGGAAGGAAATCAGACCTATGTGAATCATGCATTCATGGAAATGTGGGGCTATAAAGCGGAGAGGGAGGTTTTAGGACGCCATTGCTCATCATTCTGGAAAGACGAAGCTAAAGCTGAGGATGTTCTTACCACGGTACGTGAAAAAGGGACGTGGGAAGGGGATTTGACTGCGTTGCGAAAAGACGGTTCTGAATTCAATGCTCGATTATCTGCTTCACTGATAATAGGGAAAAAAGGACCTTTTCAATTGGTCGCTGCCGTCACGCCTCACGTCTGAAAGTTAAAATAAAAAAAGATAAATAGGAGCAGACAAATAAAAAATAAGAATAATGGGCGAAAGAAAAACGATTATGATTGTGGATGACGAACCTGACGTTTTGCTCTCGGTTGGACAAATCCTGGAAGCCAATAATTATAGAACTATCAAAGCAAAGGATGGGCATGAGTGCCTGGAGAAATTAAAAGAAGAAATCCCTGATGTTCTTCTGCTGGATATAATGATGCCCGGCTTGACTTCCAGGGAGATACTGAATGCGATAGAGAAAGATAGCAGATTCGCAGGGATAAAAATTATCTTTTTGACCGCGGTTCATATGCTGGAAGCAGAGGAAGAGGATTTGCTTGCTTTGAAACAGGTTGTAGATTTCATTGGCAAGCCGTTTACCATGAGAGAGCTGCTTGATGCGATTGAAAAAACCGATTAAAATAATAAAATAAAAGTATGGAAAACAGACACCTCTTTGCTGGCATACCGCGCGAGAAGATGAAATCTCTTATTCTACTTATCGCAATCTTAGCTTGTGTCATTTTAGATGTTTATGTCACTTTCATCATGGGTAAAGAAATTGTGTACACACATTTTTTCTATATTCCCCTTATTCTAGCTGGGGTATGGTATCATACAAGGGCTATTTATGTTGCAATCTTCCTCGGTGCGGTTCATGTTCTCACGACTTTCATCCACACGGACTTCGGCTTTAGCATCGTAACGCTTGAGGCGGTACAAAGAGCGTTTGTTTTTCTCGCAGCCGCTTATTTTGTCGGATTTGTAAGCCGTGAACACGCTAAATCTCTGTTGCAGGAGGAAAAAAGAAGAGTAGAGGAGGTAAGAAAGAGCGAGGGCAAATTGAAAGAAACACGAGATTATTTGAATAATATTATTGCGAGTTCTGCAGACACGATTACTGTGGTAGATATGAAAGGGATTGTGCGAGATTGGAATAAAGGTGCAGAGGGAATCATGGGTTATCGTGCGGATGAGGTGGTAGGAACGTCCAACAGGAAATTCTTCGCAGACCCTGAAGAAGCGGATAGAATAATGGAGCTGGTGCAGAAGGAAGGGGAGATTCGAGACTATCGGACAATCGTGTTGAGGAAAGATGGGAAGCCTATTCATATCAGCATGTCGGCAGCAGTACTAAAAGACAAAAAAGGTGTGCCGATTGGCACTGTCCGTGTGAGCAGAGATATAACAAAAGTAGTAGAGTTGGAAGCGAGGATAAAAGCAGAGCGGGACAACCTGAATTTGATTCTGGAAAGCATGGTTGATGGCGTGTATGTCGTTTCAGAAGACTACAAAGTAGAGTTTATGAACAAGGTTTTACGTCACGAGTTTGGAAACCGTGTGGGGGATATTTGCTATAAAGTGTTTCATAATCGCGAGAAACCCTGTCCACTGTGCAAACTTCCAGAAGTGACGAAGGGAAAGACAGCGAGATGGGAATGGTACTCTCGCGGGGTGAACAAAACTTATGACCTCATTGAGACGCCTTTGAAGAATGTTGATGGCACTGTATCGAAATTAACGATATTTAGAGACATCACGGAACGGAAAAAAGCGGAAGAAGAGATTCGAAAGCTCAACCGCGAGCTGGAGTTAAAAGTGGTGGATTTAGAGGAGGTAACAAGGATGAAATCTGTCTTCCTGTCACTAACATCACATGAATTGAGAACCCCTCTGACACCCATGCAAGCGCAACTACAAATGCTGCAAGAAGGATATATGGGAAGGCTGAACAAGAAACAAGAGGATAGCATAGCGGTTATTCTCAGAAATCTGACGAGATTGGATAAATTGATTAACGACATCCTGGATATTTCAAGAATAGAAGCAGGGAGAATCAAGATTTCTTTCGAGTCTATGAGCCTCAATGACACGGTAAAGGAGGCAATAAAAATGCAGGAACCCTTCGCAAAGAAGAAAAACGTTAAAATAAGAGCGAGATTAGCCGAATTGCCGACTATAATTGGAGATGCCGAACGATTAAGGCAGGTAATAAGTAATTTATTAAACAACGCGATTAAATTTTCGAAAAAATACGCTGATGTGGTTGTTGAAACGATGCAAGTTGAGGAAAATGTTCTGTTTTGTATAACAGATGATGGTATTGGGATTTCAAAAACGGACAAAGAGAAATTGTTCAAACCATTCTCCCAGATTAACAGTTCTATGGGAAGGGAACACGGAGGAACAGGTTTAGGATTGGCTATCGCTAAAGGAATCATTCAAGCGCATAGTGGTAAGATATGGGTGGAAAGCGAGTTAGGGAAAGGCTCGACATTCTATTTTTCTATACCCATAAAACAGAAAATTACTGAAAAAGAAGTGCCATATATAGGCTAAACATGGATTCTCGATAAATTGAAACTCGTCCTCCAGAGATAATATCAGATAGCCATCCATTGCTCTTACCGGTCAACGCGGCTAATCTGATGCGCAATCTCGATTATCGCGTTGATAATCGCCACGGCTGAAGGAGTCCCACCTCTTGAACCCCTTATCGCAATGCAAGGAATACCCATAGACAATATCTTCTCTTTCGTCTCCGCGGCATTAACAAACCCCACGGGAGTGGCAACGATAAGAGCGGGCTTTATACCATCCTCAACGAGTGCACAAAGCTCCTGACAGGCTGAAGGTGCGTTCCCAATAGCCACGATGTTATCATGAACGAGTTCCTTTGCGAGTCTGATTCCAGCGGCAGTTCTCGTGAGCCCTTCCTTTTTCGCCTTCTCCATTGTTTTTGGTGCGTTCACATAACACCTTACCTTCTCCCTGTATTTTTTGCTGATTCCCGCTTTCACCATTTCAATGTCCGTAATGATTATTTTACCATCTTTTATGCACTGTATCCCCTTCTCAACCGGGTTATGCTTGAACACAAGGGAGTCCAGAAACGAAGGGTCAGCATTAGCAAAAACCACGCGTTCCGCAACTCTTCGTTCGTGCTCGCTTAACGAACCTGGGTATTTTGAGACAATATCACCTACGATTGCCTTGCTGAGCTCCCATATCCTGCTTCCCGCCTCTACATAATCGTCTATCTCGTGTAGCGGAGCGCTTGTATGCCCTCTTTCTCCTGTGTAATTATATTTTCTTTCATATCCCCTGCGTGTAACCATCAGACCTCCCATTTTTTTCGTTCCCGAACAGCCTATAATAATAGTCGTTGACATATCTATACGATGGTAGAAATCAGGCAAATCTTCTAAAATGGTAGTCTCAATTTCGCATCCTTCTCTTTCTGCATTTTTCACGATGCCGACCATTGTTTTCCTGTCACGGAACTGCGTAAAAATCTCGTATGCCCTCTCTAATTGTACCTTCCTGGTTTTGCTCATCGGGTTATATATAACCACAGCGATGTCTATTTTTGCTAAACCTTCCAACTTCTTCTCTATCTCGTTCCACGGCACTAACAAATCGCTCAAACTGATAACTGCGAAATCGTTTGACAAAGGTGCACCAAGTAAGGCAGCCGATGCAAATGCAGCCGTTATACCCGGGATTATCTCCAGCTTTGTATCCTTTTCGGAATGTGCGATAACCTCAATTGCCAGCCCCGCCATGCCGTAAATGCCCGCATCACCTCCGGAGACAAGAACGACGTTTTTTTGCTTCCCTAATTCCACTGCTTTCTTCGCACGTTCCACCTCGGTTCCCATCCTGCCTATTATTACCTCAGCACTCGCGGGAAGGATGTCCTTTATTAACTCAATGTATCTTTCATTGCCCATAATGACATCCGCGCTCGAAATCCGTACTCTCGCTCGTTCGGTCATCAAGTCCAAAGCTCCCGGTCCGATTCCCACTACTGATAGCATGTCCACCTACTTTTTTTATTTCTCTAAGTCACCATCGCAAGGGTTATTTTTCTATCAAATGATTTCCTTTTCACGATTTTGAACTCGCCCTTATTCCTCGTTGCTCCCAGGATAGCACATGGTTCTGCAACACCCTTTATGTTAAGCGCTTCAGTTGCTGCGCTTTTTGACTGCACATCCACGCTATTTATTTCATCGCGCGAAAAGAAAAATAAAGGAATGCTAAACTTAGCAGAAACCTCCTGCAACTCCTCTGTTTCTTTGAAATCCACGGTGCATAAACCTTTAACTTCTTCCAGTTCTATTCCTAATTCCTCCAGGAATCTGCAAATCGCTTTCTCTATTTCCACCTTCCCAACGTTTCTATGAAATCCAATTCCTATATAAGCATCTCTGCTCTTCATTCTTCCCTTTTTGTTATATACCTCACGGATCAATCAGTAATTAATGGCGAGGCGATGATTAATGCAATGCATCATATTTTAATAGAAAGTGTTGCCAAAAACCTTTTCTTGTAAAAAGCAGATTCTGGAAATCATTATGAACATATCCAAGAATTTCAAACAATTTCCGTGCTTAATATGCCTTCAAATACCTTTTAACTTTTTGTACTAATTCTTTCAATTAGTCCTTTAGCAAGACCAGCTAAACCGATAATATCCGAGCGTTTTTATATCCTTCACGCTACCGGGAAAACTCAGATCATAAACAAGTTGTTTGCTCATACGCGAAGCGGGCTTCATGTTACCGCTACTTCCTTTTCAAAAACTCCTTCACCATTTTTATCGCACACAAATCACCGCAAATGGAACAAGCATCGCTCTCCGAAGGTCTGCCATTTCTTATTCTTCGAGCTTCCCCGGGGTTTATCGCGATTTCCAACTGTCTTTTCCAATCCAAGTTCTTTCTTGCATGCGCCATTTCATCGTCCAAGAGTCGCGCCTTCTCTCTTTGCCCCTCCTTAACGAGGTCTGCGACATGTGCCGCTATTTTCGTTATTATCGTGCCTTCTTTTACGTCGTTTATCGAGGGCAATGCTAAATGCTCCGAAGGTGACACCATGCAAAGGAAATCAGCACCGTACATTCCCGCAATCGCCCCTCCTATTGCACTCACAAAGTGGTCGTATCCGGGTGCGACATCAGTAACGAGCGGTCCTAAGAGATACAGGGGTGCAAAGTCAGTTATATGTTTTATCGTCTTTACAGACGCTTCTATTTCGTCCAGCGGCATATGTCCTGGACCTTCAACCATTGCTTGGACTCCTTCTTTCCTCGCCTGCTCCACAAGCTCTCCAAGCACAATAGTTTCCATATATTTCGCACGGTCCGAGGCATCAGAGATGCAGCCTGGACGCATACCATCACCCAGACTAAGCGTTAAGTCATACTCTTTTGCTATTTCCAACAGGTAATCATATTCTTCGTAAAACGGATTTTCTTGCTCGTTGTGAATCATCCATGCGACGAGAAAAGCGCCGCCTCGACTGACAACATCTAAGATGCGCTCGCTTTTCCTCAATCTCTCCAGCGAGTTCAGATTTACGCCTGCATGAATGGTAACGAAGTCGATACCATCCTCTGCATGTTTCCTTACTGCATTGAACATGTCATCCGGACTCATGTCCACCACAGCCCTTTCTTCAGTTTTCTCTAAAGCCGCCTGGTAGATTGGCACTGTCCCGACAGGCTCATCTATTTCTTTCAAAATCGTTCCCCGTATTTCATCGAGGTCCCCACCGGTGGAGAGGTCCATTATTGTATCAGCACCGTATTTTACTGCAACTTTTGCCTTCTCTACCTCTTCCTCGAGGTTAACATAATCCTTTGACGTTCCCACGTTTACGTTCACTTTCGTACTCATTCCTTCGCCAATTGCTTTTAGTGCTCTCTCTCGGTTCTCCGTCTGCTCTGCTCTCTTTGCATTTCTCGGAATTACAACTCTACCTGCTTCGAGCTCTCTTTTCAGTCTCTCCAAGCTGATCCCTTCTGCCAAGGAAACTTTCTCCAAGTCCTTTTCTTCCCAGTTGAAAACGATGCCGGGTCTCATCTTATTTGATTATATTCAAGGCAATCTGTATAAACTTTTCCCATCTAATTTATCTATTTTATTTTCACGATTTCTGGAATTTCACCCCACGTTGCAAGGACATCCTTGTATATTACAAATGCACCTTTTATGCCCGCTACATGATTGATCGAATGGAATGCTCTGGAGACAGAATGAGCATCAGATACAGAATTGCAGAGCGCAGTTGCTGCGGCATCTGACAAAGATGCGCTATTGCTTATCACTGTTGCAGCATCTGCATTCCCAAAGCTTATGGAATGCCCCACCGTCCCAGAAGACGTGCATATACCTAATAATGATGCCGATGGTTTTATCTTAAGTGCAATCCTGTTCGAGAAGGCACTTTCACCTGCATATATGCCAACAAGCACATCTCTATCGTTTATCAACGCAACATCGCCTCCATTATCCACCATTGCATAAGTCGCTCCGGCATCACGCATCGCCTCTACCGCGAACTCCGCTAATGTTCCTGCAACTGCGGACATTGGTCCTATGCAGAATTTTTCGGCAGATTCTGCCATTCTTCTCACTATTTCGGGTACCTTATCTTTTTCTTTTACCTGGTAACTCTCAAGCGTCACGAGAAAATAGGGATTCCAGCGTACAAATCTTTCCAATTCCTTTCTACGCTGTTTTATCTCCTCTTTTGCAATTTCTACATACTTCCTTTCCTCTGCTGTTATCCATGCAAAAGTCTCTTTTAGCCTGAAACTCTCCTTCATCTTATACTTTTACGGCTTTAAATCAAACCAACGATCTCATCCAGCACGTAATTTATAAAATCCTCTTTATTTGCTTTGCTGAAAATGGTTACAACACCGTTTCTTGTTACCCCTACCACCGTTCCATGCCGCTTAGACTTCAATACAATATACCATATTTTACCATGCTTTAAATGGTCTACATACATAGATGTGTTTCCTAAAGCAGAGCCATACAAAGACAGTTTTTTGATATTCGGTAGGTCTACATCGTCAAAGAAGATTACTTTTGTATCCTCGAAGTTATCTTCGTGAAAACGCTCAAATCGCGCAGGCTCAATCCTCACTTCCACTATCTTCCCCGTTGTTATGAAGAGTATTTTGCTCAATTGATTGGCGATATTGTTTGCTCTCGCTTTCTTCTCCATAATCGTGAGAACAATTCTACCCGTTTGCCTCTGTTCGACAAAGAAAAAAGGAGCTTCGGACGTGGTTGGTATGTGCACCCGCTCGCCATGATGATACACTTCCAGAAGCTGGTCCTGGATGAAAGTTCCATGCAAGGAATCTCCGATCAAGCGCAAGTCCTTTATCTCGGTAATCAAACTTATATCTCTATCGTTCTCCTTCAATTTATCTTCTGATTTAAAACCCTTCAGCTTGGCGGCGATTGTATGCAAGCCGGCATCCACATCCCCTTCGACCAGGAATAATTTCCCTGCTAAGACCATTGTTCCATAATATGATAAGTTTGATAAGATTAAGAAAATTAAATAATGAGAACAGCTCGCGAATACAAAGAGAAGGAGATATACGAAAGATTAGAACCTTACATCGGTGCTTGGTTTAGAAAGAAATATCATCATTTTACGCCGCCGCAAAGATATGCTATTATAGAAATAGTGAACAGAAACAATATTTTGATATGCGCACCTACGGGCAGTGGAAAGACTTTTGCTTGCTTCCTTGGTATTATAAACAATCTTTGTAAGTTAAGCAGGGCGAATAAGCTCGAGGATAGGATTTATTGTCTTTATATAAGTCCCTTAAAGGCGCTTGGAAACGATATAAGAAGGAACCTTGAGGAGCCATTAGATGAGATCGCGAAGCTAGCGAAAGAGCTTGCAGGAGTAGATACAGGAATACGGGTGGCTGTTAGAACAGGGGATACTACACAGAAAGAGCGCCAAAATATGCTGAGGAAGCCGCCACATATTCTCATAACGACGCCGGAAAGCGCAGCGATTATATTGAATGCGCCAAAGTTCAAGCTTCACCTCAAAAAGCTGGATTACGTGATTGTGGATGAAATACACGAGGTTGCTGATTCAAAAAGGGGTGCACATTTGAGTATAACACTGGAAAGATTGCAGAACTTTTGTGACTCAGAGTTCACTCGCATAGGGATGAGTGCGACCATTTCTCCTTTAGAAGAAGTGGCTAAATTTCTGGTGGGCTACTCACAATCAAAAGAAGAGGGCAGGGGATTAGAACAGCGAGATTGTTTGATTGCAGATGTCTCTTTTACAAAGGATTTGGAAGTAAGCGTAATCGCACCGGTGAATTTTATTTATAGCGGAAAGCCTGATGTGACGGAGCATGATACGGATATAACAGCAGCACTGTATGAAAAGGTGAGGGAGTTAGTTGAGAAACGTGAATCCACGTTAATATTCACGAATACGAGATCGGGTGCGGAACGAGTGTCGTATAAGCTTGCGAAGATGGTGAGCGAAGTTGATAAGTGCAAAATAGGGACGCATCATGGGTCTTTGTCGCGAGATACGAGGTTTACAGTGGAAGAGGGATTGAAAGAGGGAAAGATGAAAGCAGTTGCCTGTTCCTCATCTCTTGAGTTGGGCATAGACATAGGTGCGTTGGACCTTTGCATCCTTATTGGCTCGCCGAAGAGCACAACGAGGTTGATACAAAGAGCTGGAAGGTCGGGTCATCGATTGGAGAAGATAGCAAAGGGTTGTCTGATCGTCACCGATATGGACGATTTAGTGGAATGTGCAGTGTTAGCGAGGAGGGCAAAAGAGAAGAAGTTGGACAAGGTGCGTGTGGTAGGATGTGCACTGGATGTTTTGGCACAACATCTCGTAGGAATGTCGTTAGAGCAGAAATGGAATGTCGAAGATGCTTATAACTTGATACGAAGGGCGTATCCATACCGCGATTTAAAGCATGAGCAGCTTGTCGCGGTGTTGCGATATTTGTCAGGCGTGCATTCCGAACTGGAGAACAGGAAGGTATATCCAAAGATATGGTATGATGAAGCCCAGGGCGTGTTTGGAAGGAAAAGAAGCACTCGTGGTATATACATGACACATGTGGGAACGATACCATCGGAGAGTTCAGTGCAGGTTTTCCTCCGAGCATCAAAACCAAAGGAGTGGATAGGTGAAATAGACGAGCCATTTTTAGAGAAGCTCGAGCCTGGTGATACTTTCGTGCTTGGCGGTAAAACTTACAAGTTCGTTTCGGTGCGTGGGATGAGAGCATACGTAGACTCTTTTGAAGGCATGCCTACCATTCCTGCATGGATAGGCGAGATGCTGCCGTTGGAATATGATTCTGCGATAGAGATAGGCAAATTTAGAGAAGAGATAGAGAAAAAGATGGAAGACGGGAAAGAGAAGAAGAGAGAGATTGTGGATTGGCTGAAAAAAGAATACAGGTTGGAAGAAACCGCAGCGGAAAATGTGTTTCTTTATTTCGAGGCGCAAAAAAGATACGCAGGGGTAATACCCAATCATAGACGCATCATAATTGAACATTATTGTGATGACTTGGGGCGACAAAACATCGCTTTTCATGCCTTGTACGGTAGGAGAACGCTGGATGCGTTGTCAAGAGCTTATGCCTATGCAATGAGCATCGCTCATAAGACAAACGTATCTATAACGATAAACGACAATGGATTTATTTTGAAGTTGCCACATAAAAACGTGGATGTAGAGTCCGTAGCAGCGTTGGCGAGAAGTGACAACATAGATGAATTGTTGCGGAAAAGCGTACGGAAGACAGAACTTTTTAAACGCAGATTCAGGCATTGTGCAGTCCGCGGGTTAATGGTGCTAAAGCAGTATAAGGGGTATGAAATGAGCGTTGGGAAGCAGCAGCGCAGTTCTGCTTCTATACTCAACGTTGCAAAGAAGATAGAAGATTTCCCTATTGTGGAGGAGACATTCAGGGAGATACTGGAGGAGGTCTTTGACATAGAGCATGCGAAGGAGGTGCTTAGAGGAATTGAAAGCGGTGCGATAGAAATAAGAACAATAAAAACGCCGTTTCCGTCTCCTTTCATTCATAATCTCGTTGCTTTGCAGGCATCAGATGTGGTGCTGATGGAGTCGAGAAGGGAGTTGTTGCACGAGCTCCACAGGAGGGTGATGGAGTATATCGAAGGGAAATCCATATCTTGTGATATAAGTTCAAACAAACTCTTTTCTAAGAAATGCAACTCGTGGGCATAACCGGCGGAATAGCAAGTGGAAAGAGCCTTGTATTAGATACATTTATGAGCCTCGGCGCTTACGGGATAGACTGTGATGTATTAAGCAGAGAAGTTATAAGACCGTGTTCAAAAGCGTGGTGGGAGATAGTGAATTTCTTTGGTAAGGAAATCTTGAGGAAGGATTTAGAGATAGATAGGAAGAAGCTGAGGGGAATAGTGTTCGGCGATTCAGAGAAGCGAAAGATTTTAGAACGGATAATACACCCTGAAGTGTGGAAGAGGTGTATGGAAAGGGTAGAGGCGATAAAGAGAATAGAGCAAAATGCTCTCGTGGTTATTGACGTCCCACTGTTAATAGAGACAGAACTTCAAAAAGAATTTGATAAGGTAATTGTTGTTTATCTCAGTGAGGAGACGCAAACAAGAAGGGTGATGGAGCGAGAAGGCGCAACAAAGGAAGAAGCTAAAAAATTGATTGATTTACAACTGCCCCTGAAAGAGAAGCTGAAATTCGCTGATTTCGTCATAAATAATGAAGGCACGAAGGAGGAAACTGAGAAGCAGGTTAGAAGTATATTTGAGGCACTTTCTTCTTGAAAATCCAAATCTCAAGCGCCCAATCCCAATTCCCCAAGAACAAGTAAATCGATCTCATCAGCTAAATCAGAGAAACGCTCCCTAAACTCAAGTATCTTATCCCTCTTCTCTTTCTCTATCCCTGCCCTGTCAAGCTTATCTTCAAGCTCCACCTCCTTATGAAAGATGTCGTAAATCAACCCAAAGATGCCGGGTCTTTTGCTTCTAAATCCTTTTAAGTCTTCCATAATCTCCTCGCCCTTTGAATAGTTTTCTCGTATTGCATCAAATTCTTTAAAAACCGTGTCACTCTCCTTATAAAAATCGCTCACTGTTTTCAAAAATGCTTCTGGTATCCTTTCCTCTTTCTCTTCTTCTGACATAGCGCTTGGCAAATGAAATGATATTTTTTGCTATTTAAATCTTTTTCGATATTTTGTTTGTGATTTATTAAATAAGGGAAAAAATGACTACATGAAAAACACCTCCTTATAAATAGGGAAGAAGGAGGTGCATATG
>Ga0180300_10000879_pt1 | contig 13686 bp, 6 predicted proteins | sample GuaBasSediGuay15_FD_121798 | JGI IMG/M metagenome (GOLD analysis project Ga0180300, IMG submission 121798) | Subseafloor sediment microbial communities from Guaymas Basin, Gulf of California, Mexico - Guay15, Core 4569-2, 21-24 cm | ecosystem: Environmental > Aquatic > Marine > Hydrothermal... | reverse complement strand
CCTTTAACCATCTTGGCAAATCCTCTCTTCAGTCTTTCAGTTCCCTTTTGCTTGATAACCTCAAACTTTCTCATGTACATCACCTCAAGATATTGTCTTCAATATTATTCAAGTTAAAACTTGAATATAAAATTTGCGATTAAAAAGTAGCAGAGTATTAGAATTAGAAAAAAGTCAATGGAGACAAAACTAAAAACCTCATTTCTTAAGCTTCTCAAGTATCTCCTTGGCGGCTTTTCTTCCACTCAAGAGCATTCCGCCGAATATTGGGCCCATTCTCAGCGCTTTTGATTTTGCTGGAAAAGAAAAAGGACTAATGAAGAATCTTCAAGCTGACATCGAAGTTTTTCACGCTGTGTGTTAATGCTCCGAGGCTTATAACGTCGATATCGAGCTTTGCATAATCCTGGATATTTTCTTCAGTTATCCCTCCACTTACTTCAATTTTGACTTTATCCCTGAACCCTTCGTGCTTCAAAGCTTCAAGGACTTCCTTGATTTGCTCTGGGGTCATATTATCGAGCATTATTACATCAGCCCCAGCTTTAGCGGCTTTTAGTGCATCTTCTAGGCTTTCCACCTCGACCTCAACGATCTTATAAACAGAAAAGGTTTTTGCCCGCTTAATGGCCTCTTCAAGCGGCACTAACGCCAAATGGTTATCTTTTATGAGTATGGCATCGCTCAAGCTGAACCTGTGGGGTTCGCCATTTCCTATGAGTATTGCCTTCTTGTCTAAGGGCTTTAAGAGGGTTTTTCTTGTGCCTGCCACTCTGACTTTGGGGCTAACAGTCCTAATTTTTTCAACAAGCTTCCTAGTTTGGGTTGCTATGCCGCTCATTCTTCCCATGATGTTTAATGCTGTCCTTTCTGCTAGCAAAATCTTTCGTGCATTGCCCTTGAGCTTTATAACTACAGTTCCCTTCTTCACTTCATCCCCGTCCTTAGCTTTAAGCTCAACTTTAACGCCGAAGTGTTCAAAAAGGGCCTTTGCCTCTTCTAGGCCCGCTATAACTCCATCTTGCTTTGATATAATTACAGCCTCTGCCTCCAAATTCTCGGGAATAACAGCTTCACTTGTAACATCGCCGAATGGAACATCTTCCTCCAAAAAGCGGAGAAGGTATGTAAGGGGAATCATTTTTCATCACCTTGTTCAGTTAAGAGGTAAAGAAAGTAGAAAAGTTTACCTCCCTACTTAGCTACTTGCTCATCTCCAGCATTCTTTCAATGGCCTTCTTAGCTTTTATAGCAATTTCTTCGGGCACTTCAATTTCGTATTTCTCGTCTCTAAGGGCTTCATAGATGTGCTTGAGTGTAATTGATTTCATTCCAATGCAGAAGGCATCCTCATTTGCGGGATAGAACTTTTTGTCTGGATAGAGCTTTTGCAGCCTATAGACCATCTCCTTCTCAGTAAAGACAACCCACTCATCGTGCTGGCAGGCGTTTCTAACCATCCCACCAGTTGAGACTATTAAATCTGCCTGCTCCTGCACTTCAGGATTGCACTCGGGGTGAACCATTAACTTTGCATTTGGATATTCTTTTCTTGCCCTTCTGACATCTTCGAGGGTGAATTTCTTGTGAACATAGCAATGGCCACCTTCTGGGATTGGGATAATCCTTTTTCCAGTGCGCTTTGCAACATAATAAGCGAGATTGTTATCTGGGCCAAAAATTACAGTATCTGCTTCGAGTTTCTCTACTATTCTAGCAGCGTTACCCGATGTAACGGTTACGTCAGCGTAGGCTTTAGTTTCGGCCATTGTGTTTATATAAAGAACTACAGGAGCATCTGGATACTTTTCCTTAGCTTCAAGAATGTGTTCAACCTTAAGCATGTGGGCCATAGCACATGTTGCTCTTCTTGTTGGAAGGAGAACCTTTTTGTTGGGATTTAATATTTTAGCAGTCTCGGCCATAAAATCAACGCCAGCAAAAACTATAATATCTGCATCAACATTTACAACCTTTCTAGCCAATTCGAGGCTATCTCCTAAAAAGTCGGCTATATCTTGTATCTCGGGTAGCTGATAGTTGTGAGCCAATATTATTGCATTCTTTTCCTCTTTAAGCCGCATGATCTCTTCAACTAGATTCACGTTAACACCTCCAAAAGCTGGGGGTTTTAAACTCCTCTCTTGTGGATGGAAAATCTGCTCTATAGTGCACACCCCTACTTTCCTCTCTCCATAAGGCACTCTTTAGAATGCCTTCTGCGAGGCATTTAATCCTCTTATCTGCTTCAATGTTTTTAAGCTTTTTAATACCTTCTTTGAGCTTTTCTCCACTTCTTATAATTCCCGCATGTTTCCAAAGTATCTCCTTAACCCCCTCCACGTCTCCAAGTTCTTGAGCATTGTTTACTAGCTCCGTATCCTCTCTTAGCTTTGGTCTCTCTCTAAAAATAGTCCTTGAAACTTCAAGTCCGCTTACAATGCACTCTAAGAGTGAATTACTTGCCAACCTGTTTGCTCCATGAAATCCATTATCGGCCGCTTCTCCAATGGCATACAAGTTTTCTATGCTGGTTCTGTAATAAGCGTCAACACTTAGGCCCCCAATTGAGTAGTGGGCTATTGGAGAGATGGGTATCATATCTCTTTCGGGGTCTATGTTTTCTTGTTTGAGAAATGCATATATCTGAGGGAATCTCGATTTGAAATCCTCTATATCAGTGGCATCTAAATAGACCTCTTTCCCCTCTTGGGTTTGCATATAAATGGCCCTTGCAACGACATCTCTTGGCTCAAGTTCGTTGATAAACCTCTCACCATCTGAGTTGATTAACTTCGCCCCTGCTCCTCTTACTGCTTCGCTTATGAGCTTTATCCCATTTTTTCCTATGAATCCAGTGGGATGGAACTGAACAAATTCTAAATCCCTCACTAGTGCTCCCTTCATAACGGTATCTCCAATCAGCGTGCCCAAGTTAAGAGGGGAGCCAGCTGTGTATTTGAATAATGCTGTATACCCACCGGTTGCCAAAACTGTAGCGTCGAATTTTAAGAGCTCACCATCGAGAAACACTCCATAACACTTTTTATTTTTGATGGCTACTGATTCTGCAAGTCCTTTGATGAAGTGAACGCCCAATTCTTTGGCTCTCATATAGAGTAGCTTTGTTATGTGTTTTCCGGTTTCGTTTTTAATCGTGAAAATCCTTGGAAAGCTGTGGCCCCCTTCAATTTCATTCCCTTCAAATTCTAACCCAAGTGAAAGCAAAAAATCATAGGCCTCGCTCGATTTTGAAATAACACTCCAGACAGTTTCTTCGTCATTTAAATACCTACCAGCGTTAATTGTGTCCAGAACGTGTTTCCTTATAGAGTCCCCATCTAAGATTGGAAAAGCTACTCCTGCTTGGGCCAAGTAAGAGTTCGTCTTTTTTATGGTGTCTCCAACAAGATAGACCTCGTTTCCCTTTTTTGCAAGAGATATGGCCGCTGTTAATCCTGCTATCCCATTTCCGAGTATTCCTACCTTCAAGACTCTCCCCGAACATTTGTTCGGGAGACTGTTTTAAAACTTTTTGTTGAATGCAGTCTAAAAATTCATAAAATAGGGGTATAAAGTTTAAAAAAGTCTCACTCTCCTAGAAGACTAGGAAGCGAGTTGTAAAGTGCTTTAACCTGCCTTAAGTCCAAATTAATGGCTTCTTTGTTTTTATGATTGAATATGAGCACTTTTTCTGCTACCCTTCCAATAACAGCGAACTCATCAAAGATAGCCTTGATCTTTTCAAGATTCTTTTCTTCAAAGCTTATCAAAAAGCGTCCATGGCTTTCTGAAAAGAGCACCTCTAGAGGAGAAAGCCCACCCTCTGCTGGAACCTTCTCTATGTCCACTTCAAATCCCTTATTCCCTGCAATTGCCATTTCTATAAGTGCAATGGCCAGTCCTCCTTTGCTTACATCATGAACAGCTTTGACAAGCTTGAGCTCGATTGCTTTCAAAATACCTTCAACGTTTCGTTTCTCCCTTTCAAGGTCAACTCTCGGAGCGATTCCCTCTTTGATACCAAAAATTCTGTAAAACTCGCTTCCTCCAAGCTCTTTTTTAGTGATTCCAACTACCGCTATTAAATCGCCTTCGTCTTTGAAGCCCATTGTTGTAATGTTTTCAAGCTTCACTTTTCCGAGACCAGCAACGACTGGTGTTGGTTTTATGGATTTGTTTCCTACCTCATTGTAGAAACTAACGTTCCCACTGACATAGGCTAGGCCAAAAGCTTTTGCTGCATCAGCCAATCCTTTAATGGTTTCTATGAAGCTCCAGTAAACTTCGGGCCTTTCAGGTGAGGCAAAGTTAAGGTTGTCTACGAGTGCTAGGGGTCTCGCTCCAACGCTAGCGAGGTTTCTTACCACCTCAGCAACAGCGCTCATTGCTCCGTAATGTGGGTTTAAGTGAGAATAGGATGGATTTCCATCGCTCACAAAGGCTAAACCATATTCGTCGTTTATCTTGAGAACTGTTGCATCAAGGCCAGGCTTTAAGACCGTCCTCCCTTGGACTTCATGGTCATATTGTTGCCATATCCATGCTTTACTAATTATATTGGGGCTTGAGAGAACTTCAAGGAGGGCCTCCTCAACGCTGAGTTCTGGTGTTTGTACATCTTTTTCGATGTCATATGGTTTAGCTTCCCACTCTATTATGGGAACGTCTGCTAGGAGATCTATAGGAAGGTCTGCTATTTTTTCATCATTCCAATAAACAATGTATCGAGGCTCTTCTATGGTTTCACCTACAACAGTCCATTCGAGGTCATATTTTTCAAAGATCTTACCTATCTCATTGACATCTTCCTTTCTAACGGCAAAAAGCATTCTTTCCTGGCTTTCTGAGATCATGATTTCCATTGGATTCATGTTTGGCTCTCTTTGGGGGACTCTGTCTGCATAGATTATGGCTCCAAAACCTTTCTTTCCGGCCATCTCTGATGAAGCACATGTTAAACCCCCACCACCGAGGTCTTTAAGGGCCTTAACTTTTCCAGTTGCAAGGGCCTCAAGAGTTGCCTCAATCAAAAGTTTCTCTGTGAATGGATCTGGAATTTGAACAGCTGAACGGTCTTCCTCTTCTGCGTTCTCACTTAATTCTTCGCTCGCAAATGTAACTCCATGAATTCCATCCCTTCCTGTTTTGTTTCCCACTAAAACCAAAAGCAGACCACTCTCCTCAACATAACTGTGCACAAGTTCTTCAGGTTTCATTAAACCAATGCATGCTACATTCACAAGTGTGTAGTTATCTAAGCTTTCATCGAACTCCGTTTCTCCCCCAACTGTTGGGACACCGATTCTATTTCCATAATCTGCTATTCCCTTGACAACATACTCAAACAAATAGCGGTTGCGCTCCTTCTCAAGGGGCCCGAAGCGTATAGGGTCGAGCAAAGCTATGGGACGAGCCCCCATACAGAGTATATCCCTCACAATTCCTCCAACACCTGTTGCTGCTCCGCCATAAGGCTCAACAGCTGAAGGATGGTTGTGACTCTCTATCCCAACGACTATTGCTGTACTCTCATCAAACTTTACAACACCTGCATCTTCTCCGGGGCCTAAAATCACGTGGTCGTTCTTAGTAGGTAAAAGCTTAAGCCATTTTCTGCTTGACTTGTATGATGCATGCTCGCTCCACATTACCTCGAGCATGGCCTTTTCAACTTCGTTTGGCTCTCTGCCGAGCCTCTCTTTTATTAGTTCTTCTTCGTGAGGAAACATGAGAATCACCTCCCTTATTGTCAGAAACATGTAAAAATTTAAAGTTTTTAAGGTTTATTTTGACGTAAAAATGTTGAAACTATAGAAGCATTATTTCCCTTTGAAAGTATCGCCGTTTATGGGGGAGGAGATCAGAGAGCGTCTCTTGGTTTGAAAAGAAAAAGTTACTCAAATCTTGTATACCTTCGCCCCAGCTACCTGTTTTATGAGGGGAATATAGGAAACCCCCGGGTTTATCCCCTTGCCGTTTGTATCGTAAATGTTAAGTTCAATGCTCTTCTTCCTCAACGCTTTTGCAAGCTCAATGATTTCATCCTTAATTCTCTTGCCAAAGAGGGGAACGTTTGCTCTTCCATCGCTTATTAGAAATGCTCTAACTTTGACGGACTTGTCTTTCATTCTCTCTCTATTGGCTAAAAGCAAAAGATTGTATAAAGCAGAGCTGAGAGGAGTCCTTCCTCCAGTTGGAACACTTTCTATTTTTTCAAACACTTCCCAGTAGTTCTTAGTTGGCGGAACAAAAACCTCAGCTTCTTTACCCTTTGCAACTATCAAAGCCATTTTTGACTTCTTGATGTAGCTGTTCTCGACCAACTTTTCTGCTATTCCCTTTGCAATGCTTATTCTTTTCTTCACCGCCATACTTCCGCTTGAATCTAAGATCAAAACCCAGAGCGTAGGAGCCTTTGCCTTCCTGACTCTAACGCGGACATCCTTTAGCTCAAGCTTTATTGGTGGCTTTTTTCCATTTAATACTGCCCAAATAGTCGAGTTGTAAAAATCAACATCCCTTATTTCATCTTTTGGGGGTAGATAAGAGACGGGAATTCCCTTTGGAAAATTTACCACAGTAATGCTAATGTCCCTTGAAGAGCGGTGGCCTGTAAAGTCGTTGCTCCCAAAGTTTTTGCTCTCTATTTTTGGGATTTTAGCTTTGCTTGAGCGAAAAGTTTGCTCTAAATTTCCAATTCCTTGACTTCGAGCGCTTTCACTTTTTTCTTCCTTCTTGTGTTCATGGTTATGCTCGTGTTCATGATCATGATTGTGCTCCTTATCATCTTTAGGCTTTGGAGGTTTCATTTGAGGGGGCTTTTGAAAAGGTCTATCCCTTAGACGGTGAGGTAAAGCTAATTCCATGGCTTTTTCCAAATCCTCAAGGGAAACCCTTCTCCTTCCGTTTAAAGCAGCTATTGCTTTTGCAGTTTTTATTGTAGTGATTTCAGCTCTGTTGGTCTTTATGCCTAAATTAATCACAGTCTCAGCTAAAACCTTCAGCAAATCATCGCTTATCTCAACTTTAGGCAAAAGCTCCTTCGCTTTAACAATTTTTTCCGTAAGCTTTTTCTCTTCGCTCTCGAACTTCTTGTAGAAGCTTATTGGGTCTTCATGGAATTCCTCAACCCTCTTAACTATCTCTATTCTATCCTCCGGATTCATTGGTGCTGAGACCTCAACGCATAGACCAAATCTATCGAGGATTTGAGGCCTAAGCTCACCTTCCTCTGGGTTCATGCTCCCAACTAAGATAAAGCGGGCTGGATGTCTAAATGAGATCCCTTCCCTCTCTATTGTGTTCCATCCCATTGCTGCAGCATCTAAGAGCGAATCGGCTATGTAGTCATCTAAGAGGTTGACCTCATCGATGTAAAGCACTCCCCTATTAGCTTCCGCTAATATTCCCGGCTGCAGAGCTTTTTTCCCCTCCTTTAAAAAGCGCTCCACATCCACAGTTCCAACCAATCTATCTATTGTAACGCTTAAGGGCAAATCAACAACCCTCATTCTTCTTTTGGCAATTGGTAAGCTCTCACCTCTTTCATGTCTCTCATAGCAGCTGTCGCACATCTCTAAGGGGTTCATCGGATTGCAGTTGAACGAACAATCTGCCACAACTTCAATTTCTGGGAGGACGTTAGCCAGAGCTCTAACCAAGGTTGATTTCCCCGTTCCTTTGTCTCCTTTTAATAAAACTCCACCTATTAGTGGATTAACGGCCACACAGAGCAAAGCTAGTTTAGCTTTTTCCTGTCTAACTATAGCAGAGAATGGGAAGATTAAGCGTTTTTCACGAGTTTCCATATTTTGTCCACCTCCTTAGATTTCTTCTTCAAGCATTCCATCCAGCTCAAGGTATTTGTCCTCAAGTTCCTCTAAAATTTCCTCATCTGCTTTCCAGTAACCCCTCCTATTCGCCTCAAGGAGCCTTTCGAGTATTTCTTTTGTCGCATATGGATTGCTTTCCTTTAGCCTTTCAAATATCTCCTCATCAAACATAAACCTTTCAGCAACTTTATCCCATATCCAGTTTTTCACGGCATTTGTAGTTGCCGCCAAGCCGAGCAAGTATTCTACTCTGTCAGCAATTTTTTGAGCGCCATGAAATTCATGTTTCAGCATCTCATTTATCCACTTTGGATTGAGGATTCTTGTGATTGTTCCTCTTTCTATCGCCTCTTTAATGCTCTCAACTTTCACAACCTCCCTTGTAGTGTCCGCTATGAGCATTTCTGGCTTCTCACCCTTGAGGACTTCAACAGATTTTGATAAACCGCCAAAAAACTCGTAGTAATGGTCTAAATCCGTAATTTCATAATCGTGAGAGTCCCTCACTTGTGAAACGAGGTCCACTTTCCTCAAAAGACTTTCGAAGAGTTCACGCGCCTCTCTGGAGTAGTGCCCTTTTGTGTATGCGTAACTCATGGAAGAGATGTAAGCTTCTGCTAACTCTCTTTCTTCGTCCCAAATGCCATCTTCAACAAGTTGAAGTAATCTCGTGCCGTATTCGGTTGAAGTAGGTCCAAAAATTCTAGCCTTTGCCAGTTCTCCATAGTTGCCTAACTCTTTTGCATGCTTTTTTATAAAGTTCATCTCTTCTGGCTCATCAAGCTCTGCAACCATTCTAAAGGCTTTATCGAGTAGCTCCATAATATTTGGGAACATCTCCCTAAAGAAGCCGCATATTGTAACGATGACATCAATACGAGGTCTTCCAAGTTTCTCAAGCGGGATAACTTCAAGCTTCTTCTCCCAAGGGCTTACATGAACTACTCTAACTCCAATGTATTCTAATATTTGGGCGATTGTTTCTCCATAGGTTTTTGCTGTTTCAAATCCCCAAAGAACTACACCGACGCTTTCTGGATACTTTCCATGTTTTTCTAGATATTTCTTTATTGTTGTCTCTGCTATTTTCCTTCCCCTTTCAACGGCGGATTCTGTTGGGACTTTTAACGGATCAAATGCGTAAATGTTTCTCCCCGTTGGCAAGACCTCTGGGTTTCTTATAACATCTCCTCCAACAGAGGGCTCTATATACAGCCCGTTCAGACCTTCAATCAAGTTTTCAAGCTCCAAAGAGTTATCTGCAAACTTTTTAGCAACCTCAAGGGCATATTTTAATGTTTTTTCATACTCCGGGAATCTTTCGCCCTTTAAAAATCGCTTAACAATACTCCTCGCCTCTTCCTCGATTTCTTTGAGTTTTGATGGGTTATTGATCACTTCTTCGTAGGCTAAACCCTTCTTCTCGGCGATTAACCTGTTCAGAGACTTTATCTCCCCTCTATCGTATCTTGCTATGAGTGTTATGAAGTCTTCCAATTCCTCCAGACTGTATTTCTCCCCGATTACGTGCAGGCCCTTTGGGATTATTGAGCGTTTGTATTCGTAGAGTTTTGTTTCTATTTCGTCCAAGTTGTTCCCAAGATTCAACCTCCCTGCAAGCTCTAACGCTTTTTTCTTTGCTATCTCCGCCCTTGGCTCATCTTTGCCCGAGGCCTCCCTGTACTCATTTAAGAGCTCCTCAAGCCTCGCATATTCTTCGTAAAGCCCAGAGGTCGTGTATGGAGGGGAGCTGTAGCTGATTAAAGTCCCGTAAAGTCTTCTTTTAGCTATCGTCGCTTCAGAGGTGTTTATAACATGGTAGATGTAGAGGTTTGGCATCGTTCCGATTAAAATGTCTGGAAAGCATTTCGAACTCAATCCTACTTCTTTCCCTTTTGTAAATTCAGCAGTTCCGTGAGTTCCAACATGAAGAACACAATCTGCCTTGAAAACTTTTTCAATCCACTTGTAGAATGCTATGTACTGGTGGTGAGGAGGCTTAGTTTTATCGTGAATTGCTGAATAAAGGTCTTCACCGCTTAGAGGAGGTCTTGAAGGTTGAACACCAATGAAAATGTTTCCTAAGATTACTCCGGGGATTAAAATACCTTTCTCATCAACCATTATTTCTCCTGGCGGCTCTCCCCAGAATTTCATAATTTCCTCCCTAACATCCTCTGGTAGTTCGTTGAAATACCTCAAATACTCTTCAAGGCTCATTCTTGGACATCCAATTTTTTCAGGAGGGTAGAGCTTTGCATTGAAGAGCTTTCTTTCCATGAACAGATCCTTTATCTTAGCTTTTTCAACGTTGTAGCCTTCCTTTTCAAGCTTTTCAAGAATCCTCTCAACGCTCGCGAAGGTGTCTATGTAGGCTGCACTGCCGAGGTTTTCCTCTCCCGGGGGATAATTGTAGATAATTATCGCTATCCTCTTCTTTCCATTTTGCTTCCTTTTAAGATCAAGCCATCTGTTCACTCTATTGACAAAATTATCGACCCTATCCGCTATGGGAACAACTTCATAATCTTTCACACCACAAATAGGAATAGGCTCGACTCCACCATCCATCTCCGGCAGTTCAACAGTGGTTATACCGTGAGTTACATCTAATCCTCTTTCGCTCCTTTCCCAGTCCTTTATTTTTTGCATAAACATCATGGTCGGTGTGAACAGCTTTGCCTTTTTCTTTTTCAGAAATTCTATTGTTGGCCTTGGGTCGCCTCCTAAAGGCCCTCCGTTTAGCCTGAACCACAGCAAGCTGATTATACAATCGATGTCATCTTTAAAGTACTCCCTCATGGCTTTCAGATTCACAATTCCATCAGAATAGACAGGAATTATATTTGCGTTTAGCTTATTTACGATCTCCCTAAGTGTTGGTATGGAAGATTCAAAGTGCATCCCACCGTAAAAGATTATTCCAACAGTTGGCTTGGTTGGATCTATTTGAGGCTTATAATCATACCCATAATTCGGATGATACAGACTAATCCCTGGATATTCAATTGGATCCTCAGCCCTGACGTTCAGTCCCTTTATTTTGCAGATAAAGAGAAACATATTCTTGTAGTTCTCATAGCCTCCATTGGCCCAATACTTCACAATCCTTATGTAACTCCTAGCATCCCTAAGAACTCCAAAAGGAAGAATTTTTCCCATCGCTTCTATAATGGTCTGAATTCTGTTTATCCACTTCTTTACGCTTTCAGGATTTGTTCCGTAAGACATATTAGCTCCTTTTACCTTGCTCATTCTAAAACTGCCGAGCTTTGCAAGGGAAAAGAGGGAAGAGCCGCCAACTAAGATTACAACATCCTTATCCTTATAATCGAGTTCTGTAAGTGAGAGAGGGTCTCCTCTAACGTCTATTAAAACTATGTCTGCCCAATCAACATAACTCTGGAGGTTATCCACCTTATGAAGGTCGTGAGCAAATATTAGCTTGACATCTGCATGCTCCTTAACATTCTCAATTGCCTTCACGATGCTTTTGTTCACAATTGTTGAGATTAAGAGAACCCTTACTCTTTTATTTTCTGCCATAGCTCTTCTACCTCCTCAATATTTTCGCTCCACTGTTCGTCATCCTCAGCTGTGTAGATTTCAATCATTCCACCTTGAACTTCCCCTTCTCCAAGGTGTTCCTCCAAAAGTCCCTCAATTTCAGAGTAAGCTTCCATGAGCCTTTCAATGACCTCATCGCTCGTCTCCCACAAGCCGCGCTCATAAGCTTCAATCAAGCGCCTTGCAATTTCCTCGATGGCGTAGGGATTGTGCTCCTCAAGCCATCTCCTCATTTCTTCATCAAGAACATACTTTTGCGCTATTTCATCAAAAATCCAGCCTTCAACGAGCTTTGTTGTTGCCTCCCAGCCATAGAGATGAAGAATTTTCTTTGAGAACTCGCTCGCCCCTCTATATCCATGCTTTTTCATTTCCTCAATCCATCTGTCATTGAGAAGCTTTGTTCTTGTTATTCTTTCAATTTCCACTTTAATATCAACAATTTTAGTATCGCTTATATCCCTCGTGTCAACTTGGATTATATCTACATCCTTGCCAGTTAAAGCATCTACCGCTGTTTTAAATCCACCGTGATAGGCAAAATAACAGCAGCAGTTCGTTAAGTCGTGCTCATCGCTTATGTGGTTTCTATTGATTACGTCAACGCTTTTGAGATTCAAAACTAATGATTCATGTGCCTCAACTCCAAAGGCATCTTTTCCATAAGCGTAGCCGCTCCACTGAACCCAAACCTTTGCTAAATCCTCATCCTTCTGCCAGCCTGATGACTCAACAGCTAAATTCACTCCAGCCCCGTAAGCCCCCGGAGGAGCAGAGAAAACTTTAAACCTTGCAAACCTTTGTGCTTCTTCAAAACTTTTGCCTAATTCAATAAGTTTTTTAATGTGCTCAATGTAGTGCTTTTTGATGTAGTTCATTTCTAACGGCTCATCCAGCGTAACAACCTTTTCTATTGCCTCGTCGATGAGATATATGTAATTTGGCAAAGTATCTCTCACGATTCCACTTATTCTAACCAGAACGTCAATCCTTGGCCTTCCGAGCTCTTCTAAGGGAATTACTTCAAGTTCAGAAATCACATCTCCTTTCCAGATGGGCTTAACTCCAAGCAAATAGAGAATTTGAGCTATTTGTTCGCCATCTGCCTTATACCCATCTATGCTCCAGAGAACCTGTCCAATGCTTTCGGGATACTTTCCATGCTTCTTCTTGTACTCCTCCAAGAGCTTCTCAGCAGTTTCAACTCCAATTTGCCAAGCTGCTTTGGTTGGCAAAGTTCTTGGATCAACTGCATAAAAGTTTCTTCCCGTCGGTAAAATCTCGAACTTTCCCCTCGTTATGGCTCCCGAAGGGCCTGACTCTACATACTCTCCACTTAGTCCTTTCAAGAATCCTTCATGCTCCTTTTTACATCCAATTATTCTCTCTGCAACTTCAAGGGCTTTTCTAAACGTTTCCTCAAGCTTTTCCTTAGACTTAACTCCAAAGCCAGCCTTTCTAATTTCTTCCTCAATTACTTCAAAGCCTTCACCCTTAAGCAAACGCCCTAAGCTTTTAACTGCTATCCTGTGGAAAATCTCCAACAGTTCTCTGTTCGTAAATCTATTTGTAGTCTCTAAGGGGTTCTTCCTTATCTTCTCGTAGTCTAAGCCTACTGCCTCGGCTATAACGGGCTTAATCGAAGGGGAAGCGTAGGAATCATAAGCCATTGCCGTGGCAATGTATTCCGCTAATTTCTCGGGTTCTTTCGGTGGATGTCCAAAGATATGAAGACCGAGATTAATTTGAGAACCTCTCATTAAATCAGCGTAGCGGTGGATTTCCTCTATCGTTTGCTCTTCATTTTCAGGGGTCGCTATTCTTATCTTGTTTTCTTCAGCTTTCTCCAAAATCTGCTCGTAAATCTTCTTTCTCCTTGCCTCGTCTCCTAGGCTTTTTGCCTTTGCATATTGATTCAAGAGCGAATCCAAATCATCCAAAACTTCAGCTATTGCCATTGGTGGATAAATGTGGTCTATTAGCGTTGCATAGCTTCTTCTCTTGGCAATAACGCCCTCCATTGGATTTGAAACTGCATAAACGTATAAGTGGGGAGTATAATCTAAGCTTGCCTCAGGGATGCATGAAGGAGAAAGTCCAACGCTTTTCCCCGGTCTAAATTCAAAGGTGCCGTGAGTTCCAAAGTGAATCATGACATCAACATTAAACTTCCTCGTTATCCACCTATAGACAGCCCACCACTGGTGAGGAGGAGTTATAGTCGGATCATGGAGGATTCTACAAACTTTTCCATCACATCTCGCCCCAGCACAGCCGAATTTTG
>Ga0180300_10000878_pt1 | contig 13699 bp, 15 predicted proteins | sample GuaBasSediGuay15_FD_121798 | JGI IMG/M metagenome (GOLD analysis project Ga0180300, IMG submission 121798) | Subseafloor sediment microbial communities from Guaymas Basin, Gulf of California, Mexico - Guay15, Core 4569-2, 21-24 cm | ecosystem: Environmental > Aquatic > Marine > Hydrothermal... | reverse complement strand
TTAAAATACTTCTACTTTCAGGAGGAATTTGAATGTTGATATTTCTGTATAATTGCACAGGAAAATTTAAATTGACTCGACAGGAAAGCAACCAAAAAGCTTGATATCAGTTACGAGTCCAAGGTAGTACGCAAGGAGATATGAGAAAATGACGCTAATGAAACCTATGACCTGCACAGATCTCGCTCGGTTTATACACCTTACCGCACGCAGTTCTATTGGGAGGTCTATGGCTACTGGCTCAGAGGAGGACGAGTCTCTGTTTAGTGACGCTATTGACTCTCTACTTAGAGCCTTCAGCTCTAGACTCGTTGAAGTCATGCTCTTTGGCTCTAGAGCTAGAGGCGATTACAAGCCTTGGAGTGACTATGACTTCCTAATAGTCCTTGAGGAGACCAGCTTCGATCAGAGGCTCTATCCTCTCCATCATCTGCCGAGGGATATACACCAGGTAGTAGGCCCCTACAGCCGCTATGAGCACTAGGAAGGATACCAGCGGAATCAGAAATTTCTTCATCCTCTCCCACTCATAACAGGGAGGTTGAGATTCTACTTTAAAAGCTTATCATCACAGAGGCGCATTAAGAGGATGATATTTACGGGCTAATTACCTCCACTATCTGTATGTCGATGTGTGCTAGATTGTTGTCTAAGTCGTACATCTCTAGCATGACTGTAACCTATCCATGCTGTGGGAGTCTATGTGGACAGTTCTGAAGGCGAGTTCTCCCTTCACGCTATGGTTGGAGCTCGGCTTAAAGGAGAAGTGTTGACCTACTGATAGGGAGTCAGCACTCAAGATCCTGACTCTGACTACTTTTTACTAGTTTTAACCCTCATCTTCACCAGTTCCTCGTGCCCCTAGTAAAAGAGTGCAAGTTGGCGCAAATAAAGCCTGCAAAAGTGTAACAGTCATCCAGCCTAATTGAGATTAGGGCTTGTGAAGACCCTGTGAAAGACAGTGTTCCTATTCTGCTTCCAATATTAACTTGAGGTCAGGAGCTACTTCCCTTTTTAATATCCTAAAATGTTCATCGCATGTTACTAACGTAAGACCCCTATTATAGGCTTGAGCTGCTATGACAAGGTCTATTGCTGGTATAGGATTGCCTTTCTTACGTAGTAAAGTCTGCCACTTAATCGCAAGATGATAGTCCTTTTTCTCAGGATATAGGATCTTTGAAGCGTAGTTAAGAGTTGGAGGATATTCTATTATCGTAAGTATCGAGACATAGCCTTGTATTCTTTGTCTATTTTTTGCTATAATCCTCACTACTATGCTCGTGTCATAGAGAACCTCTTCCATTCCCCCTCACCAATAGCACGATAATATTTCATCTCCTCCTCATAGCTCCTAGGCTCTAGGTCTTTAGGATTAATGCCTTGAGCTATAAGTTCCTCTAACAACTCACGCGCATCAACTATTGTTCTCGCTTCTTCGAGCTTTTTGAGGTATTCCTCAATACTCCTTCTAATAACTTCACTCCAATTAATTTCTCTATATTTTCTCATCTTCTCAGCTAATTTACGTGGAATACGTATCGTGAATGTGACAGACATGTACAAACACCGACATACATATGAGCACTTGGCCTATAAAAGCTATTCCCGAGCTAATTCGCTAAATTCAAGGCGCTTCTTTCAGACACTCTCTCCATAAATGGTATCTGAAAGGAGTGAGCAGAACTTTATACTCTTAACTGTCAATACTATCAATCGAGAGCAGGAGATAGCCGAGCTGAGGCTGATCGTCCTGCATGAAATCTTTAAACTTTTGCTTAAGCGAGGGACTTATATGTACACAAGCATGTTTTTATATTCCGAGGTGCCGTCAGGTGGAGAAATCACGTCTATTGATACTGGCACTAATATTGCCATTGACTCTTACCTGCTTTATAATATATCATAAATCGTACACGCCTACCAAGGCTCAGATCAGTAGAAAACCGCAGACCAGTGCTGAGGACATCTACATTCCGAAGGACATAGTCGTCATTCACATAGGCGATAGCAACGAGTTACTCAGTAGAACGTTGGACGTGCTGAGAGATATGGGGATAAGAGTAAATAGCATCAAAGAATTGCCAAGTGATATTGAGGCCCTAAAAGAGCTCTTCTCAGACCTAATTCCAGAAGGCAGGCACGTAGTAATAATGGTTGATGGAGATTAGATAGCAAAACAACTTATGAATGAGACCATCGTCACATTTAATGGAACTGTAACTAGGTTAACAGTAGCGCTGCCACTTCGGAACTTCTTTACGAAAGTGATTTATGCAAGGAATATAGAGCTTAACGCAACATTCATAGCCATTGGTGGGAAGACTAGAGCACTTATAGAGGCATTATACGCTGTTGGGTTGTATCCAGGACCCAAGAAAATATGCGAGTACGATCCCCTAATGATATGCTATAGCCTTGTTCCATCATTTGGGGCAACGATAGCTGATTCCAATAGACCAATACCAATTGACTTCATTCTAGAGACATTATCTAACTGGTTTGAACTAGAATTCAAAGAGAGGGAAATTATAAAAGGAGAGAGTACATGACCAATGCTCAATTCTATTCACCTTCATACTTTAAACTGAGGAGGCGATGATCCTTGAGGTTGAAACTCCTTGCTATAATGGGGATCCTGATCTCTCCTCTAGTTATCTATGCCATATATCATGCCTACCTCTATTGGCCTGTAGTCATTGAGGGCGTTGTTGATCATAAAACAGTACTAGGTGTTAGAGATGGGGTTGTATTTGAAATACTAAAAGTCGCTCCTCATGGCGTGTGGTTCAAGGACAAGGAGGTTATATCTTTCCTTGGTAATGCTTCATTAGACCCTTACAACTTCACATTAGATGGTCTAATTGAGGTAATTAAATCCCGGTATGATGAGGTGTACTGTACGATTTCAATTAGGACTAGGTATGGAGACCCAGTAAATGGCTTAAAGCCAGGAGAGACATTAGGTTACATTGCCGATATAGAGTACTTCGACCTCTTTAAATTGGGATCTAAGGTGAAGGTGGCCATTACGAGAGCCAGTAGGGTGAAGATAGTTAAAATAATTGAGATCATAGGTGTGGATCATTTATATGAGGAACGTAAGTCTTCCCATAACAATACTACTTTTAGAGTTTAGCTCGGATATGTGCTGTCAATGCCTTCTTTAACTGCTATCTCGTGCACTTGCTTATCGCCTGTATATAGTCTCTGAGCTTCTATGTGCTTTGCTGAGACTATCTGGAGTGCATCAGCTTCATGCACATGGTACTTTTTCAATAACGGGCCAGGCCTGCATAGATAGTCTGGTCTTGACTGATATAATTCTCAATAGCTTTAACTTCAACAGCCTTGCGGTCTCGCCTAGGAATTGATATCTGGCTTTCTCATAGTCTCCGTGTACTTAACCATCCTCGCCTATAATACTTATCGAGCACACCAAGGAACTGCCAATATCCCATGCTGAGAATAAGAGGATGAATTCCTCATTTAATGTCCTATGGTACACTCTACTGACTACATAGCTTCCAGCTTCTAATGCATAATGCTTCACAATAGCACTTGAGTCTAAATACACAATGGTCAAAGCCTTGATCTCCTCAGCTCCCTGATTGTTTTTCCTGCATTCGTAGCTACCTTTGGCTTAACGGGGGACATCACTAATAGTACCTCTTTTTCATGTTCTAGTAGCTTCTCTAAGGCCCTGATGATTTAGGATATCACTGACCTTATCCTCGATGGCTTCCTCAACAGCTTGACTAAGAGCCCTTAATCCCCTCTCGCTTCCGATCTCAGATTTAAACTTCTCCAGAGCTCACGGTTTATCATGGTGCTAGTCTTGATCTTATCTTCCATACAGTAATCCCTAAATAAGGTCAGGAAAAGCACATTTGAGTGCTCTTACTCAAATGAAGGGCACTCACTGATGAGCTGATACTAGATCTCAACCATCTGTAGCTTATAAGGATAAGGTCAGCACTCAAGATCGCAATCATCGCTTAATAGCTCAGCGGGGCTAGAGTCATCACCATCATCTATCTATTTACCATAGACTCTTCTAAAGCTTTCTGTTATATTGGAGGCGGAGTTCTATAGCGCTCTTCTCTTCTGAGGTTGAGCCATCTGATGAAGTCCTCTGAAGGTTTGTTTTTCTCATAAAGCTCTCTCCTAAGATATTCCAGAGGCCTATTCTCCTCTTCCCTATATTCAGCCATTGTCTTGACGTTCTTATTAATGCTCTTGAGTTCCGCCATGACCTCATACCATGCTGGATCCCTTAGCATGTGGTGGTCGACTATGACTTCATCATACTGGCTAGCTATTATCTTTAGGTTTCTCAACCCTCTTTGAACGCTATCCTTGCTCACTTTATTTCCTGCCAAGTAAAGTGGTGGTCCGCCTATGATTATGATGTTCGCCTTTATGTGAACAATAATGTCCCTATACCTGTCCGATATAGGCCCTTGTACATCAGGAACAAAGAGCAATCTCTCGTCTTCAGTCTCTATTAGAAGCGGAACTACATATCCTAGTGCAGTGCCATCCTCACCATGGGGTCCTGGCTCAAGAGCTCTAAGCTTAACTTCATCATATTCGAAGACCTTACCATCAGCTTCATGGATTTTCACCTTGACTTTAAAGTTCTCTAATGCTCTTAGAAGCCTATGAGCTCTGATTCTCTGACTCACGTTTATTTTGCTTCTCCAGCTCTTGACAATGACCTCCTTGTCATCATATATGATGATGTCTTCATCAGGGATGCTCCAAGACCACACGTAGTCTGTCCTATCTAATCTTGCATAATGATCATAGTGATAATGACTGATGAATATTACATCAGCCCTCTGAGCATACTCCTTAATCCTTCTCTTAGCCTCTACTAAAGCCTTGTACTCTACTGGATGAGGAAGGAGGGAGAATCTAAGCCCCAAGGCGGCTCCTGGGTCTAGAAGGATTCTTAAGCCTTTTACCTCCACGTATGTGCACATGGATCTGACTCCCATGGACTCGGCTGCTACAGGCACTACTTTCATCACTTCCTATCACTCTCTTTTCACTCTTAAGCTCAACTTGGAAAAGCTTTACGCACCTAATATTCCAAGATAATCTAGAATATTCCTTCATGGATTTTCCTCCATCCCCTATATGCTATCATGTAGGCACTAGCCATATGTCTATCCAGTCCTTTCTCCCTCATTATCTGTTTATGAGTCTTACTATTACTCGTCCCTGCTGGATTAACTAGGATTATGATATAGTTCATTCTTAATGCTCTTATAATACCATGAACCAATATCTGCCTCTTCGGGAATTTAGTAATCTTTCTATTAGCATAGGGATTCTTAGTACTATGCCTTGTCTTAATAATGAATAAGTCTTCAAAAGGTTCGCCTTGGAATATTCCCAATATTGGGAAATATTCAAAGGTGAACCTTTATACTATTACTCAACAACATGATCGTAAGGTGGTTGAATTGAGAGTCCCCATGTCCGCCTTCGAGGTCAAACCTGTACTTCAGCCCTTGGAACTACCTTCTGACTCAGATCTGTGGTCATCAGCTCCAAGATTAGCTGCCATGGCCTGGGTGAGAGGACCTCCTAAGCCAAGACACGTTGAGCGAGAGAAGGAAACTCCCCCAGAGGAGGTGGATCTAGCCTCTTTAGCCAAGAAAGGGGAGGTAGTCCTCAAGTCATCAGTGAAGGTCTTCTCAAGTGAAGATATAACACGTATGACAACACTCCTGACTGACGTGGACGCTATTGTGTTAAAGGCTAATACTCGATATGATGAATCCCTGCTATCACATCTCATCAATCTTGGCAAGCCAATATTGCCTGAGTGGGATAGATGGGGATATGCTTGGTATGGCAGGTACCTGCTCGGTAAGCTTAGGAGGCTTGGCTCCTCCACTTTTGTTCCAGCTGGAGCAGATGATGTAAAGGCATTGATAGGTGCTTTAAGAGCAGTGAAGTTTCTTAGGTGCATGAGGACCTTATATGTAGGCGATATTCCTCCTCACGGTATATTTGATGTGAACTATGACTTTGACCTCATCATGAGAAAGTTTGGAACTACCTTCATCAGGATAGACTTTGAAGATTACATAAGAGAGATAAACGAGGCAAGCGATGAGGATGCTAGAAAACTTGCCAATCTATGGAAGGGTCAATGTAAGATCTTGGACGGGAGAGAGGAGAAGCTTGACTTTTATGCGAAGGTCTATATTGGTATAAAGAGTCTTCTTGAAAGATATACTGCAAATGCCATAACAATTGACTGTGCATGGCTTCCTGACCCTGAGTATGTCTCATGTACAGCATTTTCTCTCCTCATAGATGAGGGAATTCCAGCAGGATGTGAAGGTGATATAAACCAGCTCATAATGATGGCAGCGCTTATGGCTATATCCAGACAGGCCGTTTTGATGGGTAATCTTAATGAAAATGCAACTCATCAAGATATAGAGAATGGCATCATTGTTATAAACCATGATGTCCTTCCCTTCAGCATGAGGTGTAAAGGTTGTCCTATAGTGTTAAGAGACTTTCATGCGCTAGGAAAAGGGCTAACTCCTTATGCTGAGCTTGAGAAAGGAGCTTTAGTGACAATAGCAGGTTTAGATGAAGGCATGGAGAGGATATGGGCTACTACGGGGAGAGTAGCATGGACCAAGGACACGACACACTGTAGAGTGGCTATAGGCATCAAAGTTAGTAATGCTAAGAGGATCATGAGCGAAGCTTTTGGTCATCACCCAGTAGTGACATACGGTGACCACATAAGGCCTCTTCAGGTCTTTGCAAAGCTGCTAGGACTCGACTTCATACACATGTAGCCACCATTACATGGAAGCAGATCATGGCCTCTTTGATACTTTTGTCACTTTTATAAATCTCTTCTGTCAGGATATGCATGGGCTGAGAGTATGGGCATCTTCTTTAGCATAGCCATGAAGGGGCCCGAGGGTAAATTATCTATGTGGCCAAGGTGGAAACGTTATCATGTAGAGGAAAAGCCGGAGGAGTATATAGTCTATGTAGAGTTGCCTGGGGTCAAGAAGGAGGATATAGAGCTGTATGCAAGCGATCACATGATATTCGTTAGAGCTAAATCATCCATAAAGCTTCCAAGCTCACCTGAAGCCATAGAGCTCCCCATAAGGCTAGAGGATAGCATAGATGTAGATGCTGTTCATGCAAAGTACGAGAACGGCCTCTTGACGGTAAGAGCTCCTAAGAGAGGAGCTCGTCGTATACCCATCAGTTGAAAGGCCCAAGAAATCGCGTTGAGAGAATCATAATACGCTCATATAATGGCTCAGTACTACATGGTTAGATGCCTTTTGAGAATAAATAGGTGCTCATCATCAACACTACTAGTCAAGAGGCAATCTATTTAAAGACATACTGCCCACTAGACATGATGATGAAGGTGCGAATTGCTGAGCACGTGATGATAGATTGGCTAGCTGAGCGTGGTCTTCATGTCGCTACGTGAAGCCTTCTTCTCAACTCTCATCAGGCTTGGGAATAGACAAGGTCTTCTTCTTGATGTTGGATGTGGAGAGGCCAGGTTTCTACTCGATGTGTCCAAGTTTTTGGAAAACTTTCTACTAATAGGCCTAGATGTTGACCTGCTGTCTATACAAAGGGCATGGCGTAGATTGCGCCTCATGAAGATGGCCACAAAGGCTTGCCTCATCTCATCATCTGCTCATAGTCTTCCCTTTCGGGATGAAGTGTTCGACCTAGTAACTGCCGTGATGTTATTTCATGAATTTAGGCCTGCCGCTAAGCTAATAGACTTCGTCGTGGAGGCAAGGAGAGTACTCAAGGATGATGGCCTCCTAGTGGTTATAGATAAGTTCAAGTATACTCCTCATGACAGTGCTGAGGCCTCCTCACTTAGGCTTGAGGAAATATATCATGAGGCTCTAAGCCTAGCACATAACCTGGACATATGGGGTCTTCATGAGGTGGAAGATTATACTCGGCTATTAGCAAAGGCTGGCATGAAAGTAATCAGTGTTGTCATCAGTGGGCCAGGGGAGTATCTAGATTATGAAGAGTTCATTAGAAGGATTCGTGGCAGCGTACGAGACACCATACAGAAAGTCAAAGATCCTAGACAGCGCGCTCTTCTCTTCAGGAGATACACCGAAGCACTCAACAACATCAGGATACATGGCTATAGAAGGAGTCGTGTTCTGATGATACAGGCTAAAAAGACAAGTTCCTAGTATTACTATAGTGCACTTAATTGATAAAATATCATAATATCCCAAGCAACTCTACACTATTATGTGCTATGGCACATAATATAGTTTAATAACCCCTTAGGTAAGCCTAATTTTAGGCTAGCCTAAACTCAGCACGAGGTGTCTTCAGATGACTGATCCAATAAAGCTAAGTGAGGCTGAAGTGGGAAAGGCGTATGAGGTGATCAAGGTAGAAGGCCCTGCCTTGATAAGGAGGCGCATCATGGATATGGGCATCATTCCTGGAGCCAAAATTAAAGTGCTTCGCCTAGCACCTCTTCTTGATCCCATTGAGATTCTGGTACGAGGAGTTCCTCTTAGTATAAGGAGGGCTGAGGCTCAATACATCATAGTGAGGGAGACTTCATGAAGGGCACTATCAAGCTGGCTCTAGCTGGTAGTCCCAACGTGGGAAAGTCTACCATATTCAACGCTCTAACAGGCGGAAGAGCTTGGGTGGGCAATTGGCCTGGAGTTACTGTGGAGAAGAAAGTTGGCGTGATGAAACTGAACGGCTATAAAGTTGAAGTAGTAGATCTCCCAGGAATCTATAGTCTTACAGCCTATAGCATAGACGAGCTAATAGCTCGTAACTTCATAATCGAGGAAAGGCCTGATGTGGTCGTGGTGATCGTGAGCGCTATAAACCTTGAACGTAGCCTTTACCTTGCTGTTTCTCTTCTTGAGCTTGGAGTCAACCTAATCGTTGCACTCAATATGGTAGACCTTGCAGAAAGAGAAGGTTATGTAGTCGATGTGAAGAAGCTTGAAGCTCTACTCAGAGTTCCAGTCGTTCCTACCATAGCTATTAAGGGTATTGGTATTGATAAGCTAAAGAATATAATCATCCAGTCTATCAGCAATCCTAGGAGAAATCCAGCCATAGTAGACTATGGTGACCCTATTGAAAAAGCTATCTCTAGGCTATGCTCCTTCATGAAGACTCATACACCTGAAGTAGTACATACATACCATCCGAGATGGCTTGCGATAAAGCTTCTTGAAAACGATAGGGATGTAGTCGAAAAAGTGAAGCTTCTTCCTAAGGGCGATCTACTAATCAATATGGCTAATGAGATGAGAAAGGAGCTCGAAAGCGTTGTTGGAGACCTTGAGGTATACATGGTCAATCAACGCTATGCTAAGATCCTTGAGATAGTGGATAAAGTGGTAAGGAGAGTCAGGGTTAAGGGGATTAGTGTAAGTGAACTCCTTGATACAGTACTTCTTGACAAATTCTTGGGCTTGCCTATTACCATAACATCCATATACTTGATGTTATACTTCGCCTATAATGTGTCATTGCCTCTAGTCGATCTGGTTGATGCCTTATTCAGTAGTCTAGCTGACTACACCAGGCTCATACTTCAGGATAAAGCACCCCTGCTTGCATCGCTTTTAGCCGACGGCATAATAACGGGAGTGGGAACTGTACTAGTGTTCACCCCCATGATAGCCATATTCTACATCCTTGTCGCCATACTTGAGGATGTAGGATACATGGCTAGGGTGGTCTTCGTATTGGACAAGGTGTTGCACAGGTTCATGCTACCTGGCAAAGCTATAGTTCCCTTGATACTTGGCTTTGCTTGCAATGTGCCAGCTGTTCTCTCAGCTAGAACCATAGAAGATGAGAACGATAGAAAGACTGTGATCATGATATGCCCCCTCTCTACGTGTAGTGCACGCCTTCCAGTGTACTTGATCATAGCTTCTGCAATCTTTGGAACTTACGCAGCTTTAGCCATAACTAGCATGTACGTACTAAGTATAATCTTCGCTTTGGTGATAGGCTTCCTGTTTAAGTCATTTATCTTCAAAGGCCCTTCGATAGGGTTTATAATGGAGCTTCCTCCATATCTCATGCCTCAATCGAGGACGGTGCTTATCAAGACCTGGGAGAGAACTAAGAGGTTTCTAACCAAGGCAGGAACAGTGATCTTGGCTGCAGCCATCCTTGTGTGGCTCCTCTCTATAACAGGCCCTAAGGGATTGATAGGCCCTGAGGCGCTTGAGGATCCAGCTCTTCTCAAAGCTAGCTGGGTTGGGGCTATAGGAAGAGCTCTACAGCCCATATTTACGCCCATGGGCTGGGATTGGGGAGCTACTATCGCTCTCTTCTTTGGCTTCATGGCTAAAGAAGTAGTAGTGAGCACCATGGCCATGGTGTATGGAGCTGAGGAGACATCCTTAGGAAGAGCTATATTAGCCCACTTCTCTCCACTATCGGCTTATGCATACATGATCTTTGTGCTCCTCTACGTGCCTTGCGTAGCCACTATGGCGGTCATAAGGAGTGAAATCGGCCTTAAATACGCTGTTCTGACCATAATGTATCAAATGGTCTTAGCCTATCTGGCCTCATTAGCCGTGATGTTTATCGGCATGATTCTAGGCCTGGGGTGACCATCATGCGAAAGCTGTATGTCTCGTCTTTACTCATTGGAGCAATGTATCTGATAGCAGGCATTGTGGCCATAGTTAACTGGTCATCAATGCTTTTAGGCATAGAGCCCATCCTTTCGATTGGCTACATACCTCCTGATGCTGGCTTCGCATTGGTGATGATAACTATTGGCATCACCATGATTGCTGCTGCCTATTTCCGAGATAACATTGCTAAGTGTCTAGCATGTGCTCTCGTGGGGAGCGGGCTAGGCATAGCTTCAGCATTTATTCAGATCGCAGTGACTCTTGCCGTAGGGCTTGATGTTATAATAACATGGGAAGAAGGCGATGTCTTAGGTACTATCTTCGATGTACTCAGAGAAGGCATCATAAGGGCTGACGTAGTGTTAGGCCTACCTGCCTTAGTCCTGTTCATGATGAGCTATAGAGCTCTGAAAAGACTTCTCTAGCCTCTTCTCTTCTTCACCTTAATAGCCATCCTCAATGGACGGAATAAAGCCCCATAGTCCTTCATCCACGTCAAACAGCACCTGAGAGTTGTGTGTCAAAGAGTGAACATAATTTTACCTCATAGTACCTTAAGTTTTAATACGTAGGCTCTTCCTAATAGTCTATGGGTAAGGAGGGTTATACTCATGCATCCCTACGTCAGATATCTGCTAGGAAGGCTAGCTACCTACGCTGGAGTAGTGTTCTTCGCCATACTAATAAACTTCATAATACCGAGAATGATACCAGGCGATCCAATAAAGATGATCCTTGGTAAGCTATTACTCCAAGGAACCAAGGTTGGTGGCGAAGAACTGGTAGAGGCCTACAAGAGGATGTTTGGCCTCGAAGGTGACATCTGGACACAATTCGTCTGCTACTTAAGAGAGCTCCTAAGAGGTAACCTAGGCTACTCCATAGCCAACTTCCCAGCTACGGTAATGGAACTAATACACATGGCTTTACCTTGGACCATAGGCCTTCTCTCAGTCACAGTGGTTCTGGCATGGATAATAGGCTCTATCCTGGGAGCCCTTGCAGGATGGAAAGGTGCTGAGTCAAAAGTCTGGGGATACGTAGCACCTTTCGCTCTAGTGTTCAGCATAATCCCCTACTACATGTTTGCAGTGATACTAGTATTCCTTCTAGCCTACTTAATACCAATATTCCCCATGTCAGGGGCATACTCAATAGGCATGATACCCTCCCTAAGCTGGTCATTCATAGTGGACGTTATAAGACACTCTATACTACCAGCACTCAGCATTCTCATAACGTCGCTTGGCTGGTGGTTCCTCAGTATGAGGTCATTGATAATAATGATTAAAGGTGAGGACTACATACTTATGGCTGAGGCTAAAGGATTGAAGGAGAAGACCATATTGTGGAGCTATGCCTTCAGAAATGCCATGCTTCCACAAACCACAGGCCTTACGCTAGCCTTAGGAAATATAGTGGGAGGAGCTCTACTAACGGAGATAGTCTTTGCCTATCCTGGTATGGGCTGGTTGCTTTACAATGCTATTACAAGCCTTGACTATCCTGTGATTCAAGGAGTAGTCCTCATCATAATACTCGCTGTGTGCACGGCTACTTTCATTATAGACATGATATATCCCTTTATAGACCCGAGAATAAGATATGGGGCTGAGTAGCATGAGGAAGGAAAGTTTACCCATAGAGAGAAGCAGACTCGGAGCCTTCACAAGGAGAGCAAAAGCAGTTCTCAAGGAGGTCTTCTCAAACAACAAGCTGAAGGTAGGCTTCATAATGTTAGTAGTCATAGCGCTTATGGGAGTCGTAGGCAGGAGAATGCTGCCCTACGACCCCTTAGCCGCTGGTATATTCATGATAGACCAGCCTCCCAACCCCAAGCACATCCTTGGTACAGACAGTCTTGGAAGAGATATCTTTGCTCAGCTTCTGCTCGGCATTGAGAACTCATTGACAATAGGCTTCATAGTGGCAATAATAGGAACTGTCGTAGGATCGACAATAGGCTTCGTAGCTGGATACTATGGAGGCATTGTAGATGCCGTATTGAGAAGCATAACTGATATATTTCTCGTAATTCCTATGCTGCCTCTCCTGATCCTCATATCATCCTTCGTCAGAGTAGTCGATATATGGATGATGGCCATGATATTGTCAATATTCGCTTGGGCATGGCCAGCTAGACAGATCAGAGCTCAAGTGCTCAGTCTAAAGGAGAGGGACTTCGTATACATGGCAAAGCTATCAGGTATGGGAAGCATGGAGATAATATTCATAGAGCTCATGCCACACATGTTTCAGTGGATGGGCGCCAACTTCTTCAACTCAGTCGTCTGGGCAATACTAACTGAAGCAGGTGTTGAGTTCCTAGGGCTTGGGCCTCAGAACACCATGACCTTGGGAATGATACTGTACTGGGCCATGTATCACGCTGCAGTCTTCAGAGGCATGTGGTGGTGGTGGGTACCTCCTATAATAATGATAGTCCTCATCGCTGTATCACTTTACTTGATACACATAGGGCTTGATGAGATCGTAAATCCAAGACTGAGAAGGCTATAGGGTGATGAGTATGGAGAAACTAGTAGAGGTTAGGAACCTCAAAGCCTACTACAAGACAAGGTCTGGTGAAGTTAAAGCTGTAGATGGGGTCAGCTTCTACATAAGACCAAAGGAGATCTTTGGCATAGCTGGCGAATCAGGGTGCGGCAAGTCAACTCTAGCTCTAGCCATGCTAAGGCTCCTTAAGCCTCCAGGATACATTGCTGGAGGCCAAGTCATCTTTCAGGGAAAAGACCTTCTAAAGTTGAAGGCTGAAGAGCTTCGCTCTCTGCGATGGAAGTACATATCCTACATACCTCAGAGCTCCAGGAATGCTCTAAAGCCAGAGAAGAGAATTAGAGACCAGATCGCTGATGTTATCAAGACTCATGAGGGGGAGATACCTGATGAGGAGATAGATAAGAGGATAGAGGAACTCTTCACCAGCACCGGTCTCTCTCCTGCAGTAGCCAAGATGTACCCTCATGAACTGAGTGGAGGAATGAGAC
>Ga0180300_10000876_pt1 | contig 13711 bp, 18 predicted proteins | sample GuaBasSediGuay15_FD_121798 | JGI IMG/M metagenome (GOLD analysis project Ga0180300, IMG submission 121798) | Subseafloor sediment microbial communities from Guaymas Basin, Gulf of California, Mexico - Guay15, Core 4569-2, 21-24 cm | ecosystem: Environmental > Aquatic > Marine > Hydrothermal... | reverse complement strand
GTGAGAGTTCATTCAGCATCCCGTTGCCGGTAGCCTCACTCTCACTGGCCGGTTCACACGGCCACTACCGGCTATCTCTCCAACGAGGGAATCGCCGGCTACTTTTCAAATTATTGAAGCACTCATTACTACTAGCAAGAGTATTTAAACTTTTCGGTGCTCACCTTTAGAGTGTTTGCATCCCCTCCCTTTCGGAAGGGGTCTTCCCAAAAAGATAAAGACGAAAGAGTCGTTGTGGTAGCTACGGGACATGGTCTTAAGGATACTAAGACATGGGAAACTTTTATTAAATTTTAACCCTTTCTCTTTTTGATGCCCTATGCTTTATGAAGAAAGGAGATTCAGCAGATTCACGTTTCTCATCACGCTTCCAGCATACATTGGTCTTTTGGCGGGTCTTTGGGGGACCTATCATGCAGGCGAGGGTTTTGAAGTTATGGTGGCAGTTTTTATTGTAATTGTCATGATTTTGATAGACTTGTTGAGTTTTAAAATAGAAATAGACGACAGAGAGATAAGGCTTCGCGGCACCGTGGGTTTTATTATTAGGAAAACGATTAAAATTGAGGATATCGAGAGCTTTGAGGTTAAAATAGGTTGGGTAGGTTGTTGGGCCCCAATAAGATTCAATTTTCCAGCTAAAGGCTGTATAATCATCCACAAAAGAGGAGTCGACGTGGCCTTCACAACAAATAACCCAGAGGAAATTGTAATGGTTTTAACTACTCTTGGCGTTTCACGAGAAGTCTAGCGCCCTTAACCTCGATTATTTTGACTTTTTCCTTCTTTTTGGCAGCTCCATTCAGGCATTCGGCAATCCAGAGCTCGTTCCCAACTTTTACAACTCCTTTTGGATTAAGAGCCTCAATAACTATTGCCTCTTTTCCAATCAATGTCTCGGGGCCGACTTCTACTCTTTTATCAAAGACTTCCCAGAGGAATTTAACGGCAATAACATCCTTAAAAATAAGAAATCCTATTACAGCGAGAGCAGGCTTTAGGGGAACTTCTATTCCAGCCCTTGGCAAAATAAAGAACAGAAATATTCCAACGACTATTTCATCGGCCAAGATACTAAGGATTTTGAGGACATTTTTAATATAAGTCTTCATTTTACCTCTCACACTCCTAGATTAGGTAATCCGCCATATATAAGCATGAGCAGTCCCACGAATACAGGCTGGTGAATTACATAAATCTTCAGGGTGTTTCTCCCTAGGAAGCATATAAAATCTATGACTGGGTTGTCTAGATTGCTGATGTTGAATTTTCTCTGGCCATTTGGATACAGTATCCCGCCAACGGCTGTGCCCAGTAAGAAAACCCCAAACCATGGGAATATAGGAAAATAATCTAAGGTGAAGAACTGGTGAGGAGTTATACCTAATGGTAAGAGAAACAAGCTCTCAGCGTGAATTTCCCTTACTATCTCACGGCCCAGAAGGAATAAAGGTGCTATAAAAATGTTTTTCCATCCTAATTGGTAGAAGGGGATGATGAGCAAACTTGCAACTCCTAAGAAGTGCAGAACCCCAAAGTAAATTGTCCCTCTTTCCAGAAGAAGATATGTGGTGAGAGTTATTAGCACTCCAAGACCAAACAATTTTGCAAACCTGAGCAAGTACTTCTTTATGCTTTTCCTCCCTCTCGCGTGACTTATCCACAAAGAAAGCCCAGAGATGGACACAAAGAGGGAAGCAGTTGCATAGGCAAAGAATTTCCAGAAAATCTTATGCTCAGAATAACCAAGGAAAAATTGCAAATCAGTGACAAAATTTGAAATTAACATCATAATTAACGCTATTCCTCTAGCAAAGTCTATTTCCCAAAATCGCTTCGAATAAATCTCACTACCAAACATCAAAGACTATAAACTTTAAGGCTTATTTAAGTTTGGTGCTGATATCCGAGGTGTTTCCATGAGGGTTATTAAAACAAGAGCAAAAAGCATCTATACAAAAAGCGGAATTCCTGGAGTGGATTGGGTTATAAACCAATATGTAGGTTGCCAGTTTGGGTGTAGGTATTGTTATGCTAAGTTTATATGCAAATGGAAGCCCTACGGTGACTGGGGCACATGGGTGGAAGCAAAAATTAACGCTCCAGAACTGGCAAGAAAGAGAGTTTATGGGGAGGTTTTCATGTCAAGCATCTCTGATCCCTATCAACCAATTGAGAGGGAGCTCAAACTAACAAGGAGAACCCTCCGGATGATGGATAAGAGAAATAAATTGAGTATTTTGACTAAGTCTCCGCTTGTGGTGAGAGATATTGATATTTTCAAACTCTTTGATGAGATTGAGGTGGGCCTAACAATAAACAGCTTTGAAGGGAAGGAAAAGCAGCTCATAGAGCCATTTACACCCTCCCAAAAGCTAAGGATAGAAGCATTAAAAACCCTGAAAGATGAAGGGATTAAAAACTATGGGTTTATAAGCCCGATAATTCCTGAAATTACTGATATTGAGGCCATAATTAAAGAAACAAAAGGGATTGTAGATTATCACTCCTTTGAGGTTCTCAATCTAAAGGGTGCTGGAAGAGAGTTCGTAGAGATTTTAAAGGAAAACTTCCCGGAAAGTTATGAGATCATGATAAATGAGAATAAATTTTGGAAATTTGTTAAGGAGTTGATAGCACTTATAAAACACTTAGATATTAAAGCTGAGGAAGTAGAAGTTCACAGAGGGGGCTGGGAAGTTATAGAGGTGAAATGAATGAGGATAGCCACGGTAAACGGTCTTTATCTCGAAATTCCGGATGTGAGGTATTCCTTTTTTGACACTCCGTATATTCCTCACAAGCTCGCTACCGCTGTGGATGTCTACTTTGATGAAAAAGCTTTATTTCCATTTGAGGAGGGTAAATTGGTTGAGGTAAGGAAGATAAAGACTCCCCGATACATTCCAGTTAGCGAAGACTACCTTCTAATTTTTGAAGTTGAGGATTTTTGTTTGAAGGTCCTTCATGTAGAGCCGAAGATTAAAATTGGTGAAAAAGTCTTTCTTGGTGATGAAATCGGAAGGTTAATCTATTCTGGATTTTTCTCTCCTTGGAGCGATAAGCATGCGCATTTTGAAGTAAGGTCCTGTAATGACAGGTATAGAGCTAGAGGTGGGATTACACTTTTCCCAGAAGTTAGAGGTCTTGTTCCCATTATTAAAGGAGTGGAATTTGAAGTTATTGAGAAGGAAGAGCACTACATCTGGTTAAAGTCGCTTCGAAAAAGCGGCAGGGGAATGACGCCCTTTGACAACATTGAAGGAGGGCTGCCCCACTATCACTATGGTGCAATATTCAACGAAGGAAAAGCCGAACTCTTTGGGAAGATCGTGGAAGCCAGTGAAGTTTTACCCAATGGAGTTGGAGTCTTCAAGGCAGATTTTGATGTTTTTGCTAATGGAATTAAGGTCAAGGGTGTTGGAGTTTTCTGCAATGAAGAGAAGCTTAAGCTGATTGGTGGGGATTTTGAGATTGGAGATACTATGGAGTTGCGGATTGTTTAATTTTGGTTGATATTTGCAAGCATATCCACAAACTATATAATATTTCAATCGATATATTTTATGACTTTGTTTTTATTTAATTTGATGTATATAGAGGTGTGTGGTATGGAAAAAGTAGAAGAAATTCCGAAGGAAACCCTGCTTGAGATATACAAAACCATGCATAAGATTAGAACCTACGAAGAAACACTAGCAAAGTGGTACTATGAAGGAAAGACTCCGAGATTCGATATATCTGCAGGCCCAATTCCAGGAGAACTCCACCTATCTTCTGGTCAGGAATCAGCAGCAGTTGGCGTTTGCCTGCATTTGAAACCTGAAGACGCTGTAGTAGGAACTCATAGGGCCCATCACTTTGCAATAGCAAAGGGGGTTGATCTAAAGAAGATGACTGCTGAAATTTTTGGAAAAGCTACGGGATTATCAGGAGGAAAGGGTGGCCATATGCACTTATTTGATGCATACCAAAACTTCAGTTGTAGTGGAATTGTTGGTGCAAGCTTTCCACAAGCCGTTGGTGTGGGAATAGCTGCAAAACTAAAGGGAGAAGACTACGTTGCTGTTGCTGTTGGTGGAGATGGTGCTGCTAACCAGGGAACCTTTCATGAGGCCCTTAACTTAGCTGCAATTTGGAAACTACCAGTGATTTTTGTAATAGAAGATAACAGCTGGGCTATATCCGTTCCGAAAGAGAAATCCACGGCAGTTTCAAAGAACAGCGAGAGAGCTGCTGCTTATGGAGTTCCAGGTGTGAGTGTGGATGGAACTGACGTCATAGCGGTTTATGAAGTGGCCAAAGAAGCTGTTGAGAGAGCAAGAAGGGGAGAAGGGCCCACCTTGATTGAGATAAAAGTTTATAGATTGAGGGGTCACTTTGAGGGTGATCCACAGCATTACAGGCCCAAGGAAGATCTAGAGCTTGCTAAGCAAAAAGATCCACTCTTAAATTTCGAAAAGGCACTCTTAGAAAAAGGTATTGTCACAGAGGAGGAACTCAACAAGATCAAAGAGGAGAATATTAAGGAAGTTCAAGAGGCTATTGATTTTGCTGTAAACAGCCCATATCCTGAGCCCGAAGAAGCTTTAAAGGCCGTTTTTGCGGGGGGTGAGTGAAATGGCAAGAAAACTTCCCATGTATAAAGCTATTTCTGAAGCAATAGCTCAGGAAATGGAGAGAGATAAAAATGTATTTGTCATGGGCGAGGACATTGGAGCGTATGGAGGAATCTTTGGTGCAACCTCTGGTCTTCTTGAGAAATTTGGACCTGAGAGAGTTAGGGACACTCCAATAACTGAGTCCGCTTTTATAGGGGCTGCTTTGGGAGCGGCATCAAAAGGGATGAGACCAATAGTGGAGCTCATGTTCGTTGATTTCTTTGGAGTCGCTATGGATCAGATTTACAACCACATAGCAAAGGCCCACTACATGTCGGGTGGGCAGGTAAAGATGCCAATAGTTATAACAACTGCAATGGGTGGAGGATACAGTGATGCGGCTCAACACTCTCAATGCCTCTATGGACTCTTTGCACACGTCCCAGGCTTGAAGATAGTGATTCCCTCGAACTCATACGATGCAAAAGGTCTCATGATTTCGGCAATTAGAGATGACAATCCGGTGATGTACTTCTTCCACAAGGGCCTTATGGGACTTGGATGGATGCCCTCTCCACCAGAGGCTGCTGTTGAAGTTCCGGAAGAGCCCTATACTGTGCCAATTGGAGAGGCAAAAGTGGTTAGAGAGGGAAGTGATGTAACGATTGTCGGTGTTGCTAAGACTGTGCATGAGGGAATATGGGCCGCAGAAGAGCTCGAAAAGGAAGGTATGAGTGCAGAGGTTATTGATTTGAGGAGTCTAGTTCCATTGGACAAGAAAACTCTCTTAGAGTCTGTAAAGAAGACCGGTCGCTTGGTAATAGCAGATGAGGACTACAGGAGCTATGGTATGAGTGGAGAAATCATTGCCACAGTTGTTGAGAATGGAATCTCATTGGAGGCACCACCAGTTAGAGTTGCTTATCCAGATGTTCCCGTTCCTTACAGCAGGGTTTTAGAGAAGTATGTCCTTCCTGACAAAGAGAAAATCATCAACGCTGTAAAGAGCATAATGTGACTTAACATCGGAGGGGAAAGAATGGAAATTGAAGTCAAGGTTCCAATAGTTAGTCAGGAGGACAAAAAAGGTGTAGTAAACCAGTGGTATAAGAAGGATGGAGATGTCGTAGAAGAAGGCGAAGAAATAGCCGAAGTTATGATAGAAAAAGTCACAGTGCTTGTAAAAGCTCCAGCAAGTGGCAAGCTTAAGATATTAGTGCCTGAAAATGGTGAAGTGTCTCAGGGAGATGTAATAGCTGTTGTAGAAACTGCATAGTTTTCAAAACTTTTAATTATTCTTTTTTCTTAATTTTTATCATGAGTTTGAGAGTTTTGTTCAGTGAGTATCCTGACCCTTATTTGAACATAGCCTTTGAAGAAGCTCTTGCAAGGGTTAGGGGTGTTGATACTATTAGTGACACACTGAGGATATGGAGAAATAAAAAAGCTCTGATTTTGGGGCGATTTATGAAAGTTGAAGAGGATGTTAACCTAGAAAATGCTAATAGGTTTCGATTTCCGATAATAAGACGATTTACTGGAGGAGGAACAGTTTATCATGATGAGGGGTGTATAAATTATTCTCTTGTCATTAAAAGGGACGTAAGGTATCCACTAGACTATCTTTATGCTCATCTTCTAAAAGGGACCCTACTTGCTCTGAAGAAACTTGGCCTGAGGCCATATTTAAAAAACACTAACGATGTTGTTGTTAATGAAAGAAAAGTTTCTGGCACTGCAGCAGGGTTGAGGTGGGAGGTTCTTTTTTTACATGGCTCCATTTTGGTAGATTCCAACCTGCAAATGCTTTATTCCCTTTTGAAGATTCCAAAGGTTCATAGCTTTGATCCAGTTAAGTACAGAGTGACAAATCTCACTAGTTTTATAAAAAATATTTCCATGGATCACGTTGTTGAAGCATTGATATGGGGGTATTCAAGGGTTTTGTCAGCTCCTTCAACTTTTGAAGAACCTGTGAGAGAAGAGAGTAAAATAGCGGAAATTTTGTATGAGGAGAAGTACTCTAAAGACGAGTGGAACTTTGGGGGTTCAATAAAAAATGAGACAGAAATAAACAAAAAAATAAAGGAAATACTTAGCTAATCGTCGAAGAAACCCCTCTCAGCCGCTAGTTTTAGAGTCTTTTTGTAGTCTATAACTCTTGGGCCATTTCTTGTTATCTTTGCTGTAATTCTTCCTTTCATCTCGGTTTCTCTTTCTCCATCAAGGGCCAGAAGAGAAGGTGAGGTTTTTAGCTCGACTTCCTCGTTCAGTTCTAGGACTTTTGTTTCTTTGACCTTTATTGCCCTAAATACTCCAGGAGCTATGGGAGCTTTTACCCCTTTTTCTCCTCCAAGCTCTACATATATTCCTAAGTCATCTTGTTCGGTAATCTCCTTCAAGATTCCAGGGATTGAGCTCAGACCGATATTATAAGGTAAGGAAATACTTGCCACTATCTCTCTCAAATATTCTGGTTTCCACACGGCTTTGGATCCTTTGAAAGAGTGGAGTGTTGCAACAGCATCTATAAGGGCAATGTCCTTAAGTTTACCATCCTCATAAAGTTCAATTCTTTTTGTTTTATAGGTTCCTTCCTCAGGCTTAACCATGCCGGTGGCTATTGCCGAGACAGTAGCTCCGGCTATAGTGGCCTCTATCATGTAGGGAAAGACATTGTTAGTGCCTGTAGAGATGGGCATTGTGGGAATATCTCCAGAGGCCTTTGCTACAACTCTATTAGTACCATCTCCTCCAATGACGATTATCACGCTTACTCTGTCCTTCATGATCTCGGCTGCCTTTAATGTATCCCTCCAATCTCCCAAAACTTTCATTGGGAGCATCTCAACTTCCATGGCTATGTGTTCTCCTACCGCACGAAGTGCAGCAGGCACTATTCCAAATGTTTCGGGCATTGCCAGAACTTTCTCTACTCCTAGTTCTTGCATTATGAGTAGGAGTCTTTTAACTATGTTGACCTTCTCCATGTTATCAAAGACACTTGCATGGGCGATTAAACGCCTTATATCCCTCCCTGATTCAGGATTTGCTATTATTCCTACGGTGATTTTTCCCATTATTTCCCTCTCCTCACATGAAGGGTAATGAACGCTATGGCTATTAGCATTTCGTTTGTTTTATCTCCAAACTCTTTAAGAGCTATTCCAGGACCTTTTAATCCTCCTTCAACAACGTTAATAACCTTTTTACACGGCAAAGGAATAGCTTCCTTAACTTTCTCTACCTCAACTTTTTGGGGATAAGGCACTCCTATGATGACTTCTGCTTTCACGTCTTTCTCAAACTCAAGCTCAAAAAGCTCAAGAAGTCCAACTGTACAGATTCTTGTTATTGCATCTTTTATGGCTTTTATTGCTGCTTTAGTAGGATCTTGTCCATGCTGGTCTACACCCATTCCTATCTCGATAACATATCTTCCCCATTCACTCAACTTCAAACACCTTCTCTGGATGTTCTAGGTAGTATTTAGCCCTTTCCAAGAACCTTGCAGCCGGAGCTCCATCTATTGCTCTGTGATCAAAGGTTAGGGAGAGCACCATTACACTGGCAATTTTTATCTCCCCATTTTTCATGACTGGCTTTTGTGTTATTCTATTCAAACCTAAAATCGCGATTTGGGGGGGATTTATTATTGGGGTGAAGGAATCCACCCCAAACATTCCGAGATTTGTAATCGTGAAAGTTCCTCCTACAAAATCCTTTTCTTTAAGTGCACCCTTCTTTGCCCTCTCAACTATGTCTGCATAGTCTTTTAAAAGCTCCTTAAGGGCCTTTTTATCAACATCTCTAATTACGGGGGTTATCAAGCCTATTGGGCTGTCGATGGCCACGTTTATATTCACATTATCATAGATCACTATCTTTTCCTTTTCCATTGTTGCATTGATCTCTATGAAATCCCTGATGGCCTTTGCAATGCACTTCAACATCAGAACAGTGTATGAGGGCTTTTCTCCAAGTTTTTCAGTGAGCTTTTTTCTCATTTGAATGAGGTTGTCCATCTCTGTTTCCATATTGAGGGTTACATGGACGGCCTCCCTGTAGCTCTTTGAAAGCCTGTCTGCTATAACTTTTCTAATCCCAAAAACTTTCTTCTCTTCTTTTACTTTTGGGAAGAAGTGTTCTCGTATGTATTTTTCGAGGTCTTCAAGTGTAACCTCGCCATTAACTCCTGAGCCTTTTATCTTTGAAAGGTCAATATCATACTGCTCGGCTATCATTCTGACCTCTTCACTTACCATTTCAGCTCTCCTCGGTTTCTATTATCGCTATTGCTTCCCCTACGGGAACTTCTTCACCAACGGCGTGAAGTACTTCTGCTAAAACTCCTGAAGTCGGGGCTTTAACTTCTCCACTCAATTTCTCGGACTCAACTATGGCAATTACCTCATCCTTCTCTACCTTTTCTCCAACTTTTTTCTTCCACTCTACGATAGTACCTTTTTTCATTGTCATACCTAATTTTGGCATAATGATATTTACTTTGGTCATACCATCACCATATCGTTATTTTTCATTTAAGTTTAATAAGCTTTTGGAATAAAAAATGGAAAAGTATATATACATCTTCAATGTAAAATCTCTAGTGTCAAATCTAGGCTATGTTTTAATCATTTGCAAAAATCAAGTGCTTTTTTAAATCTAAACTCAGGAGAGGCGAAAAGTATGGAGGAAATATCCAAGGAAATGTTGTTGTGGATGTATGAAATGATGGTGAAGATAAGAGAGCATGAGGAAAGGGTTGCAGAGCTCTTTGCTCAGGGCAAAATACCTGGATTTGTACACCTGTATGTAGGTGAGGAGGCAGTTGCTGTAGGTGTCATGGCGAATTTGAGGAAAGAGGATTACATTACCAGCACCCACAGGGGACACGGACATTATGTCGCGAAAGGTGGAGATATTAAAGCATCAATGGCTGAGCTTTTTGGAAAGAAAACGGGAAGCGGAAAGGGAAAAGGTGGCTCCATGCATATAGCTGATTTGGACGTCGGTGAGTTGGGGGCAAATGGAATAGTCGGTGGGGGAATCCCACATGCTGTAGGCGCTGGTTTGGGGATAAAGCTAAATGGTTTGGACAATGTTGCAGTGGCATTCTTTGGTGATGGTGCTTCCAACCAGCAGAACTTCCACGAGGGAATAAACTTAGCATCAATATTGAAGCTCCCAGTGGTGTTTGTATGTGAAAACAACCAATATCAGATATCTCTTTCATACGACAAACAGCAGACAATTAAGAGTGTTGCAGAGAGAGGAAAGGCTTATGGAATTCCTGGCGTAAGCGTGGACGGGCAGGATGTTCTAGCGGTTTATGAAGTGGCTAAGGAGGCTATTGAGAGAGCCAGAAGGGGAGAAGGCCCCACTCTAATAGAAGCAAAAACTTACAGATTCAGAGGACATTTTGAAGGAGATCCTCAGGTGTACAGGTCAAAGGAAGAGGTGGAATGGTGGAAGAAGAACAAGGACCCCATAAAACTCTTTGAGGAGAAGCTTCTGGAGAAAGGAATTGTAACAAAGGAGGAGCTTGATTCAATCTGGGAGAAGGTAAAGAAGGAGATTGAAGAAGCTATCAAGTTTGCTGAGGAGAGTCCATGGCCTTCTAAGGAGGAGGTTCTTGAAGATGTGTTCTCTACTCCAACCAAGGGGGTGTTAGTATGGCAGTGGTGAGAGAGATCACCTTTGCTCAGGCGTTGAATGAAGCACTAGACTACGAGATGTCAAAAGATCCAAAAGTAGTAGTAATGGGTGAAGATGTTGGAGTTTATGGTGGAATTTATGGGGTAACTGCAGGGCTTTATGATAAATACGGGCCTGAGAGAGTTATAGACACTCCAATTGCTGAGAGCGGATTTGTAGGAACTGGAGTGGGAGCAGCGGCTACAGGTTTGCTAAGACCTGTTGTTGAGTTGATGTTCATAGACTTTCTTGGAGTTACGTTTGACCAGATTTACAACCAAGCTGCAAAGATGAGGTACATGTTTGGAGGAAAAGCTAAGATTTCCATGGTTTTAAGAACCGTGTGTGGAGCTGGTTTTTCAGCGGCAGCACAGCACTCACAATCCCTGCATGCAATATTCGCTCACGTACCAGGTCTTAAGGTGGTGATGCCCTCAACACCTTATGATGCAAAGGGACTCTTGATATCTTCAATAGAGGATGATGACCCCGTGATATTCATTGAACATAAGGCATTATACGCGGTTAAAGGGGAAGTCCCAGAGGAACCGTACTCAATCCCCTTAGGGGAAGCGGACGTGAAGAGGGAAGGAAAAGATGTCACGATTGTTGCAACTGCAGCAATGGTTCACAAATCCTTAGAAGTGGCAGAGAATCTTGAGAAAGACGGTATAAGTGTTGAGGTCGTTGATCCGAGGACTATAGTTCCACTGGATGTGGACACTATCATAAATTCCATAAAGAAGACTGGAAAGCTTGTTGTGGTTGATGAGGGATATCCAAGGTGTGGCTTTGCCACGGATGTAGCGGCTTTAGCTGTTAATAAGGCCTTTGATAGCTTAAAAGCTCCTGTAAAGATAGTGACACCACCAGCAACACCCGTTCCCTTCAGCCCTGTTCTTGAGAGTGAGTGGATACCAAGCACTGAGAAGATTGAGAAGGCTGTTAGGGAGATCCTTTGATCTTCCCAATTTTTTAGAAAAAGGAGGTAGGATTGTGGAAAAACCTATATTTACGGATGTCCTTCAGGTTGCTGTTGTTGTGAAAAATTTAGATGAAGCTGTAAAAATATACTATGACGAGTATGGGATAGGCCCGTGGGCAATATATGAATTTAACCCAGAAACAGTGAAAGATATGATCATCAGAGATAAAAGAGAGGATTATGCTATGCGTCTCGCCCTATGTAACATTGGGAAAGTCCAATGGGAACTGATAGAACCTAAAGATGACAAAAGCATTTACGCAGAATTTTTACGCACCCATGGCGAAGGACTACACCATGTAGCCTTTGGGGTTGAAGACTATGATGAAGCCATGAACTTTTTCAGGTCTAAGGGTCACAAAATTTTACAAGGTGGCACATGGTGTGACTTCATCTACACTTACTTAACCACTGAGGAAGACTTAAAGGTTATTGCTGAGATCTACAAGCCACCTGAGAGCTTCAAGTGGCCAGAACCTGATGAAGTATATCCGCCCGGGGCTAAAATCCCTTGGATAGGCTGACGCAAGGTCAAACTTTCTTTTTTTAAATTTGAGAATGTTTAGAAGGTGACGAGAACGCCTGAGGAAGTGAAAGAGGAGCAAAAATGGGGTTATCATTGGCCTGTAATGTTGGCCGTTATCATAGCCTCTGTTTTAAATTGGTGGATTGGCCACTTGATATTCACTAGAGTTTCCATATGTGGGGCAGAATGGCTTGATATCGTTGGAACGTATCTATGGGCTTTATGGTGGGTCTTTGCATTTGTTGTGTGGGGGTATTGGCCCTTTAACAAAGTTGAAAACTGGTGGAGCCGTGGAATTGCAACCCTCGGTGTTTCATGGGTATTGGGTGTAGTATGCTGGTATCTAGCAAGCAAGCTGGTCGACCTTCAAACCTATGGATTCCCGATATTGGCAGGTTTGTTCTTCTGGGTGGTAGTCACAGATTTTTCCTTCCACCTATGGGGAGAGACGCCTGCTCCTAAAAAGGCAGTGCTGGATTTAATGCTCTGGTATTCCCTAGTTCTAATTACCATAATAGCTCTCCCAAAGCCAGGTCTCATGCCTGCGTGGTGGTTTATTCCAACACAATGGCTCCTAGGCTCGGGAATTATAGCATACTGGAGTAAGGATATGAAAGGATATGAGGGAGGAATAGCATTCTGGGTCATAAACATGGCAGTGGTCTTCTTGGCAGTTGGAATCGCATCGTTGCTGGGCCATTTTAATTTCTCGCTGGATGCCCCTTATGCGTCCCTGACAAGTGGTTATTCCCTTTATTTCCTAATATGGTTCGGAGCAGGATGTAGCTTTAACTGGAGCGTCTTCGTAATATTCGAAGGATGGCCGTGGAGAAAGATAAAGCCGCCTACATTGGGAGCAATTGTAGGTTTCATCGGAGTTATCATAATCCAAATAATTGCAGTTCTTGTGAGTATTGCAATAACAAAGCATATCTGGCCTCCCACAAGTCCGGAAGATACTTACTACCTAATGCAAGCATTTGTACTTGCATATGCTGGTGTTCATTGGGGATTCGCGATACCTCTATGCTTCCCGTCCAAGAGAACGGGATTTCCGCAATCATGGTCATGGGAAGACTGAATGAAGAGGAGTTTAGGAGATGATATAATGGGAAAGCTTAAAGCAGTTTTTATGTTCTTGGCTCCCGAAGCGGAGCCTGAGAAGCATAGGGCAATTATTTCAACGCCAGTTGTAGAGCTTCACGTGGTTGGAGTTAAAGACTATGAAGAGGCATGCAAAATTGCAAAGGAACTTGTAAATGATGGTATAGGAGCAATTGAACTATGTGGTGGCTTTGGTCATAAAGGTGTTGCAAAAATTGTGGAAGCAGTGGAAGGAAAAGTTCCTGTGGGCGTGGTTAGGTTTGACATCCATGCAGGACTTGAGGGAAAAAGTGGAGATGAGATATTTAAGTGAGCAAGGATTAAAAAGTTGGAGGAAGTTAATGTTGAGTTTTCCATTGAAAGAAAAACAGAATTGCCACCAAAAATAATTGCAAAGGTTGGAGATTTTGAAATTATAGTGGACGAGCATCTGAAACTCTCTTAAAATCGAAGTAAGAAGAGGGAACCAGTAGGGTAGGAAAAATCCCAATAACTGCAATATGCAACGTGGGATATCAATTAGACCTCATATACCCCAGTTTCCATTCGCTTTGCTTTTTCTACATAAACCCTCTTGAAGCTTAGTTTTTCATAGGAAATAACTGCTATTATTGCATATGGGCCACATTTCCCACTAAGCAAGTGCCCTCCATATACTTTATTATTTTTGTCAGCAATGCTTATGTGAATATTAAATCTAGGGTAGTTTCTTAGAGGTCGGAAATTATTGAAACGAGTGCGTGAAAGGCTTTAAGTTAAATTTAATGATAACATGGGTCGGTGGAATATAGTAAATCT
>Ga0180300_10000875_pt1 | contig 13712 bp, 9 predicted proteins | sample GuaBasSediGuay15_FD_121798 | JGI IMG/M metagenome (GOLD analysis project Ga0180300, IMG submission 121798) | Subseafloor sediment microbial communities from Guaymas Basin, Gulf of California, Mexico - Guay15, Core 4569-2, 21-24 cm | ecosystem: Environmental > Aquatic > Marine > Hydrothermal... | reverse complement strand
TCCATGGAATAATTCAATACCTTAACACCATCTCTACCTTTTAAAACATTTACAATCTCCTCAACTACCTCTTTTCTTCTTCCTTCGCTTATGTTAGGGACAGATTCTATTATCCTTTTCATCTTTACCTCCAAGTTTATTTTACATGAAAATAAACCGCTCAAAAAATTTTTAATAATGTAAAAAAAGAGATATACTTTTAGTATGAAGTTTAATCTCTTTAAAAGAAAGAGAGAGAAATTTGCCCTTACACTGATGGGTGGTGGTGCAAGGGGACTATCACACATAGGGGTACTTGATGTACTTGAAGAGAATGGGTTAATTCCAGATATAATAACTGGTACATCCATGGGAGCTATTGTTGGAGGATTGTATGCTTCCGGTCTATCCCCTAAAAAGATGGAGAAGTTGGCTTTCAGCCTTGATTTAAGAAATTTTATAAATGCACCAAAAATACCAATAATATCCAATAGATTAAAAAAAGTGTCTGACTATCTTATATATGAAATATACCTTAGTCTTCTTTCAAGAAAGAGAAGTCTATCAGAGAAAGATACGGTGGAAGAATTCCTTAAAGACCTTGTGGGAGATATAAAAATTGAAGACCTCAAAATAAAATTTGCATGCAATGCAGTTGATTTGGTCTCTGGAAAAGAGGTTGTTTTTGATAAAGGATGTCTCTATAAAGCGATGAGAGCATCTATGTCTCTCCCCATCATATTTGAACCAGTAAAAATAGACGATATGGTTCTTGTAGATGGTGGAGCGTTAAATAATGCCCCAGTAGATATAGCAAAAAAACTTGGAGCAGAGAAAACTGTTCTTGTGGATATTCATATTCCACCTAAAAGGGTTGAGGCAGAGAAACTTTCAAATACTTTTTTGATACTGGAAAGAATATTAGATTCCATTTCATACTATCTCCTTGAGGAAAAGATAAAACATGCAGATTTTATAATAAGAATTCCTCTAAATATTGATACACTTGATTTTTCAGAGCCTCTCTCCATAATAGAGAGAGGTAGAGAGGAGACAAGGAAGATAATGCCCGAGCTAAAGAAGTTTTTAGGGCTTCATTTTAGATAAGATATTTATTATCTCCTGTATCTTTTCCAGCATCTTTCCAGCCTCGGCAAACTTCCCTTCTCTTGTGAGTTCCTTATAATCATTCATATACTCAATCAGTGAATTTATGAGTTCCTGAATATTTTTCTCCTTCTCTCCCCTGGGTTTAAAGGAGACAAGGGAATCTAAAGCTTCATAAAGGGAATCACCCCATGACACCTTTTCAGTACTTGCTGTTATTACCTTCTTTAATTGTGGAATTTTTCCTTCTGTTGCCTGAAGATAGAGAGGTTCCACATATAAAAGAGCATTATCAATGAGAAGAAGTATAGTGTTTCCTCTTATAACCTGTGATCCTTGTTGATTCCACAAAGTTAGTGTTTTTGATATATCAGTATTTTGATCTATCCTTGCCTCTATCTGAAGTGGCCCATATATAACCGTCTCCTTGGAAAATCTATAAATTACAGTCTCACCATAATTAGGCTCATCACATCTTCCAACAAATAGAGCAATCAGATTACTCTTTCCAAGAGGTGTCATCGGCAGAATGTTTACAAACTCCTCCTTCCCCTCTATCTTCATGATAACAAAATATGGTTGCATTTCCTGTATTCCAGTTTTATATTTCTCCTTTGCCTTCTCCCACCTATCCTCTCTGTTGTAGAAGACCTGGACATCTGTCATATGATAATCCCTATACATGAATGATTGCACTTCAACAAGATCGTCTGGAAACCTCATGTGTGCCTTGAGATCTTCACTCATCCTTTCCTGTGGCACAAACAGATCTGGATATATTTTCATATATGTTCTAATAATTGGATCCTCATCATCTATAACATAGAATTTCACCTTCCCATTGTATGCATTAACAGTAAATTTTACAGAGTTTCTTATGTAATTAAACCTTATATCGCCCAACCTTACATGTTCAGAGTATGGATAAAAGGATGAAATTGTAAAGCCATCTCCCATCCACATAAGATTTCCATCCTTATCTATAAATATATAAGGGTCATAACCAAAGAGTAAGAATGGGGCAATCTTATCAACTCTCTGAATAACATTTCTATACATCATTATTCTTGAATCCTTGTTAAGATACCTTGAAAGAAGGATATTCATATCATTAAATTTTGAGGCGAGCATGATTCGCTTTAATAATCCTCCCACTTCGATTCCACCTTCTCCTTCATACCTTGTATAAACATTCTCATTGCCTCTTGGGTAATCAAACTCATCTGTAGATGTCTTAACAAAAACATAGTTGTCTGTTAGCTCTCCATAGTAAATCTCTGGCCTTTTTATACTAACCCCTTCAACTTCAACTCTTGGCGGTATATCCTTTATCCATAAAACTGGAAGCCCTTCCTCAGTAAATTCGTTGACGGGATTCATACAAACTCCATAACCATGAGTGTATTTCAAATGTAGATTAACCCAGCTCTTTGAGCCCTCTGGGAGCAAATTCTGATCAAGCTCCCTTGCAGAAAGCATAACTTCCCTTAAATTACCATTTATATTGTATCTATCCACATCAACATCAATAAATCTGTAGTATGGTCTTATACCCTGGATCTCCTTGTATGTATCAATAAGAGCTCTCCAATCCCATAGTCTCGCACTGTCTATCACTTCAGCGTTATTCTTTATTATCTCCTCGGTAAGAGGAGAGAGCGATGAAATAAAGACATTATTAATTTTGTCAAGGCCATATGCTCTTCTTGTAAATTCAATATTGTAAGATAGGAACTCTGATTCCTTTGCAAGTTCGTTTGGTTCAACTATTACTCTCTGGTAAATACCAGGAAGCACTCCATATAGAACAAGAATCAATACAAACAAAACAACAATAGACAGAAGGAGTTTCCTCTGGGGTCTGAATTTACCAAGATTTGATGAATAGATAAATAAAAGTATGGAGAGAAGCAGAAGAAGAGATATCAAAACATAGTAAATGGGAATTCTCACATGCAAGTCTGTAAATCCAATCCCATAAACAGTACCCCTTTTAGATATCATCATGTTAAAAATGGAAAAATAGGTCTTAACACTGATAACAAGGAATAAAACCCCAAAGAGATAGGCAAACCTTCTATACATTTCATCCTTTGTTAATCTTATGGAAAGAATGAATCGTGCTTTTGACATAATAATGCTATAGAAGAGATAAAGGAAGATAACAAAAACTGAAAGAGATATTAGAAAATTAAGCACATTTAGCACAAAAGGAAGGGTAAAAAGATAAAAGGAAAGATCGTTAGTAAGAACAGGAGTTTGTATACCCACAGGAGTCCTGTATAAGAAAAGAAGCAATTTATTATAATCAAGGGAATTTGTCAGGGAGAAGAAGAAGGATACAGTAACTATACTAACATAGAAAGAAAGTTTAAATATCTTCCTCTGTTTTTTTGTCTCAGGAGTCTCGAAAGGTGTTTTGATAAATTTGAACCTCATTGCAAGATATGTAAAGAGGAGTGTTACAAGAAAAGAAATTGCAAAAGTTAGAATTATAAACAAAAGTCTTCTCTTAAATGTAACGGCAAAGCCCAAACTTTTAAACCACTGATAGTCAACAAATAAGCTGGAAAATACATAGATAAAGATTACAAAACTCACTGGAATTATCATAAAAAGAAAAAGTGGAAGAGAGAATTTACCTTCCCTTTTATAAGTGATTATGAATGGTAAAGAAAATATCAACGCAACCAAAATTATTAAAAACATTATGTTTCCCTCCTTTTTCTATAATATAGAAACTCATCTACTCTTTTAAGAGCTAACTTCACTCCCTCACTCTCCTCATTAACATCTCCCACATCATCAGGGAAAACAAGGTGTCCAAAGGAAAAATCAAAGGATAACTCCTCTATGTATGTTTTGAATTCTTTGTTAAATTTATCTCTAATCCTTTTTGAGATTTTCTCCATCGCCATTTTATCATCTCCTGGAATAAACACTATAAATTCGTCACCTCCATACCTGAAGACAAGATCTGTCTTCCTCACGGATTCTTTAAGTATCTCTGCAAATTTTTTCAACACTCTATCGCCTTCAGGATGACCAAAGGCATCATTTATACTCTTAAATTCATCTAAATCTATCATCATAAGCTGAAAGGAAGATTTGTATCTCATGGCTTTAGATATCTCATAACTTAATATTCTTTCCAGCTCTCGTCTGTTATACAGACCTGTAAGATAGTCTTTAATAGCAAGCTCTTCTGCCTCTTTCTTTAAAGCATCAAGCCTTTCAAACAAGGAATGCTTCTCCATTACTACCTCTGCAAATCTTGCAAGAGTTTCAGCTATTCTTATGTCTGATTGAGTAAATTTGTTTGGCTTCCATGAATCTATATTAATAATTGCTACCACATTATCTCCAATTATTATTGGAACACCTATGTATGACCTAACTGGTGATTTAGATTCTCTTATCCATGCAGGTACTTCTCTTGTATCAGGATAGTATAGTGTTTTTTTGGTTTCCTCTATCTCTCTTATATTTGCTGGTAAAGATGACCTCATTTCTTCCTCAACCTTTTTTACAACATCATCTTCTATTTTCTCCCAAAGAATAAATCTCCACTCTCCATTCTCTTTTACCATTATTGATGCACTGTCAGCACCTGTAATTCTAACAGCTGTTTTTATCAATTCCTTTAATATTTTATCCCTATCTCCAATCCCCCTTGTTAAAAAAATTGTTGATTCTACAAGGAGCTCCATCTTTCTCTCCGTTCTTGTAAAGAAGCTGATACTTTTATCAAGTAGCAGGGTGTAGAGAATCATGTATCCAGCTATAGGTAAACATCTTAAGGAAACAAGCCTTGGATTGTAGATAAAATCAGGTGGATAAATATGAGAAGAGTAGAAGTGGGGAATTACACCAAAGGTTTCTGAAAATATCTCCCCAAGATAAAGTAGGATATAGGAAAATAAAATATAGTAGAGGGATTTTCTCAAGCCAAAGAATGAAAATAGAAGTAGATAGAGAAAGTATAGAATAAAAGTGATACTCTCAATTCCTCCTGAAACATAAAGTATTGTTGTAACAAAAAGACCATCAAGTATAAAACTTATGATAAGGAAAGTGTAATAGTTTTCTCTCTTCAATTTCAAAAAGATGAAATAGGAGAGTGCAAGAAGCAGAAAATAAGAAAGTGAAGCAAAGATGTATGCCCTTGGTGAGATAATCTGAATTTTATCAAAAAAATTTAAAAGTCCTGTAAATAGAAACAAAAGGGCAATTAAGATCTTTATTTTCAAAATCTCAATTCCTCTTAAATAGAGTTCACTTAACAAAAAGGTATCTTTCATATCTTAATTTTAGAAAACCCCAAGTTTTCTAAGTTCCTCCTCGTTAAGCCCGAAGTAATGACCAACTTCATGATACAAAACATTCTTTATCTTTTCAACTAAAGGGATGTTTTCCATCTTTGCTGCCTCTTCTATCTCTTTCATAAAAAGTATAATTCTATCAGGAAGTACACCATTATAACCCAAACCTCTTTTAGTTAGAGGAATACCCTGATAAAGTCCAAGGAGTCTACCACCCCTCACTCCTACCTCTTTTAAAAGAGACATAGAGGGCCTTTCTTCAAGCACTATGCTAACGTTCTTCATATCGTTTTTAAAACGCTCCGGAAGTCTATCTATTAATTCTAAAACTATCCTCTCAAATTCTTTTCTTTCCACAACCCAATTATATGATAAAATTCTTTATATGAATATATTGAGAGGAGATTTAAAGGATTTCTCATTTTATGACATTCTTACGTTGATAAAGAATATCCAAAAATCTGGAGTTCTAATTATTGAATCTCAGGGAGAGGAATTTGGAAGAATATACTTTGATCATGGCGAGGTAATACATGCTTCAGTTAAAAACTCTCCTATTCTAATTGGAAGTTTATTGGTAAAACATCAAAAGATAGATGAAGAAGAGCTTGAGAGAATACTAAATGAAAATACAGGAGGAAAACTTGGAGAGAAGCTTGTAAAGTCTGGAGCAATAGAGAAGGAGGAACTAAAGAAATTTCTGAAACTCCAGCTGGTGGAAAGATGCTTACACCTCTTTCTCATAAAGGATGGTGGCTTTAAATTTATACCTAACGAGAAACCAAAGGAAATAAATATAAAGATGAGCGTTGATGAGCTCATGCTCGAATTAACGAGAAAATATGATGAATTAATGGAAATAAGGAAAGTTATACCAAATGATAATATTGTCCTTAAGGTAAATCCAGAACCAAACGTGGATAGTATGACATTCTCAAAAGATGAGTGGGAAATAGTATTTATGTGCGATGGAGAAAAAACAGCAGGAGAAATAGCCTGGTCATCAAAGCTTGGTTACTTTGAAGCATTAAGAACCATGAGAGATCTCGTTCTCTCTGGCCTTCTGTTAAAGGAGGAAGAAAAATGAAGATTTTAAAGAATGTTTCCATCTTTACTGGAGGAGAAAACCCAAAATTTTTTAATAATGGAATTTTGGTGTGGGATGAGGAAAAAATAGTTTATGCAGGAGAGGATAGTAAAGAATATAAAGGTGAATTTATAGATGGGAAGGGAAAACTCTTAATGCCAGGTCTTATAGTTGCACACGATCATCTCTACTCGGCTCTTGCAAGAGGTATACCTTTAAAAAATTACCACCCTGAAAATTTCTTGGATATACTTAAAAATCTATGGTGGAAACTGGATCTAGCTCTGGACAGGGAATCAATCTACTACTCTGCACTTGTAGGGATAATCGATGCCATAAGAAAAGGAACAACCACCATAATAGATCACCATGCAAGTTTTGGATACATCTCTGGGAGTCTGGATGAATTGGAGAGAGTAAGTATTGAAACCGGAATCAGGCTTTCCACATGTTTTGAAGTCTCGGATAGATGGGGAGAGACCAAAGCAAAGGAAAGCATAAAGGAAAATATAAGATTCATTGAAAAATTGAGGAAAGAAAAGAACTCTCTTATATCACCAACATTTGGAATGCATGCTCAGTTTACAATAAGTGAAAAAACCATGAAAGAGTGCGCAGAGGCAGGGAAAGACCTTGATGTGGGATTTCATATCCATGTTGCAGAAGATATAGCTGATAGGGAAGACTCCATTGAAAAATACAGACTGGGGGTCGTTGAAAGACTCTTAAAGGAGAATATACTTGGCAAAAAAACTCTTGCGATTCATGCCATTCATATTGATGAAAAGGAAAAGGATATCATAAAGGAAACTGAGACTATGGTTATACATAATCCTGAGTCAAATATGAACAATGCAGTGGGAGTATCTGATGTTATAGGAATGATGAACAGAGGAATCCTTCTGGGTCTTGGAACAGATGGTTTCACTCAAAACATGTGGAGAGAGACTCAGGTTGCAACCATACTGCACAAGTTAAACAAAAAGGATCCAAATGTTGGATTTTCGGAATCCTACAGAATGCTATTTGTAAATAACCCAAAAATAGCTGAAAGAATCTTTAATAGAAAAATTGGAGTAATAGAGGAAGGTGCTGTTCCTGACTTCATTATGCTATCTTATATACCTCCAACACCTCTAAATGAAAATAATTTCTTTGGCCATTTTCTCTTTGGATTATCTCCAGATTTTGTTGAAGATGTGGTAATAAATGGAAAATTTGTTATGAAGGATAGAGAAATTTTAACTGTAGACGCAGAAAGAATAGAAAGGGAAAGTGAGAAAGTGACCAAGAACCTATGGGAAAGATTCACTTCCACCTAATATGACCCTGTTAAAACTCGGAATAACATTCTTTATCATAATCTTTTTAATAACAAGGAAGGTGGGCCCAGGTATAAGTTTACTTATTGGTGGGATATTCCTGGGTTTTATTTATCCAATTCCATTTAAAGAGGTTCTAAACTATTTGCTTATAACATCTATCTCTAAAGATACTCTTAGACTTACCATAATGCTGTGTATGATATACTTCTTTGCCAATCTTCTCCAGGACAAAAAAATTCTTACAAAGATGATAAAAAATCTTGACTCCTTTATACCCAATAGAAAGATTGTCATTTTTCTTTCTGCTTCACTTGTGGGTCTCATACCTATGCCTGGTGGTGCTTTATTCTCCGCCCCTCTCGTGGAGGAATCAACAAAAGAGATGGTGGCGACAAACGAGAGAAGAGCCTATTTAAATTACTGGTTCAGACATGTGTGGGAAGGTGTATTCCCACTCTATCCTGCTCTCATACTTATATCCATATTTTTAAAAATACCAATCAGAACAGTCTTATTGGCACATTTTATACTTCCGATACTTCAAATATCTGCTGGATGGCTTATAGGTTATAGAGGTGTGAAGCTTGAGAACATAAAGAGAGAAGAGGGAGGTTTTTATGAATTCCTGAAATATTTCTCTCCAATACTCCTTATAATACTCCTCTCCACAGTAGTTTCGCTTGATCTGGTATATGCAATATTTATAACTACAATTCTTAGCCTCATATTTTTAAAACCAAAATCTAAAGAGATTAAGGAATATTTCTTAAAATCTTTTAAGTTGGAGAACTACCTTCTACCATTGGGAATATTCTTCTTTAAAAACCTCATGAATTCAGGAATAGCAAACAGGGTATCTGTTGAGCTAACCTCCCTTCATGTTAGTCCGCTAATCCTACTCTTCTTCCTTCCATTTATAGTAACTTTTGTCACAGGTATCACATCTACATCTGTTGGTGTCTCTTATCCATTGATAGAGAGTTTCTTATTTATAAATGGAAAGCTCTCCCTTTCATTGATGGGACTCGCATTTACAGGTGCAGTAGCTGGCGTTCTCCTGTCTCCCCTTCATCTATGCTTGATAGTAACTGTGAGATATTTTAAGGCAAAATTTGGTAAAGTTTATTCCTTTATTATCCCTTCTGTGATTTTTGTATCACTGGCATCTATTCTTCTGTATTTACTGCTTCTTAAATTCCACTTTTAATATGAAATTGGCGTCTCTCTTCTCCTCCAGCGTAACAAAGTAGATGCTGGATAGGTTTTGAACTTTATCTTTACCGAAATTTTTCAATTTTGAAAAATCCAGAAAGAGTATGGTTGTTATATCTCCCGGAACATCTGAACCCAAGCCTTTCAAAAGTTCATTTAAAGTCTTATTCTCTCCAATCTTCCCAGAGATTATTGAATTTTTTACACCTTCTTCACTACCCAAAAATAGAAAGTTAGAAAGAATTGAGATGGCTACACTTACACCAGATGAGTTTCTACCAAGAATAAGCTCTGCATCCTCAAAGAGGAATTCTTTAAAAGAAAAGTTAAAATTTTGTGACAGATAGTTTTTAAAATTCTCTAATTTCTGACCTACCTTCTCCACTCCTCTAAGATTGGAGACAACAACAAAATTTGGTTTTCCATCCTTCATATCCAGAGATACTATTACATCTTCATTGAACAGAGACAGGAAACCTAAAATATCAAACCCCTGAGTGAAACCAGATATCAGAGGATTCTCTTCCTGAAGAGAAGATACGGCTTGAGATAGAAAATTTCCAAGATCTCTAACTCCAAATATAAAAAAGGGATTTTCGCCCACAAATCTTAGAATTGTTTCAGAGAGGGGAACTGGGGTTGTAGGATTAATTTTATTGTAAAAACCCTTCACAAAAAGGGCATCTTTATGAAATTCTGTATAAAAACCTCCCTCACCAACATTTTGAGAATTGGCATTAAAGTATCCAAATACATTTGAATCTAATGGAACTTTATCAAGCACCTTCTTAAAACCTTCTGTATTTAAAAGGGAGTCTTCCTTTTTGGTATATATCACACTTTTGAAGGTATCAATAGATGTGGTAAAAATAACTGTATCCTTTAGACTGGAGACATAGAATGGTTGGGATACGGGAGAGTAGGGTGTTAGATTTTCTGATGAAGGAACAATTTCATAAACTGTGAAAGATGAGATTTTCTTTTTCTCAACAACACCCCCACCTTTTTCAATCTCATCTGTAAGGAACATGACAAGTTCATTACCTTTTCCTCTCTTTGCATTTATAGATGCAACAAAAGAATTCTCTTTATCCTCAACAAAGAAGATTGAACCATTTTTTTCAGTGTAAGACAGGAATGTGGTTAATTTCTCATCCTTTATAAAATTCTCCAGAGGGATATCACTAAGATCGTAGTAAAGATAGAAATTTGAGTTTTTTGGGGGATAGAGATTACCAGAGAACTCTGCTCTCCTAAATGTAATAAATCCTATTTTATAGAGGAGAAATACCCCTCCTGCCAACAAACAGATTATTAATAGAATGATGATGAGTTTCTTCATGGTTTAACACCTACTCTGCTAACAGTTATTTCCACCTCCCTTAAATCAGGATATAGGAATGGAAGGCTCACTTTTATTTTATCACCTACTTTAACAATTTCCACTATTGAATTAAATTTTTCACTAAACACAGGAAAAGCTTTATCCTTTATCCTAATCTCTCCTAATTTCTCTGGATTTATAACCACATGGGGAACAGTAGCTTCAACGATAAATGGATAAGCCCAGAAATTTGAATCAACATCACTAAACATACTTAAAACATTGAAACTTGCCTTCCCTCTACCAATAGCTTTAAGGACAATTACGAGAAACTCAGCTCTTGTAATCAATCTATCGGGTTTAAATGTTCCATCAGGATAACCCTTCATAACTTCTGCCTTAACCACAGCACCAATTATTCCTCTTCCCCAGTAATCTTCCTTCACATCTTTAAATCCCGTTGAGTAATCTTCTCTTAAAGATAGGATTTTAAATATAACTGCACTGGCTTCTATCCTCGTCATATATTTCTCTGGTTTAAATGTTCCATCGGGGTAACCTTTCATTATTCCATTTCCTACGACGGAGGATACGAACTCACCTCCCCAATAATTGGAAGGAATATCCTTTGGCAGGAAGGAGATGGAGGGTTTAAGTAAAAGAGCATTGGTTATAATGGCACTGGCTTCAACTCTTTTTAATGGAAGGTCTGGTTTAAAACTTCCATCTGGAAAACCAGAAATTATTGCCTGGTGGTACACTCTTAAACAATTAACAAATATTTTAAATTCCTTCCTGATTCCATTAAAACTTAAAGTAAAGTTCTTATACTCTTTACACCCTTCTGTAATTTTAAATTTTAACTTTAATACCTTAGTCTCCCCCTCAGGAATAGATTTTAAAGTGTAGGAAATTTCTCCACTTTTTACTCTAACCATCGGAGTTGAAGATAGAAAACTTACACCATTGTCAAATGAGAGTCTAATCAGCTTTTCTTCACTTTCCTTGTTTCCAGAATTTGTAAAACTTATCTTTATCTCAAACTCCTCTAAGAGTTTAGCTTCCCTCGGAAAATCAAGACTAAAAGTTACATTCTCTCTCCCCTCTCCTTTTATAATTATTAAAACTTCATGCTCAATTGGTTTAATATCTGTGCCTTTCAAGGTGAAAGTTAAAGAAACATTCTTATCGTCTATAACATTTTCTGACTTTAAAGTAATGGATACATTTATTTCCTCGTCCGGTTTTAAACTAAGAATACTAATAGTAAAAACTTTTTCTTTTGAATTAAAGCCTCCCATGGAAGAAGAGATAAAACTAAAATCGTGAGGTACATTAAACGAAAGTTTGATATTCTTACCAATGTCATTACCTGTATTTTTTATGTTTATTTTTATATTAAATATTGAATTAGCACTGACTTCTTCAGGGGATTCCACTTTAAACACTATATTTGGTTTACCGGAAACAGTGAACTTGGTTTCTTCGTCTCCAGTGTCACTATTTGGAATTCCATCATCAAATTCATCCTTGTCTGTTTTCTCTTTAAGTAAGAGTTCATCTATGGGGTAATAATTCACCTCTCCTTGAAGAGAGATATCTGTTCCTACATCAATAGAGTCTGGTATAAGAGATGAAAATGAAATTGTAACAAACGAATTTGGTCCTATAGTTATATTCTTTACATAGATTGTATTATTTTTCACGTTGCCTTCTGCACCATTGGGTAGAAAATCCAATTTTACATCTTTTAAAACGTCGGGAATGGGACATTCAAAAGTAACCTCATTTATTCCCATGTCTCCTTTGTTACTTATTTTTGCAGTAAACTTTACCCTCTCACCTCTCTCAGCTGAACTTGAAACTGAAAGAATAGCATCAAGGAATGGGAAAGACACAAGTTTCTTATTTAAAGAGAACTCTGAAGTTCCTGTATCTTTGTTAGTTAGAGTGGCAGTTACATATTGACCTTCCTTCGCCTCACCAATAATTATGAGACTTTCATTTCCTGAATTTACATTACTTCTACCGAGAAATCTCTCACTATCTCCATGATAGGGAGATGAGTCGGGATCCATAGGGTGGGGGGAGATTTTACCATTATAATTGGAGAGAAAAACTTCCAGAGTACCATCCACTTCATTCTCAACCTCTATTGCTATTCCTCTACCCACTAAACCTACATTTAAAATTTCTGGTGGAGGGGTTTTATTATTAGAGTTTATTATTATTCCCCTGTAATCATTGTTGGTTACAATGTTCTCTGATAAAACATTGGGGACAGATGTCTCTTCCTCTATAAAAATAGCCTTTTTATTAGAATCAAAAGTATTTCCCCTTAACACGTTATTCTTTGAGTGATTTGATATATCTATACAGGTATTATTATTTGTAAAGGAATTCTCAAAAATCTCATTTTTTTCAGAGAAGGATTCTATAAATATACCTGTATTGTTTTTATCAAATTTATTTGAGTAGATTTGGACTTTCGTGCCATATAAAAGATGAATTCCATTCTCATTCTCTGTAAGCTCATTATTAAAAATGTCATTTTCAATGTTATGATAGTCTCTAACCCATATGCCATCTGTATTTCTTAAAATTTTATTATCGTGGAGTTTATTTTTGATGGAGTTATAGAAAACTCTGATTCCAGAATCACACTTAACCACGGTGGAATTTTTTATTTCATTGTTCATAGAGTAGTAAAGCCTTATCCCATAGGTGTTGTTCTCTGCATAGAAACCATCTATCACATTGTAATTTGAATAGTATAGATACAGACCGTATTGCAAATTACTGACAGATACATTTCTTATTTTTACCCCATTTGCTTTGTAGAGATAAATACCTATATTTGCGTTTCTTATGGATATATTGTGTATGTCTCCCTTTGCCTGTTTTGTTTCTATAACACCCTTTCCTTTAAAATTTATTATGGTAATTCCAGATATTTTAAATCCGCTTTTTCTAAAATAGAACAATGTTTCTTCACCAACAACCATGGAAGCATCAATAACTATTTCTGGTCCATCTGGGTTTCTATCTCCATGCTTTTCAGTCTGAGACAAACCATCTATAATTATTGGTTTATTTATCTCTGGAAGTGGATCTTTTAGCTTTATAATCCAGACTTTGCCATTGAAGTTTTTATCTTCCTCAGGAATATCAAATTTTACAACTCCCCCCTTATCTATCGCTTCACGCATTGCGTATAGAAAAGAACCTGCCCCTCTGGAGTTGGTATTGGTAACTATAAATTCTCCTTTGGCAAGTGTAATTTTAAAAGAGAAAAACATTAAGAAGATTAAGACTAACGTTAAAACTTTCTTCATTTTCTAACTCCTTTCCAAAAG
>Ga0180300_10000874_pt1 | contig 13716 bp, 13 predicted proteins | sample GuaBasSediGuay15_FD_121798 | JGI IMG/M metagenome (GOLD analysis project Ga0180300, IMG submission 121798) | Subseafloor sediment microbial communities from Guaymas Basin, Gulf of California, Mexico - Guay15, Core 4569-2, 21-24 cm | ecosystem: Environmental > Aquatic > Marine > Hydrothermal... | reverse complement strand
CTTGAAGGAGAGGTCGTAATTGAAAGAGGGCCTCATCTTCATGGGGACTTCCTGCTTCTCCCTTCCCTCCTTGGCGAAGCTGGCAAAGGAAGAAGATGTGCTGGCGGTGGTGACCCAGCCCGACCGCCCCAAGGGGAGGGGTCGGAGGCCTTCACCCCCTCCCGTGAAGGAGTGGGCGCTGAAGGAGGGCCTGCGGGTCCTTCAGCCCGAAAGGCTGGACGAGACTTTCCTGAAGGAGCTGGAGGCCATGGGGCCGGAGATGATCGTGGTCGCCGCCTTTGGACAGAAGCTCCCCAAGGAGGTGCTGGAGCTCCCCCCTCTGGGGTGCATGAACCTTCATCCCTCCCTCCTTCCCCGCTGGAGGGGGGCGGCGCCGATAAACTGGGCCATCATCAGCGGCGATGAGAGGGCAGGGGTCACCACCATCCTGATGGACGAGGGGATGGATACAGGGCCCATACTCCTTCAGCGGGAGGTCCCCATCGGGGAGGATGAGACGGCAGAGGAGCTCTGCAGGAGGCTTTCTGAGCTCGGGGCGAATCTCCTCCTTGAGACCATCAGGCGCTGGAGGGGAGGAGAGATAAGGCCCACTCCCCAGGGGGAAGAAGGGGCCACTTACGCCCCCATGCTGAAGAAGGGGGACGGTCTTTTGCGGTGGGAGAGGACGGCCCGTGAGCTGAGGAATCAGATCCGGGGGATGCTTCCCTGGCCCGGATCCTATACCTTCTGGCGGGGAAAGCGACTCATCCTTCACCGAGCGAGGCTCGGGGAAGGGAAGGGGAGGGCAGGGGAGGTGATCTCCACCAGGGAGGGGATAGAGGTGTCCTGTGGGGAGGGTTCCCTCATTGTGGAGGAACTGCAGATGGAAGGGAAGAGGAAGATGAGGTGGGATGAGTTCTTAAGGGGTCATTCTCTACGGGTGGGGGAGGTTTTGGGCGACTAAAACTCTCCCTTTTTAACGACATATATTCATATATTATTGCTGGGAAAAGATGCAGTAGGAAGTTTGAGTTTATTTTCAGTTGTACATCTTCCATCTGCGTGTCGAAATTGTTTATGTGCGCCTCTTTGTCTCACCTCTTTAAATCCCAATGTTTTGAGTATCTTTACCACCTCATCGGGCTTTAAAATCGGATATTTTCCCATCAAAGTACTGCTATGTTTTGTATTCCAACAAATTCTGATTCTGGTTCGATCTCTCCGTCTTCTAATAGCATTTCTATTACTTCTTTTAAGTTTTCTTTTAGTTCGTCTAAAGTTTCCCCTTGAGAATGAGCGCCAGGAAGCCCAGGAACATACCCTACATAAAGTCCTGTGTCAGGACACCTTTCTATTATTGCTGTAAATACCTTCATATTTGCCCCCATTCGTCTATTATTAATTCATACGTTAAAACTTCTTGCGTTTGATTTAAATAGTAACATCGTTTTGATAAAATTTGTAATTAAAGCTTTTTCAGAGAGCTATTGTATATCAAAATGCAATTATATCAGACTACACAGGTCCTTTTGGGGGGAAAGACCCCTGCGGAGTACATGAGATCTCAAAGAATTTTCGTCCGGATACTTAATCCTGATCTTCTCCACTGACAAAATCCTGCAAGTCCTCATACCGTCTAGCTATAAACTTATCCTCGAGAGCTACCTGAACTCTTCTATCACAGGCCGCCGCAGTCAAATCATCACTAATAACACCACCGGCAGCTTTGAACATCCTCCTGATCCGCGGAGCGGCCGTATCGCTGTAGAAAACCGGCCGGTTTCTTCCAAACGTTCCATAGCCGCCTGGCTCCCCCAAGTAACATAGCGTCATCCACAAAACCAGCCTCCGCCGGACTTTTGGCGGACAGGTAACTAACCCACCAACGTCCTCTAAATCATCAAGAATCTTCCCATGCTGATCGAAATGACGCCAGTTATACCCAGTTTGCTCGAGCCTATCCAGAAGCCACTCGAATAACTCTTGTACCTGTCTCTGCTTCAAATATGGCAACGCCCCCGCGGCATAGGCGACTTTAGCAACGACCAAATCGAGGCGTCCCTTCCCAATACGCTCTTGTAAGTACTGACCAAGTTCAACTCGCACTTGCATCTTCGTGATCGGAGAAAATTGCCTTAACAATTCTACTGCATTTTGCCGGATGATATCCGCCTTTTTAGAATCAAGGGCCGTGTTTATCAAATGCTCCATTATCTGGCGCTGCCTAGGGGCAGGCGCCATCTCGTACTCATGCAAGAACTCCTGAGACGGCACAGCTCGCTGAGGCGCATCGATTAGCGCCTTGACATCTGAGAGGCGTATTAATTCTACTGGATCTCTGCTCAGCACGATTTCCACGCATGACTTGAAGATGTAAAGAATATCCTCTATCTCCGCTTCATACTGATCATCCTCATGTTCCAAATCTCTCCGGATCTCATAGCATCGCATCAACCTTCTCCACTCCGGACGCGTCAAGATTCCCATACGATATGCTAAGTCAATTACCCGCGCTGTAGAGTAATTCTCCAAGACATCCTCAGGGCGGGTAACTGGAGGCAGCTTGTTACGCTGCGCGGCCTCTTGCGCGATGTCGATGCCTGCGATTAGAATCTTCTGCCTGAGATCGTGAATAGCGGCGTTAAAAAGACGCTGACACGCGCTGCTTGGATCCACTGGCAAAAGACGAGTTACTCGCTGTATCAGCGATTTCGCCTGCCATTCTGGACGAATTTGTGCCAGAAGTGCATCAGCACCGGACGCTCTAACTAACTCTGTTCTCACATTGCCTGGCACAATAGCCTTGGATCCATCCCGAACCATCAGCACCTCCTGCATTCTACCAATATGACTTGCCTAACGACCAAGCTCAGCCACCCGCCGGAGCACCAGCGAAGGCGGGTCGGCTGGAGCGGAGGTTAGCCTGCCGTTTCGGAATCGCTATTTGGTTTCACAGGAAGTTCTTCCAAATAAGCAATGTAATCCTGGGGCAAGTTGTTCTCCCGCGCTCCCGAAAGGATAAGCTCCTTATACCATTTATAAGCTCTAGGATCATCTGTCAAATTTTCAGATATATATGTCACGGCTTCAACTACATTTCCATCGGGTGTCCATATACGAACAGTGGTATGTTCATATCCAGCCTCTATCTTGTCCAACGTATCTAAATCTTGAACATCTATCTCATACAAAACTCCCCAAGTTACAGCTCCAGGGCTCTCCACCAAATTGGCCTTTCCAGAACCATCATTACTACGTTTGTTGAACACCACTTTCCAGTCTTTCAAAAGTGCACGACTAATAATTTGCATGAAGGAAATCCGTGAACGAAGACGCTCACTTGACATATTAGAACCATAGGCGAAATATAGAACTCGCATTATTACACGGCTCCTCGCCTGCAATTCTTTATCACTGCTTCTATTTTCCTTCCTCAGCTTTTGCCAAACCTCGGAATTATTTACTAAATTTCATATCCAATTCATTGTATATTTTGAGTAATTATATTCGGAACGCAGTGTTTAATATTCTCGGCCAATGACTTCATTTTATAACAAAATTTAATATAAGAAGAATCTGCTGTATCTGAGAAATAGAAACAATGATATGCAAATGCTATATTAGAATCCCATATGGGCAAAAAGCCGGGAGCTAATAATCCTAAAGCTTTTGCTACAGATACAGGACTCTTAGCTTTATCCTTTTCTCGTCTCAGGGCGAAAAGAAATTCATTAAATAAAGATCTGATTGTTTTGTCATCTTTTTCTGTAAGCTCGAAAATTTCTTTTTTTCTAAAAGTATTAAGTCTCTCCATGTTTTGATTTATACAATTGATAAGATCGTTAAAGTTAAAATTTGCATAAAAACGGTTCCATGCACGAATAAGCTTTTGAACCCCCTTTGCCATTTTTTCTGCATCGCCCCAGCCTTCTGTCACTATCCTTAAAGATTCAAAATATATAGGGCCTCTATTTTCTCTTTTATTATATATTTCATATCCTCTTCGAAATTCTTCACAGTCTGGGATGTAAAAACCGTTCATTATTAATTCCTAACATTAATCGTATATTAGGGTGCTACATTCAAATATCTTTCATATCTTGCCCACATTTGTCAATATAACATCGGATTTTGGAATATTATGTTGCAGTCTTCTTTAATGAGGAAAAAACCGATCCTTAAAGGATATGATCCGACCACCGCGGTTTTTCGTCCCAAAAACCGGCCATTGAATTCGGGGAAGGGGGCTCGGTAGGCAACGGAGCATGAGGACTGCGCAGGAGAGGATTTGAAATTTATAAGAAACTTTAATAAATTTATAGAGAGTGTTCAGAGTCTACAAGGGAGGAGGTGTTGAGATATGAATCAGCTTAAGACCTTCCTTTTGATGGGGCTCCTTACGATCCTCTTCATCTGGATAGGGAGCCTGCTGGGCGGAAGGGAAGGGGCCACTTTTGCCCTGATACTGGCTGCGGCGATGAACCTGGGCACCTACTGGTTCAGCGATAAGATCGTGCTCGCCATGTACAGGGCGAGGGAGGTCACGGAGGCGGAGGCACCGGGTCTTTATCGCATCGTGAGGGAGCTGGCCACAAAGGCCTCCATGCCCATGCCGCGGGTCTACGTGATCGAGTCCGATTCCCCCAACGCCTTTGCCACGGGGAGAAACCCCCAGCATGCTGCCGTGGCGGTGACCACAGGCATCATGCGCCTGCTGGATGAGGAGGAGCTCAAGGGAGTGATCGGCCATGAACTTTCTCACATCCGCCACAGGGACATCCTCATCGGGACGATAGCCGCCACCATCGCCGGGGCCTTGAGTTACCTGGCCATGATGGCCCGCTGGAGCGCCTTCTTCGGGGGATTTGGCGGCGACGATGAAGAGGGAGGGGGGAACATCTTTCTGGTGATGATCCTCACCACCCTCGCTGCCTTTGCCGCGATGCTGATCCAGCTGGCCATCTCCCGCTCCAGGGAATACTACGCCGATGAGGGTGGGGCCCGACTCTGCGGGAATCCCCTTTATCTGGCCCGGGCCCTGGGCAAGCTGGAGATGGCCGCAAGGAGGATACCCTTAGAGGCAAATCCCGCCACAGCCCACATGTTCATCGTCAACCCCCTCAGGGGAGGGGGCATCATGACCCTCTTCAGCACCCATCCCCCCATTGAAGAGAGGATCAGGAGGCTTGAGGAGATGGCCCGGGGCCGCTGATGGACCCTCTGAGGCGGGCAGCGGTAGAGCTCCTCATGGAGTGGGAGAAGAGGGGGTCCAAGTTGGACCCCCTCTTCTTTAGGAGGACTCAGGGGCTGGGGCCCCGGGAGAGGGGGTTTGTGAGGGAGCTGGTTTATGGGGTCGTGCGCTGGCTCCTCAGGCTCGATCACGTAATCGCCCAGCATTCCAAGGTGAAACCTCAGCGGATGGAAAGGGCGGTCCTGGCCGCCCTGAGGGTGGGGGCCTATCAACTCCTCTTCCTCGACCAGGTGCCTCCCTGGGCAGCGGTCTCAGAGATGGTAGAGGTGGTGAAGGGGATGGGGAAGGGGCAGGCAGCGGGCTTCGTCAACGCGGTGCTGAGGGCGATAGCCGAAGGTGGAAAAGGGAAGCTCCCCGATCGGGAGGAGAAGCCCCGGGAATATCTCTCCATCGCCTTCTCCCATCCGGGATGGGTGGTGGAGGGCTGGCTCAAGCGATGGGGGCTCCAGGAGACGGAGCGCCTCTGTGCGGCCAACAACCTCATCCCCCCTCTCACCATCCGGGTCAACACCCTGCTGGGGGAGAGGGAGGAACTCCTGGGACGGCTGGCCCTGGAGGGCAGGAGGGCCTATCCCACCCCCTATTCCCCCTGGGGGCTGATTCTGCAGGACGAGGAAGGGTTCACCAAAAGCGAGCTTTTTAAAGAGGGATGGTTTCAGGTCCAGGACGAAGGGGCTCAGCTCATAAGCATGCTCCTTTCCCCTGAGCCGGGGGAGAGGGTCTTGGAGCTCTGTGCCGCCCCCGGGGGGAAGGCGACCCATATGGCCCAGATGATGGGGGGAAGGGGAGAGGTGGTGGCCGTGGACATAAGCCCCGAGAAGCTCTCCCTCCTCAAGGAGAACTGCAGGAGGCTGAGGATAACCAATGTCAAGGCGGAGCGCTACGACGCCAGAGGTCCCCTTCCCTTCTCCCCGGAGAGCTTCGACAGGGTGCTGGTGGATGCCCCCTGTACAGGCTTGGGGGTCCTGAGGCGGAATCCCGATGGGAAGTGGAGGGTGAAGGAAGAGGATGTGAAGAGGCTCTCAGAGCTGCAGTTCGAGATCCTGCAGGAAGGGGCCAGGATGCTCAAGAGGGGAGGGGTCCTCCTTTACAGCACCTGCACCCTCACCCGTGAGGAGAACGAAGGGGTGGTGGAGAGGCTCCTCGAGAAAGGCGATTTTCAGCTCCTGGAGCCTCCCCTTTCCCTTCCTCCTTCCTTCTTCACCCAGGAGGGGCACTTCCTCAGTCTGCCTCACCGGCACGGGACCGACGGCTTCTTCGCCGCCTTGCTCAAGAAGAGCTGACCCTGGCCTCAAGGTCGTAGGGTCCTGCCCCTACGACCTCCGCTTCCACGATCTCCCCTCCTCTCATCCCCTTTCCCGAAAGGTAGGTCACTCCGTCTATCTCCGGGGCCTGAAAGGGGGTGCGGCCCACCCACCTTCGCCCCTCCTTCCTTTCCACCAGCACCTGGACCTTTCTTCCCAGAAGCCCTCTGTTCCTTTTGTAGGATATCCTCTGCTGAAGCTCCATGACCCATTGATACCTCTCAGAGGCCACCTTCCCCGAAGGGGCCTTCCAGGGGTACGACCTCGTCCCCTCCTCAGGAGAATAGCGGAAGGCCCCGAGGTGGGTGAACTCCGCCTCCTCTATAAAGCTGAGGAGCTCCTTGAACTCCTCTTCCCCCTCGCCGGGGAACCCCACCATCACCGTGCCCCGGAGATGGATCTGGGGCCATTTCTCCTTAAGGGTCTCGATGAGGCCCCTTATCTCCCTTCCGGAGGTCCTCCTTCCCATGCGCCTGAGCACCCGATCGCTCACGTGCTGGATGGGGAGGTCAAGGTAGGGGACGATCTTCTCTTCCCCGGCGACGAGTTCAAGCAGGGACGGAGGGAAGTTTTTCGGATGGGGATAGGTGTAGAGGAAGCGGATCCAGCGCACTCCCTCCACCTCGATGAGGCGGCGGAGGAGTCCTTCGAGTCCCCCCTTGATCCCCAGGTCCCTACCGTATGAGGTCGTATCCTGGGCGACCAGCACCACCTCCCTCACCTCCATTTCCCCAAGCCTTCTCACCTCCTCCTCCACAGAGGATGGCCAGCGGCTCCTGTACCTGCCCCTGAGCTTGGGTATGAGGCAGAAGGTGCAGGGATGATCGCACCCTTCGGCTATCTTAACGTAGGCCATATGGGGGTTGTTGAAGAGCACCCTGGGGGAGCGGTGATCGTAAAGATAGGTCGGCTCCCCCGCCCATATCCCCTTCTTCCCCTCCTCCAGCAGTTGAGGCAATCTCATGAACTCCCCCGAGCCCAGCCAGATGTCCACCTCTGGCATCTCCTCAAGGAGCCTTTTGCCATATCTCTGGGGAAGGCATCCGAGGACGGCCAGCGTAGCCCCAGGAGGCTTCCTCTGGGCCATCTCCAGGATCGTCTCCACGGCCTCCTTCACCGCCTCCTTGAGGAAGGCGCAGGTGTTGATCACCACCGCATCCGCCTCTTCGGGAGAGGAGACGAGCCCCCATCCCCTTTGCAATAGATCCCCCAGGAGGACCTCAGAGTCCACCTGGTTTTTCGGGCACCCCAAACTAATCAGATATATCCCCTTCTCGACCGACAATTGCATCTTTTTCCCTAATGATGCATAATCCTTTCAGGATGCACAAGGGAAGGGTCGTGAAGAAGGCAGCGGTAAGTGCCATATTTTTATGTCTTATTGTCGCAGGATGTTCCCTCTTTGGGAAGAGGGTCTCCTCTCCCCCTCCTGTGGTGGCGAAGGAGGTACCCAGGGAGGCCCTTTACCATTACCTGGTGGGCAGACAGAAGCTGAAGGAGGGGGAGCTATCGGAGGCCTTAAAGGAGTACAGGGAGGCCCTTTCCCTTGACCCCCAATCGGCATTTCTGCACACCGAGGTTGCCCGCATCCTCTTGAGACAGGGGAAGATGGAGGAGGTGCTCTCTGCCTGCCGTGAGGCCCTGAGCGTGGATCCCGACTATCTCCCTGCCAGGAGGCTGCTTGCCGGGGTCCTCTCCAGCATGGGGAGGAGAAAGGAGGCGATCGAGGAATACGAACGCATCCTCAAGGCCAATCCCTCAGATTTCAAGGCCTATATCATGCTGAGCTCCCTCTATGTGGAGCTCAAGTCCTATGAGAAGGCCATCGAGACGGTCCAGAAGCTCCTCAAGAGGAAGCCCGATTCGGCAATGGGGCTCTATTACCTGGCGCGGATATATGCCGAGATGAAGCTGTACGGGAAGGCCATCGAATGCTACAAGAAGGTCCTGGAGATCTACCCCCATATGGAAGCGGCCCTGATGGAGATGGCCACCATCTACGAGATCGAGGGCAAAACCGAAGAGGCGGTAAAGACCTACCAGGAGCTCCTCAAGTATCACCCCCACAATATCCGGGCGAGGGAGCGTCTGGGGATGCTCCTGTTGAAGGAAGAGCGCCTGGGGGAGGCCCTGAAGCAGTACCGGATCATCAAGCAGCTTGATTCGGAGAACCTGGCGGTGAGGGTGAGGTTGGGACTCATCCTACTGCAGCAGGAGAAGTATAAGGAGGCGGAGGAGGAGTTCCGCTTTGTGCTGGGGGTCAGGCCCGAGAACCATCAGGTACGCTTTTATCTCGGGATGACCCTCTATGAGATGGGGGAGGCCTCCAAGGCCATCGAGGAGTTCAAAAAGATACCGCCTTCTGCCTCCATATACGTGGATGCCGTGAAATACCTCGCCTACATCCTCCAGAAAGAGGGGAAGGTCGAGGAGGCCCTCCAGGTCGTGAAGGAGGCCTTAAAGGAGAAGCCCGACGATTGGGAGATCGAGTATGCCCTGGCCCTCCTCTATGAGGAGTTGAAGCAGTACGAGGAGGCCATTCGCATCCTGGAGGGGCTCGTGAAGAAGGCCTCCAAGCCCGCTGAGGTGCTCTTCCGCCTCGGAGTCATCAGCGATAAGTTGGGCCAGAAGGAGAAGTGCCTCGAGTACATGAGGAGGGCGATAAAGGCCGACCCGAAGCATGCCGATGCCCTGAACTGGGTCGGCTACACCTATGCCGAGGAGGGGATAAGGCTCGATGAGGCGGAGGAGCTGATAAAGAGGGCCCTGAAGGTCAAGCCGAACAGCGGTTACATAATCGACAGCCTCGGATGGGTCTATTACAAGAAGGGGAAGTTGAAGGAGGCCCTCTTCTATCTCAAGAAGGCCCATCACCTCCTTCCCGACGATCCCACCGTTACCGAGCATCTGGGGGACGTCTTGCTGAAGATGGGTGATGGGGAAAAGGCCCTGGAGCTATACCGCCGGGCCCTGGAGTTGAAGCCCACCGATGAACAGAAGAAGAAGATCCAGATGAAGATCGACAGGTTGCTGAAAAAGAACCGAGATGCAAAAGGGGATCCTGATCACCTTTGAAGGGATCGAGGGCAGTGGTAAGAGCACGCATATGCGCCTTGCCGGGGAGTTCCTCCTCCAGAAGGGCTACCGACTCCTCTGTACCCATGAGCCAGGAGGCTCCCTCTTAGGCGAGGGGATAAGGAGGCTCCTGCTCCAGAGGGGGGTGACCCTTTCCCCCCTTGCAGAACTCTTCCTGTTCTGTGCCGACAGGGCGCAGCATCTGAACGAGGTGATCCTTCCGGCCCTCGAGGAAGAGAAGGTCATCCTCTGCGATCGCTTCACCGACTCCACCACCGCCTATCAGGGTTACGGTCGGGGGATAGACCTGGAGGTGATAGAGGAGGCCAACATGTGGGCCACCGGGGGGCTGCGGCCTCACCTGACCATCCTGCTCGATTGCGATCCAGAGGTGGGTCTTTCCCGGGTGGGGGAGAGGGATCGGCTCGAGGACGAGGATCTGGACTTCCATCGAAGGGTCAGGGAGGGCTACCTCGAGATAGCAAGGGGGGAACCGGAGAGGGTCAGAGTGGTGGTGACCAACTGGAGGGACAAGGAGGAGGTCCAGGGGGAAATAAGAGGCCATCTCCTTCAGGTGCTGAGGCGGATCGGATGAGGTTTGCCGATATCATCGGCCACAGGAGATCGATAGAGGTCCTGCGCCGTATGGCCAGAATGGGAAGGGTTCCCCATGCCCTGCTCTTCGTCGGACCTGAGGGGGTGGGGAAGAGGGCGGTGGCCGAGGCCTTCTTCCAGTACCTGAACTGCCCCAGCGCCGGTGAGGACTCCTGTGGCCTCTGCCCGAGCTGCGAGAAGGTGAAAGGGGGGAGACATCCCGATCTTCACCTCGTGGTCCCTGAAGGGGAACATATCAAGATTCAGCAGGTGAGGGAGCTCATAGAGCGGCTGTACCTTCGCCCCCTTGAGGCCCGGTGGCGGGGGGCGATAATAGAAGGGGCGGATCGGATGACGAAGGAGGCGGGGAGCGCCTTCCTCAAGACCTTAGAGGAGCCCCCTCCTTCAACCCTCATAGTTCTTATCACCTCAAGACCCGAGGGGCTCCTGCCGACGATAAGCTCCCGCTGTCAGAGGATCAGGTTTTATCCCCTTTCGGATGAAGAGGTGAGGGAGGTGCTTGAGAGGAAGGGGATATCCCCGGGCGAAATTGGGTCCCTCCTCAAGCTCGCTGACGGGAGCCCGGGAAAGGCCATGGAGCTCTGCTCCTTCCCCCTCCAGGAGATGGAGCGCTGGATGAGGGATGCGATCGCCCAGCCCTCGAGGATTACTCTGTTGCTTGAGGGGGCAGAGGAACTCTCCTCCGATCGAAAGAGGAGCAGAGTGGCGATGGAGGTCCTCCTGACCTCCCTGCGGGATGAGATAATGAGGCGCATCTCATCGGAGGATCGGGAGGTCGATAGGTTTCTTGATCTCTTCTGGGAGATCATGGAGGTGGGGAGGGGGATGGAGGAGAACGTCAACCCGAGGTTGGCCTGGGAGAAGATCTTCTTGGAGATGTCAAGATGCGCCTTGTAAAGGTGAGGTTTCCTCAAAGGGCAGCGGCCTCCTACTTCGACCCCAAAGGACTGGAGCTGGAGGAGGGGGACTGGGTGATAGTGGAGACGGAGAGGGGACAGGTGGCGGGCGAGGTCATCTCTTTCAGGGAGGGGGTGAAGGAACTGGAGGTCCCCCCGGTCATCCGTAAGGTCACGGGCGAGGAAAGGAAGAAGGTCAGGAGATTGAGGGAGAAGGAGAGGAAGGCCTCGGAGCTCTGCGAAAGGCTCATCGAGGAGCTGGGGCTCCCGATGAAACTCGTCGGGGTCGAGTACCTCTTCGACGAATCCAAGGCGATATTTTACTTCACCGCGGAAGGGCGGGTGGACTTCAGGACCCTGATCAGGATGCTCGCCTCCCAGCTCAGGACCCGCATCGAGATGCGTCAGATAGGGGTCAGGGACGAGGCCAAGATAGTGGGGGGGATAGGGCCCTGTGGCAGGGAGCTCTGCTGTGCCACCTTCCTGCGAAACTTCGATCTGGTCTCCATCCGCATGGCCAAGGAACAGAGCCTGCCCGTGAACCCCGAGAAGATATCGGGCTTGTGCGGGAGGTTGATGTGTTGTCTCACCTTCGAGATGGAGACCTACCAGGAGCTAAAGGAGGAGTTGCCCAAGGTTGGCAAGAGGGTAATGACCAAGTACGGCGAGGGTAAGGTGATCCGCTGCAATATCCTCCTTCAGACGGTCACGGTGGAGCTTGAAGGCGGTGGCGTGATCACCCTCGGGATAAACGAGGTTCAGAAAAAATAGGAGGAGACCATGGGAAGGACCTTCTACGTGACCACACCCATCTACTACGTGAACGATGTCCCTCATATCGGCCATGCCTATACCACCATAGCCGCCGATGTGCTGGCCCGTTACAAGAGGATGGCGGGCTACGATTGCTTTTTCCTCACGGGGACCGATGAGCACGGTCAGAAGGTGGAGAAGGCCGCCAGAGAGAGCGGGGAGACCCCTCAGGAGCTTGCTGACCGGGTGGTGGAGAGGTTCAAGGGACTCTGGAAGAGGCTCAACATCTCCAACGACGATTTCATCCGGACCACCCAGGAGCGGCACAAGCGGGCCGTCCTCGCCCTTTACCAGAGGGCCTGGGAGAAAGGGGACATCTACCTCGGAGAATATGAGGGCTGGTATTGCGTGCCCTGTGAGAGCTTCTGGACGGAGACACAACTGGAGGAGGGAAGAAGGTGCCCTTCCTGCGGTCGTCCCACCGAGAAGGTCAAGGAGCCAAGCTACTTCTTCCGCATGTCCCGATATCAGGAGAGGCTCCTCCGTCACCTGGAGTCAAACCCCGACTTCGTCCAGCCCCCCTCCCGCTACAACGAAATCCTGAACTTCGTCAGGGGGGGGCTTCGGGACCTGAGCATCAGCCGAACCGGTTTCCGCTGGGGCATCCCCCTGCCCAACGATCCTGAGCACGTCCTCTATGTCTGGTTCGATGCCCTTACCAACTACATCACCGCAGTGGGATTTCCTGACGACAGGGAACGTTTTGAGCGCTACTGGCCCGCCGACTGCCATATCATAGGGAAGGATATCCTTCGCTTTCACGCCGTCTACTGGCCCACCTTCCTCATGTCCGCCGACCTCCCCTTGCCCAGGCGGGTCTTCGCCCACGGATGGTGGACGGTGGAAGGGAAGAAGATGAGCAAGAGCGCCGGAAACGTCGTTGACCCCTATCAGGTCACCGACGAGTTCGGTGTGGACCCCTTCCGCTATTTCCTCCTGCGGGAGGTACCCTTTGGCCTTGACGGGGACTTCTCCCGCAGCGCCCTCGTTCACCGGATCAACGGCGATCTGGCCAACGATCTGGGGAACCTGGCGAGCCGGGTCCTGGCCATGACCAAGAGGTACTTTGGAGGGCGAGTCCCTCCCTCCCATGACCTGATGGATGGGCAGGTGCGTTCCCAGGCAGAAAGGAGCCTGAAAGAGCTGGATCGCCACATCAGTGACCTTGCCTTCCAGCAAGCCCTCACCTCCATATGGGATCTGGTGGACCTGCTGAACAAGTACCTTGACGAGACCGCACCCTGGGGCCTGGCCAAGGATGAGGGAAAGAGGAGGGAGCTTGAGGCGGTCCTTTACAACTGCCTGGAGGCCCTGAGGCTTCTGGCGATAATGCTCTCGCCCTTCATGCCCTCTGCGGCCCAGAGGCTCTGGGAGATGCTCGGGTTTGACTCGAAGGTCGAGGAGGCGAGGATAGAGGAGGTGGGGAGGTGGGGCCTTCTGCCCGAAGGCCAGCAGACCCAGCCCCCTTCACCCCTCTTTCCCCGGGTGGAGGATAAGGGATGAAAGAGGAAGTCTTCCAGGGGGCCAAGATCCTGATCACCGGAGAGTTAGGGTTCATCGATGGGGGAGGAGGCGGTCAGGTATGTAGCAGGGGTGATAAGGGAGTGGCAGGGAGAGGGCCTCTAAGGATAGGGGGGGTGATCCGTCACCTGGCCCAGAGGAAGGGATGGGGGAGGCTTAAGGCCTACAGGGTGTGGCAGGTATGGGAGGAGGCGGTGGGTGAGACGGTGGCCAGAAACGCCACCCCCTACTCCCTCCGTCGAGGGACCCTCACCGTGATCTG
>Ga0180300_10000873_pt1 | contig 13716 bp, 11 predicted proteins | sample GuaBasSediGuay15_FD_121798 | JGI IMG/M metagenome (GOLD analysis project Ga0180300, IMG submission 121798) | Subseafloor sediment microbial communities from Guaymas Basin, Gulf of California, Mexico - Guay15, Core 4569-2, 21-24 cm | ecosystem: Environmental > Aquatic > Marine > Hydrothermal... | reverse complement strand
TTGCAAGCCGAGAACAATTTCTCAAATACCTTGCTCTCCAATTCCTGTAATTTGTCGTTAATCTGTAATTCCAGAACACAAGAGAAGAATGCATTTATAGGGTTTTCAAATAACCAATTCAACTTTTATTCTCTTAACACAGGGCAAGGGAATCTTTCTCATCCTGTTTTTTCAGCTGGAATTTATACACTGGAATTCATTGGTGCTGGAATTACTCCTTCTATATTTACTACCTGTATATTCTTTGGTGCCTTAATGTCGGAATCAGCAGAAATGAAAGCTTTTCCAGTATATTCGGCAGTATATATACTAAGCAATGTTTCCATTTCCCCTCTTATTACTGCTGGTATTGGAAATTTATTCAAACAAAATGGCTCTTATAGAAATTCCATCAAAGGAACTCTGATAGGTAGTGTTCTTGGCTCTATAGGCTTATGTGTTTATCTTCATAGAGATGGATATGATATGAGTCTTTCAGACTTTGCCTTAATGGTGGTTTTCCCTTCAGCCGGATGTGTAATAGGATACAATTTTAAGTAATTGGACAGGTATAAGTTTCCTTCCGACCTTCCCCGAAAAGGGGATTTTTGAAAAGTTCTCTCGACTTCATCTTTGCTATTTTGTATTATTCTATCTGATAGAGTTTTTTTGAAAGGTCAGGTTATGAATGAGAAAAAAATAATGACAGTCTAGCAATTAAATGAATAGAATATAGACAGGTGGATGAAGATACCAGCTATAAACTTGCCAAAAATGGTGAAATTCTTGAGATAAAAAAATGGAGTTTGAGAATATGATAAAAGGAATTAATCTTTAAAGTTCCATCGGTTGAATAGGTGGTTAAAGTTTTCCCTGACCTGAACCATCTATAATTAAAAAAAAGCTCCAGCGGCAGGACTCGAACCTGCGACCACCTGATTAACAGTCAGGCGCTCTACCAGCTGAGCTACGCTGGAACTTTCAGAATAAAATTATCAATTTCTCTTTTTTTGTCAACTACTTCAGGACTATTCCCTCTATCTCGTCCAGGTTTTCAAACTCATCCGCTGCCCTGATGATCTCAATGGCTGTGGGTCCCCTTCCAGGACCTATGATGAGAACCCTTATCCCCTTCCTGCTTACAAAGTTTATCAGTGGAAGGAAGTCACTGTCACCTGTAACAAGCACAATCTCGTCAAGGTTATCCATCATTGAAAGAATCTCAAGGGTTATTTCAAGGTCCATATTGGCCTTCACACTTCCATCAGGCCTCTCCTTTGCCATTTTTCCAAGAACTCTGTACCCCATAAGGGAAATGGCGTCAACAAGTTTTAATCTTCTGTCATCCTCTTTTCTGTAGGGAATAAATGCAACAAACTTAATAATTTCAGCATCCTTCATTTTGTAACGGTTCAGGAGGTATGATTTGAGCCTGTCATACCTGACCTCAGCACCCTGCTTCTCAAACACCTCCTGAATGTTCTGTACATCAATAAAAACCCCTACCCTTTTCATCTTACCTCCTATTTTTTTTTGGTTTACTTCAACACAAATATCCTGCTTCTCAATCGTGTAAAGCCTGTGTTAATTATTATGGTATAAACACCAGGACGCAAGTCCCCTAAAACCCACTTTATATAATTTCTTCCAGCAAGTGTAAACCCCACATCCTTATAATATACCAGTTTTCCACCAGAGTCATAAACTTTCAATTGAACATAGTCATTGTTATCAAGGACAAATGGTATGGTTATAACACTATTCTCATTAATCCTGACGGGATTAGGATATACAGGAAGAATATAGTTCTTCTCTTTATAAACAACCTCGGGTTCGCCCAGAAAATTCAAAGCAGACAAGGCATCAGGGACTCCATAACCCACATAGTAGTTGGGCGAAGAGTGCCTGGAAGCCGTTGAAGTAAGGGCAAGCCTTATGGTATCTGGATTGCCTTTGAGTGATGGAAAGGCCTCAAGGAGAAGGGCAGCAATCCCTGCAACATATGGGGTTGAAAAGGATGTTCCACCACCTGAAATGTAGTGGGGTATGGATAAAGTATCGCCTCCTGGAAGGTTGAGAAATTCTGTTCTCCATTCGGGATTAACAACCTGGGCATAGAATGGGGCTGCAAGGTCTGGTTTAATTATATAAACAGTATCAATCTCGAGAGGGTTAATCGAAAATGTGTCAATTCTAATTACAGGTCCTGCCGCAGCTTCACTGCACCACACCCACTCTGTATCACCGGTGATTGAATCAATCTCCATCTCAACACCACCAATGGATAGAACATGCTCACCATCAGCAGGTGCAACAATGGAAGTTTCAGGTGCACCTCCAGCAACATTCCCCATGGCATTCACAACAATCACACCCCTTGCATAGGCACTTTCAGCAGCAATGGTGATGAGTGCAGTCCTGCCGTCCATATCAGCATAGGAATAACCTGTGGTATCCTGAAAGTCCCTGTATCCAACAGAACTTGAAACAACATCAACACCAAGGGATTCAGCCCACTCCATCGCACGGATCCAGTTATCCTCCTCCACCTTGAGTTCAACATGGTGCCCCTCTCTGTCATAAACCTGTTCTGTCTTGGCAAGGATGTAATCCGCACCAAAGGCAACACCTATGAAACTTCCTGCAGCATAACCTGCAAGAATGGAGAGCACCATGGTTCCATGGTCTGTCTGGCAGCAGAATGGTGCATAACAATTGGGATAGGTACCTTCCCTATAATCCTCCCCCTGCTCGTATGATACAATTGTGTCAGGAACGATAATCGTATCACCATCCTGGACAATGGTATCTGGAAAGACAAAATCGGCCTTTGCAATCACATCTATCATATCAAGTGCCTCGTGTGCACCCTCCCCATACTCAAAACCTGTATCAAAAACACCTATCCTTACACCCTTCCCTGAATATCCAAGGTTGTGTAGTTTGTCAATGCTCATGAGTTTTATGTTGGTCTCCTGCTTCCCGTAACTCAACGGTTTTGGTATGTATGGGAAACAACCACCTATGGTGGCAACCCTTTTCACCTCCCTCACAAAGGGAAGTTTTTTAATTCTGTTCACCATATCCTCTGGTAAAAGTCCAGAAACACCGTTAAGCCATCTTGACACATACCTCGGTTTGAAACCCAGTTTTTTCAGGGAATCTATATATGGAGGATAAACAGGAAGGTCCCCCCTGTCAGCAGGTTTCCCCATTGCCTTCATCCTTCTCTCTACTGTGACAGACGGATAAAGACCAGCGACCCTCTCAATCTGTGCTGAGATATTCCCCTTCTGATTACCCTTGTCTGTGAAGAAGACCCAGTATCTGCCATTATAGACCGTTGACAGCATCAGAATGATTAACATCTCTCCTCCGTTTTTTTAATGGTAAATTATTATTCATCCAAGTCAAGGTCTAATCTCAAAAATCTCAACATTGTTATCCCTGAAGTTTGAAAATGCAAGGTATCTTCCATCTGGACTTACATCAAGCCCTGTTGGCTGATTTCCGCCTTCAATTATTTTAATAGTCTTTCCTGTATTCAGGTCAATCACATAGATTTTTCCGTTTTCAGGACTCCTCTCAAGGTATCCCTTTTTAGAGTTTCTACCCCTGCACGAGACAAAGAGAAACCTTTCATCAGGGAATATATCAATGGTGTTTGGATTTATATAAACCCTGAATTTTCTTTTTATTATGAAAGGTTCTATTGAAACCTCATAAATCCTTCCATGGAACATGTCGCTCACATAGCACACTCTACCATTGCCTTTCATTACAACATGCCTCATTGCTCCCTTCTCAATGTGTATTCTATCCACCTCCTTCCAGGTATCTGTCTTTATCCTGATTATGTCTCCATTACCGAATGAAGCAACAATGAGGTATCTTTCATCAGGTGTGAATGCCAGACCTCTCGGGTTCTTTGTATGTATGGTTTTTATCAACCTGGCATCAGGGTAAGAAATGATTGAAACACTGCTGGAAAGCCAGTTGCTCACTGCAAGGAACTTCCTGTTAGGTGAGAGTGCCATCACCTTCGGCCATTTCCCGTGGGAATAGTAACTTTTAATAACCTCTACTTTGCCTGAGGTATCAATATAGCACTTGAATATATGGTCTGTGTTCATCTGGGAAACGAAAAATGTATCTGTCCCGGGAAGAAAGAAAACCTCAACAAAACCTGATTCAAGGAAATCCTTTCCAGGTTTTACTGTTTTAATAACCTTCATCCTTTCCACATTGACTACCTGAAAACCTGTGCCACCAAGAAGTGTCACAATCAGAAACTTTCCTGTGCTGGAAAACGCCACCTGTTTTGGAAGAGGGCCACAGGCAACCGTCCCTTTCGGTGTTAACACAAGTGAAAGAATAAAAAAAATCATGTTGAATTTTAATTCTGTCTGTTGAGAAGTCAAGCATGCATATTTATAAAAAACCCTTGACTTGTCTATAATTTTTATTAAAATTTTTCTATGCTGAGTAAATTGTCATTTTATTCTGTCTATATCTCAAACAGGAGGAACCCATGAGGGTTTCTCTCTAATATACATAATCTTTTCTTTCCCATAAACTTCTGACAGGAGGCAATAATGTGTTATATAAATGTTGATGGTTTGAAAAAATGTTATAGAAAAGAGGTTAGGGGAGATACCCTGAAGGATACCATAAAGTCCCTTTTCAAAAGGGAATATAAAGAAATAAAAGCACTCAATGACATCTCTTTCACTGTGGAGAAAGGAGAGATGGTGGGAATCATTGGTCCGAATGGAGCAGGGAAAACCACACTCCTCAAGATATTATCAGGGGTGCTCTATCCTGATGAAGGGAATGTCACAATTGATGGGTTCGTTCCATGGGAAAGAAAGGAAACGTTCCTGAATAGAATTTCTTTTTTCATGGGACAGAGAGGGTTTCTTGGTGTCACGGTCTGGGACATTCCACCTGTTGATGGCTTCAGACTGATTAAGGAGATATATGGAATTGATGAGAAATCATACAGGGAAAGGGTTGAACGGTTCTCTGAAATTCTCAATGTAAAACACCTTCTTAAAACACCACTCAGAAAACTTTCACTTGGTGAGAGAACAAAGGTTGAACTTATTGCAAGCCTGCTTCATCTACCCGAATTTATCCTTCTTGATGAGCCAACCATTGGGATGGATGTAATCTCCCAGAAAAGAATCTGGGATTTTTTAAAGGAGTATAATAATGAGACCGGCGCAACCATACTTATAACAAGCCACTACACAAGAGACCTTGAGGAACTTGGTAAAAGAATCATGGTGCTCCATAAGGGTAAAATCCTGTTTGACGGAGAGAAGAAACAATTGCAGGAAAAGGTTAGAGGTATGAGGGAGTTCAGGGTAAGATGCAGGGATAGGAATGTGAAGTTGCCCGTGGAAGTGTATAGATGGGAAGAGGATACTGCTGTATTCAATGTGCCTGATGGCGAGGTTAAGAAGATCGCCTTCACAATTGCTGGTATTGATGGCGTTATAGACATACACATAGAAGAACCGGCCTTTGAGGATGTGATAAGAAGGGTATTCAAAGAGGCTGATAATGAAGAAGTATCTTGAGGCAATGAGGTGTGAGTTTAAATTCCACCTGAATTACAGGTTGAACCTGTTTTTCGGTGTATCGTATCACCCAATCATACTCCTTGTTTACTACTTTTTGTGGACATTTATTTACAGGGCTGGTGGAAGTATCGGGGACTATTCCCTTGGTGGAATGCTCACATACTATCTCATAACAGGGCTTCTGGGAATGTTCGTTCCTATATTTGCTTATTACACAATGACTGAGAACATCAAGAAAGGCGACCTGATTTTCTTCCTCACAAGACCACTTGACTTTCTGGGATACTACTACTTTGCAATACTCACAGGCTGTCTCATCTGGTCAATGAGTGCCATCATTGTATCACTGCCCTTTATCCTGTGGTGGAGGAACATCCTGATTTTTCCGTGTATAAATGGAATGTTGAAAGGCCTGATTTTCACAATCATAGCCTTCAACATGGCACTCACCCTTGGATTCATACTTAACCTTCTCACATTCTTTATTGGCGACCCATTTGGCATCTCTGGTTTTTATGACTTTCTCATCTCACTCCTTGGAGGATGGGTACTTCCACTTGATGTTCTACCCGGTTTTATCCAGTATCTTCCCTTTAAGTACCTCTACTACATTCCAGCAAGGGCATTCATGAACTACCCCATCTCTTTGACAAAGGAATTACTCAACGCTATGCTCTGGCTTGTGTTTTTCTTTGCCGTTATCAGGTTTATGTGGATTATGGGCATAAAGAAATACGAGGCATTTGGAGGTTGACTTTGAAAAGTGTAAAGTATGTTGTTACACTGTATATACTTCACTTCAAACAAACATCCTTCTTCAGGCTCAGTTTCCTGATGAAACTCCTGTCAAGGATGTCCCATGTTCTTTTCTACTGGGTGCTGTTTGAGATAATTTACAGAAACGTTCAATCTATTGGTTCATGGTCCAAGGCACAGGTATTCATGCTCCTCGGCACCATGGGGATTGTGCTGAATTTGTCCGGTTCACTTATGAAGAATGGCGCGGGAGGGATTTCTGGTAGGGTAAGGTATGGATATATGGATATCCTTTTCTCCAGACCCCTTCCAGGACCTGTTCTTCTCACATTTTCCACACCTGATATTGTCCAGTTATTCAGTTTAATACTCCCAATGTATCTCTTTATTCATGGGTGCAGACTCTCATCCATTCCATGTATAATCAACCTCGTCTTCTGGGGTATTGGGGTGCTTTTATCAATTATAATCTACATACTGTTCAACCTCCTGATTGGTATGGTGGCATTAAAAACAGTCCAGTTTTCAAGTGCCTTCTGGGTTCTGGAGGACCTTTACCAGATGGGAAGGTTTCCTGCTGATATATTCCCCATAATTTTTAGATATATATTCCTCACCCTGATTCCTGTCCTCACCATATCAAACCTGCCAGTGCTTGTGCTTATAAAGGGGCCTGTTTACCTACTTCCACTTATGGGGATAACTGTTTTCTTCGTATGCCCGAATGGTATCCTCTATCCCATACTCAGAAAATCCTATCAGGGTGTTGGGACCGTCAGGTAAGTTGACACAGGTTGAGAAGGGGTTAAAATCCTTCAAAAGGAGGTTTTATGGAAACAAAGGCATATACAGATTATTTCTGGTTTCATACACCTGAAAAAAGGGCACTTGTCCATATCACGGATAGGGTGAGGGAGGTTGTGAAAAGGAGTGGAATTAAGGAAGGTTTCTGCCTTGTCTCCGCCATGCACATCACGGCAGGAATAATTGTGAATGACTACGAAGAGGGGTTGTGGGAGGATATATGGGAGTTCCTTGAAAAATTAGCACCATACAGAAGGGACTACAAACACCACAGGACAGGGGAGAGCAATGGAGACGCGCACCTCAAAAGGATACTCGTCCACCATCAGGTGACCATACCTGTAACAGAGGGAGACCTTGACCTTGGGCCATGGGAGAGAATCTTTTATGCTGAATTTGATGGTCAGAGAAGGAAAAGGGTGGTTGTGAAGGTTCTGGGTATAGGATGAGCGATCATCCCCTTTTCTTTGAAAGAGAAAAGACATTCACTGCAAAAATTTATGGTATCTCAGATAACCTCTTCAGGGTATCCTTTCCATCCCCTGTAAAAACGGGTGACCCCGTTAATGACACAGTGCATGGCCTTTTCTACAGGGTAAATGGAAAAAAGGCACTCGTGTTTGTGCACGGGCTTCACACATCAAAGGAATTTTTATGGATGGAACTGGGAAGAAGGCTTGGCCCAAAGGGGATATCAACCTTTTTTATACATCTACCATATCACATGAGAAGGGGAGAACACAGGTATACATCAAGGGAAAGAATAAACTTTATGGATGGTGTGTTCTCTTACCACTTTTTCAGGCAGGCATCACTGGATGTTGTAAGGACTGTGGATTTTCTTGAATATTCAGGATTCACTGATTTTTCCATCGCAGGTGTCAGCCTTGGAGGTATTGTAACCTCAATATCTGCTGGTATGGATAAAAGGTTTAAGCATATCATACTTATAGCCACAGGTGGAGACCACGAGATTATAACATGGGAGAGTATTGCACTTGCAGGAATGAGGAGAAGTTATCACAGGGAAGGCATTACCAGAGAGGTATGCCACAGATGCAGACAGAATTTGAAAGGGTTTGTAAAAGGGGTTGAGAAGTGCAAAAATCCATACATCGTGAAGAACAGAATTATTTGTTTTTATTTTGACCCATTGAGTTTTGCGCCCCTTTTCAGAGACAGAAATGTGCTGATGATTGCAGGCAGGTTTGATAAAACAATTCCAAGAGAGGCTACACTGAAACTATGGGAGGCCCTGAACAGTCCCCCCCTTTATTACCTGAACACAGGCCATTTAGGGATTTCCTGGAAAAAGGGGGAGATTGCCTCCCTGATTTCAAGATTCCTTAACTCTTAAATACCCTGTCTCTTCTTTTCTGTCTCCCTGATCCTTGTTCCGTAGGAGACCTCACCGTTGTCAATTCTGATGTGGTAACCACAATCAGGATTGGTGCAAACCCATGCTTTGTACCTTATGGGTGCACCATCCCTGCCATAATCAGACAGGGGAACCATAACACCAACACCACACTTCAAACACTTCGGGAATCTCTCTTCCACATCACCCTCCCTTTTTTAATAGTTTTACCATCTCCTTTGCCCTCAAATGGGACAACCTCAAAGGTTCTGGAATCTTGCTCCTCTTTGCAAGTTTCAGCGTAAGTTCCCTTGCTGTGGTGAAATCTATCTTATGCCCCGGTGAGACAAAGATGGGCTTTGTATTCGCCCTTGTGCGAATCACCTCTCCCACCTTTTCTCCATTGAAATAAAGGGGCTCCCATGCACCCTTATGATTCCCGGGCATATTGTACTCACCAACAAGTCTATTCTTTGCCACCCCATAACTTGGCCTATCAAAGATTATACCAATGAATGTGGCAAGCCCTGCCCCCTTTGGGTGGGCAATACCATGCCCATCAACAACAATACACTGCACATCTGAATATACCCTCTTCAGTGCCTCAACAATAGGTGGTGCCTCCCTGAGAGCAAACAGGCCTGGTTTATAATCCCTCATTATAGGTGTTCTTACATCCACCTGTTCCACAACAACACTGTCTTCAATATCATAGATTATGCAGGATGCATAAGCCATATCACCATAGTGGACATCACAACCTGCTATTATTTTTATTTTATATGGGGGAGTGCAGATTTTTGCCCTGTTAGAGATAAAGGCATACAACCCCGCCACATCTTCTATATCCCCAAAGTCCAGCTGCATCATCACATCCATCTCTGTTTTTTACCAGAAATCAACCCCATTGTCAAGAGAAAACCCAGCCCAAACCTTGACATACCCCCCTCCGGGGACGGAGGATAAATTTATAAACAAACTGTCAAATTGTCATCCTCCGTCCCCATTTTCTCAAAGACTTGACATAAATCCATATGGGTGTATTACTCTGTTTTGCAGGGGGTGAAACATGAGAAGAAAGATAGAGGACTATAGGTTTATTGTTGGTGACAGGACTATTGCAGACATATATAGAAAGGCAAGAAGGCTCTACTCAAAGAGGATAGTCCATATAAACTCCACATATCAGGGTGGTGGAGTTGCAGAGATGCTATCTTCACTTGTTCCTTTGATGAATGATGCAGGACTCTTGACTGATTGGAGGATATTATTCGGAAATCCTGATTTTTTCAACATCACAAAGAAGTTTCACAATGCACTCCAGGGAGGGGATATAAACCTCTCTGAGATTAAAAAGAAGATATACACAGAGACCAATGAAAATTTCATTGTTTATAACCACATTGACCACGACTTTGTTATTATCCACGACCCGCAACCCCTTCCATTAATAAGTTTTTACAGAAAGAGACAGCCCTGGATATGGAGATGCCATGTGGACCTTTCCACACCTAATCAGGTTCTCTGGGATTATTTAAAGGGCTTCATTATAAAGTATGATATGGCAATTGTTTCCAATAAAAAATATTTGAAAAAAGACCTTCCTGTTGAGCAGAAGGTGGTTTATCCAGCAATAGACCCTCTTTCACCAAAAAATATGGAAATCACCCCCGCTTTGAAGAATAAGATTTTGCGAAAGTTCAAGATACCTACAGATAAGCCTATAATTACACAGATTTCAAGGTTTGATAAGTGGAAAGACCCTGAGGGTGTGATTGAGGTTTTTAAAAGGGTGAAAGAGAATATTGATGCACGGCTCATCCTGTGCGGTAGCATGGCCGCTGATGACCCTGAAGGGAACATCATATATGAGAGGGTTAAGAAGAAGGCAAATAGCCTTATAAAATCTGGTGATGTTCTGCTTATAACAAGGGAGAGTAGCATACTCATAAATGTTCTCCAGCGGATTTCATCAGTTATAATCCAGAAGTCAACAAAAGAGGGATTTGGACTTGTTATAACAGAAGCATTGTGGAAGGGAAGTCCTGTTGTTGCGTCAAACATTGGTGGCATACCGCTCCAGATAATTGACGGTGAAACAGGCTTCCTTCTTCAGCCAGATGACTTTGATGGATTTGCAGAAAAGATAATCCTTTTATTAAAGGATAGAAAACTTGCAGAACATCTCGGAAAGAAGGGAAAAGAGCATGTGAGGAAAAACTTCCTCATAACAAGGCTCCTTATTGACTATCTTGATATAATTGCATCTCTCCAGAGTTAAAATTAGGAGGTAATAATGGCCTTTTTGTTTATTCTCTTGAGTTCACCAGGGATATTCCCACGTTTTCCATCTGTTTCACCAGACGGAAAATGGATCGTGGTGAGTGTGAATGGAGACCTGTGGAAGATTCCTGTAGATGGTGGAACCGGAAGGTGTCTTACAAGGTCAAATGGTTATGATGCAGAAGCAATATGGTCACCTGATGGCAGGTGGATTGCATTCCAGTCTGACAGATATGGGAATGGGGATATATTCCTGATGGATGCTGAAGGAAAAAATCCACCCACAAGGCTCACCTATCATTCAGCATGGGATACACCCCTCTTTTTTTCAGAGGATGGGGAATGGGTTTACTTTTATTCAAGGAGGCTCAGATACAGGGGTGAGGTTTACAGGGTAAATGTTCACGGAGGAACACCTGTCCTTGCCATAGATTTTGATATTCCATATGCCTACCACATACCTGACACAAACATCATCCTCCTGATGAGGGGAGGGGAGCCATGGTGGAGGAGGAAATACAGGGGGGGATGCAGTTATGACATATTCAAGATGGCCATTCCTGATGGCAGGGCTGAAAGGCTCACAAGTTTTGAAGGAAGGGATGGATGGCCGGTCTATTCACCTGTGACAGAGAGGATTTATTTCGTGTCAAACAGGGATACAGATAGGATTAACAACCTGTATTCAATGGATCTGAATGGTAAACACATTAAAAAATTAACCAGCTTCAAAGAAGACATAAGATTCCCATCCATATCAAGGAATGGACGGGTCATTGCCTTCCTCGTGATGAACAACCTTTATACCTACGATGTTGAGAGTGAAAAGATTAAAAAGATTGAATTCTCAATCCCCATGGATTACAGGGAACAACCCGACACCTATGTAAGATGGACAAAGAATGCCACTGATTTTGCACTCTCTCCTGATGAGAAGGAACTGGCATTTGTTCTACATGGTGATATCTATGTGATGAGATTAAAGGATGGAGAACCTGACAGGGTTGTTCAGGTGACCTCCACTCCTGAACCAGAGAAGGATGTATCATGGCATCCTGAAAAGGAGATGCTTGTTTTTTCATCACTGAGAGATGGTGATTGGGATATATTCACAGCTGAACCCAAAAAGAAAAAGAAATTTTACAACGATGTAATGTTCAAAATAAATAAGGTATTTGATACGCCTGAAACAGAGAGGAAACCTAAATTTTCACCAGATGGGAAGAAAATAGCATTTTTGAAATCAACAGGATTTCTTTATGTTGTTGATGCAGATGGAAAAAATCAAAGACAATTAAGCAGGGAAAATGACTGTATATGGCTTGATTGGTCTCCTGATTCCAGATGGATTGCGTATTCAAGAACAGCGCTTGGATGGAGGGAGGATGTCTTTGTTGTCCGTGCCAACGGGTCAAAGGGTCCGATAAATATATCCAACCATCCCAATGATGATTACAAACCCATGTGGTCATCTGACGGAAGGAGGATATCCTTTGCATCAAGAGACCCTGAAGGAAATCTCTGGATAAAGTTTGTATTCCTGAGGAAGGAGGATGAAGATAAGGGTATGGAATTCTGGGAAGAGCACCAGGATTCCATAAAACCACTGAAGAAGATAGAAATAGACTTCAAGGATATAGACGAGAGAATCCATACAGTTGCAAAGTTTGAAGGAGAGTACAACTATTTCACTGCATCAAAGGACGGCAGGCTCTATGCAATTCAGGCATTTGACCTAAGTGGAAACGATGTGTGGGCGGTTGAATGGACAGGGAAGAATCTCAAACGTCTTTCTAAGGAAAGTGTTGACCCTGAAAAGATACTGATTTCAAATGACAATAAAAAGGTGTATTACCTTGATGGTGATGGCAGGCTGTATGTTGCTGATGTGGATAAAGAGACATCAAAGCCCCTTTCATTCCGTGTGGGCTTCATTCTTGACAAAAGGAGTGAAAGAAAGGCCGCATTTCTCCAGGCATGGTGGATTCTGCAGGATGGATTCTATGACCCACATTTCCATGGCATAGACTGGAAGGGTGCATATGAAAAATACCTGCCCTATCTGGATATTGTGAGGAATACTGAAGACTTCCATACAATCGTGAGGATGATGATTGGTGAACTGAATGCCTCTCACCTGGGAATATGGAAGGATGAAGGTGGCGGAGAGATAACAGGGTGCCTGGGGATTGTGCCCGATTACTCATATCCAGGAGAAGGATTAAGGGTGAAAAGAATAATAAAGGACAGCCCCTCAGATATGGAAAAGGGCATAAAACCGGGTGATGTTATTCTTGCTGTGAATGGGAAGCGTTTAACAGGCGAAACCAACTTTTACAGTTTATTAAGAATGAAACGTGGAAAGAAAATAAGAATAACGGTGAAGAGGGGAAGGAAGAAAGAGGATATTGACATTGAACCTGTCTCCCCATGGAAGATAAGAAATCTCATTTACAAAGAATGGGTCTCCTCCAACAGGAAGACAGTTGAAGAGAAAAGCAGGGGAAAACTTGCCTATATCCACATCAGGGCAATGGGTTCAGAAGATTTAAAAAGATTTAAAAAGGAACTGTACGAATTCAGGGATAGAAAAGGGCTTGTTCTTGATATAAGGTACAACGGTGGAGGTTCAATCCACGATGAACTCCTCAATATTTTGAAAAGAACCGTTTACGCATACTCCATAGAGAGGGATGGGGAAAAGGAATACAACAGCCTTTTCAGATGGAACAAGCCGATTGTGTTGCTGATAAATGGATACTGCTACAGTGATGCGGAGATTTTTCCTGCAGGATTCAAGGAACTCAAACTGGGTACAGTTGTTGGGACTCCTACATTTGGTGCGGTTATTGGAACCAACAACCTTGAACTTGTGGATGGCTCAACATTCAGATGCCCCAATGAAGGATGGTACAGGATTGAGGGTGTGAATATGGAGAATAACCCTGT
>Ga0180300_10000872_pt1 | contig 13717 bp, 14 predicted proteins | sample GuaBasSediGuay15_FD_121798 | JGI IMG/M metagenome (GOLD analysis project Ga0180300, IMG submission 121798) | Subseafloor sediment microbial communities from Guaymas Basin, Gulf of California, Mexico - Guay15, Core 4569-2, 21-24 cm | ecosystem: Environmental > Aquatic > Marine > Hydrothermal... | reverse complement strand
TATTTTCTTTCTGAGCTGGGAAAGATTTATTCCAAATCTCCTCAACAGGTGTGCTGCTATGCCTTCTCCTTCACGTATTATGCCAAGCAACAGATGTTCAACGTTTATCTTTTCATGATTCAGGAACTTGGCTTCATCGTACGCGAGTTCAAGGATACGTTTGGCACGTGGGGTCATCTGCGGAGAGCCCGCCGTTCTTTCCTTGTTCAACCCCACCATGGCTATGATCTCACTTTTCACAAGTTCGTAATTTATACCCATCTCTTTGAGTATCTGGCTGGTGGGACCAACATCAACTTTGAGAATGCCCAATAACAAATGCTCGGTACCAACATAAGGATGTCCCATCGCCTTCGCCTCATCCTGTGCCACAACAACAGCTTTAGCTGCTTTCTCTGTGAATTTATCGAACATCTATTCACCTCCATAATTTTGACCACACAAATATTATACTATGTTCGCCACCATTCTCTTCTGGAGTACAAGATGAAAAACTCGAGGATCATTCGAGCGTTTTTTTCAGAAACTCGTTGACGTTTTCGAAATCCCGTCCTACCATCACGAATTCAAAGTTTCCTCCAAATTCGCTGTTGTATCTCTCCACCAGGAGTTCATCGTTCACCGTATCACCAACATATATTCCATCCATTCCATTAACCAGAACTTTAAGACACATGGGATCAGGTTTCATGTACATGTCCCTGGTTACGTAATGTTCAAAATGAAACCCTATGAGTTTACACGCAAGGCGCAATTCGAGCTCATTCCTGCCTGTTATGACTCCAAGGAGATAGCGATCGTTAGCTCTTTTGAGCAGGTCCTTGTCAACCACAACTCTGTCTTTTTTCCACAATCCCTCGAATTCGAAGGATCTTTCGTCGTAAAGATCTCCAAGATAAAACGTGTTGAAAATCCTTATCAATTTATTTCTGTCCACATGTACCGGCCAGCGTCTTCTAGCCCACTCAATACCTGCTCCTCTGGGAAAACAATTAACCACATCGCTCAAACTCTCTTCTGACATGAGAGCTCTCACGATCACTTCGGTGAGATCGAAATCATCACCGAATCTTCCTTTTCTTCTGAGTTCACGTATGGAATTTTCTTCTACACGAGGCAGGTTCTCTCGTCCACCGATCAAATGTAGAACAGTGTATTTGACGGCAATATCGTAGCTTTCACTAGGATCTACCAGAACTCCATCAACATCGAATATCATCCAGATATTCTTCGAAGGCGCGAATGAACTCATCGTTCTCCTCCTTGCTTCCGATTGTCACCCTTATCATGCCCTTGAGTCGCCCTGAAAGTTGACGAACAACGATTCCTCTGTTCAAAAGAAACTCATAGGCATCAGCTCTGAATAGAAGAAAATTGGCTTCACTGGGAAAAGCCACGTCAGCGAAACGTTTCCACAATCGTTCCCTTTCGGCTACTATGAATCGCACCCTGTCTTCCACAATTTCGTAGTTTTCCAGCATCATTTCAGCGATCTTCATTGACAACGCGTTCATACTGAAAGGAGACTTTATCCTGAGTATTCGGTTGATGATCTCCTCACTGGCTACCGCGTACCCCACCCTTATTCCCGCCAGCCCAAAAGCCTTCGAAAGTGTTCTAAGGATTATGAGGTTATTGAAACGTTGCAGCAAATCCATGTTGGAGGAGCCGCAGAATTCAACGTAAGCCTCGTCCAGAACAACGGGAACGCCCGTCTCGAGAATGCTTATTATCTTCTCCCTGCTGTGGACATTCCCCGTTGGACTGTTTGGTGAACAGATGAAAACAACCCTTGCTCCTTCCACATGATCTTCGATGTTTCCAAGGTTGAATCGCTCGTCCAGTGGTACATCCACCACTTCGATACCTTCAAGGGCCGCATAAAAACTGTACATTTCGAACGTAGGAGAGGATATGACGATGTGATCACCATCGAAGATCTTTATGATGTAAGGTATGAGATCATCACTACCGTTACCGACCACCACGTTATCGATGTTCACACCGAGAAATACCGCCAGCTTTTCTCTGAGCGGATCTGCGGTAATGTGTGGATAACGGTTGAAAGGTATCTTCTCCAGCTCTTTGAGCACTTTCCATTTGAACTCTGGGGGTAAATCAAAAGGATTCTCGTTCTTGTTGAGCCAAATTCCGTAAGATCCTTTCACAGTGGTGTAAGATTTGAACTTTTCAACCAGCGGATTGAACCTCATTTTCTCCTCCCTCTCAATTCCTTCATTACTTCCGAAAGTTCAACACCGTCGTGAACCAGTAATACGATCAGATGATAGAGAAGATCCGCGACCTCCCGAACGAGTTCCTCGCGATTTCGTGCCACTATAACTTCCACGGCTTCCTCACCAACTTTCTTGCATATCCTCTCCCTTCCACTTTCAAACAGGGTCGAGGTGTAGGAGTTTTTGCGTGGGTGTTCCTTCCTGTCCCTAACGATTTCTTCCAGCTCTTTGAGAATAACCAGGGAGTAATCCAACCCGTCGGATCCTTCAGCTTCGTCCACTTCCCCCAGCTTTTTGTAAAAACAGCTTTTGTGCCCCGTATGACAGGCCACACCCTTTTGATCCACTTTCAACAACAGTGCATCGTTATCACAATCCACAAAGATTTCCTTCACCCTTTGAACGTTCCCGCTGACTTCGCCTTTCATCCTCACCCTTTTCTTGGAGCGGGAGTAATAATGCGCGTAACCTGTCTTCAAAGTGTGTTTCAAAGCATCCCGGTTCATGTAGGCGAGCGTCAACACCTTTCCCGAACTTTCCTGCACAACAACCGGCACCAGTCCTCCGCACTTTTGCCAGTCGATCTTATCGAGCATTTCATCTATGTCATAATCTGACATTGACACCCCTCCTTTTCAAGTATTTCTTGACTTCTCTTACAGCATAACGTCCATAATGTAAAATGGACGCTGCGAGTGCTGCCTCTGCTCCCACCTCGAACACTTCGTATAAATGCACTGGATGTCCTGCTCCTCCCGACGCTATCACAGGGATGTTCACGACCTTCACAACCTCGGCCGTTAACTTGAGATCATAACCTCCCTGGGTTCCATCGGTATCCATGGAAGTCAGAAGGATTTCACCGGCTCCAAGTTTCTCCACCTTCACAGCCCATTCCAAAGCATCGATACCTCTGGGGTTTTTCCCACCGTGTGTATAAACTTCCCAGTATGCACCATTCCATTTGGCGTCTATAGCCACCACCAGGTTCGCGCTTCCAACCACTTTCGAAGCTTCCAGAATAAGATGAGGATTTTCAACAGCTGCGGTGTTTACGAACACTTTATCTGCACCCGCTTTTATTATCTCCACCATCTCATCCACTTCTCTGATGCCTCCCCCCACCGTGAAAGGAACGTATATCTCTGCTGCCACTTTTTTGACAAGCTCGAAAAGTATTTTTCTTCTTTCGTGTGAAGCAGTAATGTCCAGAAACACTACTTCATCTATACCTTCTTCTTCATAGCGTTTTGCCAGTTCCACAGGATCTCCGGCATCTCTTATGTTCTCAAATTTTATACCTTTGACGACCCTGCCACCTTTTATATCCAGTGCAGCTATCACACGCTTCGCCAGCATGCTTTTCAAGCCTCCAGGTTTTCCACCAGTTCTTCGAGAAATCCTTCCTTCTCGTAAATAGCCTTTCCAACGACTACACCTGAAAAACCTATCTCTTTGAGTTTCAAAACATCTTTCAAAGAGCTTACACCACCGGCATATATGAATTCCTCATCTCCCCAGAATTTTCTCACATTACCCACGCCTTCCAAAGTTCCATCCTTGTCTATGTGAGTGTATATGAAGCGGTGCACGAAAGGACGTAGTTTATTGAAAATTTCCTCTGGAAGATGAAAAGTCGTTTCCTTCCAGCCTTTTATTGCCACTTTACCGTCGATCACATCTATGCTCACCGTCAAACCGGGAAATTCATTTGACACGATCTTTATGAAATCGACATCGAGTGCCTTGGTACCCAATATGACATTTTCTACACCAGCTCTGTAAGCTTCCCTTATACTTTCCAGCGTTCTGAACCCACCACCTATTTGTACCCGCAGACCGGTTTCTTCCACTATTTTTTTAACAATTGTTAAATTTCTGGGTTTGCCTTCGAAAGCCCCATCCAGATCGACGACGTGTATCTTATCAACCAGCCGTGAAAAGTGCTTCGCCAGTTCGAGAGGATCCCCGTACACACGATATGAATTTCTTTTGCCTTTGTACAATCTCACCACTTTGCCACCCAGTATGTCCAGAGCGGGATAAATCTTCATGACTTCAACCTCCTGAAGTTTTCGAGGAGTTTCAACCCTACGGTGCTGGATTTTTCAGGGTGAAACTGGACACCGAACACATTCTCGACGGCTACCATTGATGTAAAGACGATTCTGTTACCATCACCATGTTCGGTTGTGCAGGCCACCACATTTTCCTCCTCGGGACACACGTAGTAAGAATGTACGAAATAGAAAAAGGCTCCTTCCTCTATTCCCTCAAGCAGAGGATTGGAACGTACCACATGTATCCTGTTCCAGCCTATATGTGGGACACGCACACCTTTGAATTTCACGACTTTGCCTTTCAACACTTCCAATCCTCTTCCTTCTCCCTCTTCGCTGGTTTCAAACAACAACTGCATTCCCAGGCATATTCCAAGAAAGGGTTTTCCCTGTTCTATGGCTCGCAGGATTTCCTCTCTGAATTCTTCCATCCTTTTGATAACCGCTTGAAAAGAACCAACACCTGGCAGAACCAGTTTGCCCGCATTTCTCAGTTCTCTGGGGTGAGTTACTATCCTGCCATCGAGAGCTTTCACCACATTTGACAGGTTCGCTATCCCCAGATCGATGACCGCGGTGAACAATCACACCTCTCCTTTCGTACTTTCTACCCTTGCATTTGGTTGCAGTGCTCGTTTCAGAGCCATACCAAGAGCTTTGAACGCTGCCTCACATACATGATGCGCGTTGAATCCAGCCAGTTGTTTGACGTGTATAGTGGCAGGGATGCTGCGTGACAGTGCTGAAAAAAACTCACGAATCAACGCTATGGAGAACCCCTCTTCTGTCTCGACGGTGCTCAGATCGAAGTTGAGATATCCACGGGAAATGTCCAAGGCAACTAGTACCAGTGCGTCGTCCATGGGAACTATGGCTTCACCGAAACGTGCTATGGTATTCCTATCGTATTTGCTCGATATCTCTTTCCCTATCACTATGGCAACATCTTCCCACAGGTGGTGCCTCAAATCGCCCTGTGCTTCCACCTCGGCGCTTATTCCCATATAAAAGAACAGCGTCTTGAGCATATGATCGAGTACGGGATCGCCCGTCGATATCTTCCCACGTTCTCCTAAACTCACACGTATTTTCACTTCTTCCGTTTCTCTCTTCATTCTCTTACCTCCAGTGAACGTCTGTGTTCTTTCATACCCTCTATTTCCGCCATGATGATTCCAAGCATCTTGTTTTTCTCGAACTCTTCTTTGCTGACCATGGCGACGCTTATCCTCTTCAAAAAATCTCCCACGTTCAACACCGAGGAAAACCGTGCCGCCCCTCCGGTGGGAAGCACGTGATTTACACCCAGGAAGTAATCCGCCGAGGCAACAGGGGTATAAGGTCCTAAATACACCGCACCGGCGTTTCGAACAAGTGACAAAAACTTCAACGGATCCCTAACCATTAACTCCAGATGTTCTGGAGCTATCTCGTTGGCACGCTTCAAACATTCTTCGATACTGTGGTATATTTCCACCTTCACTCCTTCCAGTGAGGAGCAGTAACGAGCCAGTTTCTCGGATGTGGTCAGAAGAAATACCCTGGAATCTTCTCCATGTTCTCGTTGAGAAGCCAGGTCGCTCTTAACATACTCTTCTACTGCACTTTCATCGGCTACCACGCATATTTCAGATGGTCCCGCAAGGCTATCGATGCCAACATAACCAAAAACCTGTCTCTTCGCCTCGTTGACATATTTGTTGCCGGGCCCGAAAATCTTATCAACCTTTTTCATCCCCACTCCAAACGCCATAGCCGCTATAGCCTGCACACCACCGAGTTTGTACATTTCCTCTATTCCCAGACGAACAGCCAGATAAAGAATGTGGGGATCCACCTTTCCTTCCTTTGGAGGAGTTGTAACCACCATTTCTCTAACTCCCGCTATTTTCGCTGGTATCGCTATCATCATCAAAGTGGAGGGAAGCGGCATGCCACCAGGTACGTATATACCTATGCGTTCCAGAGGACGCACCAGCATACCGTAAATCGATCCATCCTCACTCGAATACAAGAAATCCTTTTCCAGCTGATGTTTATGATGAGATTCCAGCCTTTTTATGATTCTCTCGGTTGTTTTTTTGAATTCATCCGATACCACCTTACACGCGTTCTCCATTTCTTCACGTGTGACCTGCAATTCACCATCGTAACCATCGAACTTCTTCGAATATGTTTTCAATGCTTCCACACCGTTTTCCCTTATATCTTTCAATATATTAGCCACATACGTTTCAAGCGTCATGATGTTCCCTCCTTCAGGAGCTGCTTCATACGCATAACCAGCTCGTTTATCATGGTAAAACGGGTTTTTTGAGCTATCCTGTTCACCAGCAGCATCGCGGAAACATCCATGATTTTCTCCACTTCCACCAATCCGTTGGCTCTGAGTGTTCGACCGGTATCAACTATGTCCACAAGTGCTTCGGCTATTCTGGTTTTGGGTGCTAGCTCCACCGTACCATGAAGTTTCATTATCTCAACATCGAGACCTTTCCCGGCAAAGTAGCGTGAAGCTATGTTGGGGTATTTCGTGGCTATCCGAAATCCATCCATTTCTTCCACCTTTACCACATGATCTCCAGGCATGATCACGCTCAACCTGCATCTGCCGAAGGGCAATTCCAGTGGAATGAAAAGGTCACAGTTTCTTTCCTCAACCACATCGCTACCCGCTATACCAAGATCTATACCATGCTCCACATAAACAGGAACGTCAAAAGGTTTGGCGAAGAAAAAGATGTAATCCTCCGTTTCCACTACCAGTTCTCTTCCTGAAGGGAGAGGAACATCCACCCCCAGTCTTTTCAACAGTCGTATTGAGGGATCTTTCAACCGTCCTTCCGGTATCACAAAACGTGTTTTCAATTCATATCACCCTCACCTTCTTTTTTTCCATGACGAGCTTCCGTGCCTGTTCGTACGCTGACCAGCTTTTCCCTTTCAGAATTATGCGTCCATCTTCATCGGTCAGTCGGGCCAGTCCAGCTATAACCTCCAGATTCATCGCAAATCCACATGCTTTCATGCTTCCAACTCTGTAACTTCCACCACCACCCAGAGGATGCCCCACATTCGAAGAGTACACTTCAAACACGATATCTTCATAATATGGATAAAAACGAATGGTTCCAAAGTCTATGAAAACCCTTTCATCGTTGAGATTCTCCACGATCTCGTTGAGTCTGTTACAGGGGCTTTTCCGTCCCCTGAAATTGAAAAGATACCATAGTTCCTCCTTTTTTTGATCCGGGATATCCAGCTCCTCTATTACACCAAAGTTTCTCCTCTTAAGCGCGAGAAAGACTTCTTCGCGATATTCAGACACATCTTTAAGTGCATTCTCCCACACCATTATTGATCCTATGTCTATGTAGAAATTCTCTATACCCAAACGTTCCAGCAGAGTGATGATCAGGCTGAGAATTTCAAGCACCATCTGCATATCCGAACCACCTATGAATTCAGCACCTGCCTGCCATCGCCCGTTTATCCCATCTTTCAACACTTCGGATATGTAACACAACCTGCGCGGTTCCCCGTTTTTCAAATTCACCACAATTTGTGAGGTTATATCGGGTTTTACCAGATAAAAAGCGTTGTTGTAGGTTATTTTCAGCCCATCTCGAAGTTGTTCCGAGTATTCTTCGACCGCTGGTAAAAAGATCTCCTCATAACCCCAGAGATCGAATACATCACGGATATGTTTGGATGCACGTGCAAGAATCCTGGATTGTGAAAATAAATCCTTTTTCACTTTCATGACCTCCCGCCTTGTGAGAGGAGTGTTTGGGTTTATTTTACACGAAATCAGCTTGTATCACACATGGGGTAACAATATCTTCATCCAGACGTCATGAAGTCTGGGGTAAGGTGGTATGAAACCATCGAAACAGGAGAGGAATGAACGTCAGTGTTGCGAAAACTCCAAAACTTATGCCCACAACCAGCAAACATCCTATCCTGGCGTACAGTAACATGGGGGCGAACACGAGAGATAAAAAACCCATCGCCAGACCGCTGGCATTACTTACTATGGCAGGAGCCACGCGCACAAAGGCGAGTTCTATACTTTTCCCCATTCGCATGCATCCATCCACCAGATGTATCGCATAGTCGATCACGAGACCCGTCAGCATGCCACCTATTATGGATGTGGATATTTCAAGCCATATCTTTGTTAGAGCCATGAAGATGAGATTGAAGAGCACCGTTAAGCCTACGGGTATGGTGGCCATGAAACTGAGTTTGATACTTCTGAAGATCACCAGTAGCAGCAGGAAGATGAAGAGCAATGAGAATACTATGGTTATCACCTGACTCCGGACCACTTCCTTGTTCAACGAAGCGGTGATGAGTACGGGACTGGCTATGTACCATCTATAAGTGAAATCTTCTGGCACAAGCTGTTTTAATTTTTCGGCCAGTGTTTCCACACCCTGTGCATCATGAATACACGTTTTCAACATGATACGAAGGGTATTACCCTTTACGAAGTAAGACAAACCCCTGTTCATACGTGCGAACACGCTGATCATCGGCAAAGGAACTCCGTAATTTCTGTAGAAATCCAGTGCACTCACCGTTCCGGCTACACCGTCTATTTTCTCGAACTTTTCTATCAATTCCAGCAATCTCCGCTGATCGGAAACTGTGAAGGGTTTGTCCTTTTCAATCACGAAGTATATGGGGGTTACCCATCCGAAATGTTCCAACATTACATCAAGGGATCTTCTCAGCTCCGAATCCTTTTTGAAATACGCGAAATCATCGGAATTTACCTGAAGATCCTTCAAAAGGAGAGGAGAAAAAGCGACCATCACCATTATAGCTATAAAAGCCCACTTACGCCATCGCCATTTTATCGCAGAAGCCCTCATCTTTACAACATGATGTCCTCTCCTGTGGATGTTGAAGAGAGCTCCCAACGCTGGTATGACCACCAGCGTCATGAAACAACTCACCATGACACCAAGTGCTACAAGCATTCCAAGGTATTTGAATGCTTTCAGGGGTGTGAAGAGAAAAGATAGAAAAGCCACAGCCGTTGTCAAAGCGGATAAGAATATTGGCCTGCTTTCCTCTTTGAGTGTCAACTTTATGGATTCCATAAAATCATGTTCTTTTCTATGCTCCATGTACCTGTCTATGAAGTGAAGACCGTACGTGGAGCTCACCACTATTATGAACGCTCCGACCGTTGCAGTAAGAACATTGAGTGGTATTCCCAGCATCGCCGCAATTTCGTACACCCAGATCGTTGCCGTTATGGAAAGAATGGGCGGTATCGCAGCAGCGCCCACATTGCCCAATCTAAGAAAATACAGGAACCAAATCAATCCAAAGAGGATCGGGGGGTAGATGATGGCTATCAACCAGACCGATGAGGCTATCTCTGTCTCTACCACCGGATCACCTATCAAGTGTATTTCAAACAATGTGCTTTCCACACTCTTTAATTTCCGGACGATCTCAGTAGAATGGGTTGGATCCACCGTGATGTTAACGGCCAGCACATCACCGGTTTCGTTCACAAGGTTTCCAGCATAGAAACCATCTTCCAGGAGCTTCACAGGATTGGGAGAATCAAGATATTTCTCTTCCTGCAGGCGCAACCCCTTCATCTTCAACCTGGCAGCATCGAAGATAGATTCTACCCTGACAACTCCTTTCAATTTTCTGAAAATTCCTATCAATCTTCTGAGTTCGGATAAAGCTTCAACGCTGGTCAGAACATTCCCTATACGCGATTTCATGATCACAAGAATGGTGTTCTCGCTTCCGAAAACACTCTCCATTTTGTTAAGAGCATCGACAGCATGCGTTTTTTCCGGTAGCAAACTTCTGGTGGATACATCCACTTTCATCCTCATCAGTGAAAAAGGGGCAAGGATCAGCGTCACACTTCCCAGTATTACCAGCACCGTTATAGCCCACGCTTTAGTTTTACTCACCTTTCTCTGCCTCCTCGACAGCTTCGAAGTTGCTGTACCACCACTTTCCAAGCCTCACAACCAGGCATTTTTCCTTTACCTGGAAACTTTCATCTGCAGGCACAATGTACGTCGAAAAGTCTTCCATGATCAAGACGGCGAATCCCTTCACTTCTCCATACTGAAGCTCCTTCACAGTGAAATAGGGAGTTTCAACCTGTCCATTAAACGGCACGGGATGCGTTTCCACCTTTTTAACGGCTTTCAGAGCCTTATCGATATGAAGTTCTCTTCCCCTGCCCCAATCGTATATTCGATATGTCAGATCCGATGTTTGCTGTATCTCTATGAGTCTGGTGTTTGGACCAAGAGCGTGAAGCACACCAGCGGGGAGATAGAGGAAGTCATGCCTGTGTACATGTATGGTTTTTAATACGCTTTCGATCCTATTCTCCTGTATGGATCTCTCTAACTCTTTGGTCTCCACCGTTCCAAGCGATACTTCCCCATCACTCAAAAACAACCAACCTTCGTTCTTGCCCCAAGGCTCATCTTCTAGAGAACGTGCCACATCGTCGTCTGGATGAACCTGCACTGAAAGCCAATCGGTGGTGGAAATGAGCTTTATCAACAGGGGAAATCTGGGTAACTTTAATCCTGTTGTTCTCACCAGTTCTTTACTGCTGATTTCCCCGCCGTCCAGAGATTTGAAGGACGATCTAAGATGCGACACATCAGACAGCAACCAGACTTCACCTATCGGTTCTTCTGCACCCACCTTGAAAAGTTCGTTAAGGTAAAAATCCCCCCACGGTCGGGGGGAGAAGACGGGGAATGCTCTGATTATCATCTTCCTTCTCACCCTCCACGATCTTTTTTCACCGAAAGTCACCAAATCTCAAAACAATATAGTAATTGTTGGACAGTCCTTCCATTGGATCACACTCACTCAATACCTCGACTTCCTCTCCGAAAGGTGTGGTCCAACCGCCAGCGTTTATCCATCCGTATCCTCGCATGCCCACACCCGCCTGAATTTGATCCGTTATGTTGAAGAAAAGCTCTGCACCTATTCCATAGATAAAACCGCTCTTCTGGGCGTCCAGTATGGGAAGACCGTCGAGATTCTGTTTGACTTCGAAGAAGGCCGCGCCCACACCTGCAGTGCCTATCAAACCAAGATTGCCGAACTTAAACATGATTCCCAGACTTCCGATTCCTCCAACACCTGCCACAACCAGCTGATTTGTCTCCATACCCGCGTTGAAGAATCCTTCCCCACCTACAACCATATAAAACATCGGAAAATCCGTTGAAACAGCCACATATCCGCTTCCTCCCAGATGATAGGTGGGGGTTGAAAGTTTGGTCACGCCCAGAGCCTTCGCTATGTCGCTGAAACTCATCTGCGGGGAGCTATATATCAGTACTCCTCCACTTAGGACTTTCGAAACACCAAAAAAGGAACATGCCAACATCAACACCACGAGTATCAAATACCTTTTCACCACGTTCACCCCCAGACCAAAACGATTTCGATCACCCTTTATACACGAACTCTCGCATGAAAATATGAAAAGCAACACACGGCTCCAGCAATCCGTCTTTTATACCCTGCTCCAATTTCTGCAATTCTACCAGCGCTCTTTCGATTTCTTTGATCTCCCATAGATCAAGGATGTTCACCGCCGAAGATGAACCCTTGAACTTGAAACCGAGAAACTTTGCAACTTTACCGGTTGACATTTTCAAATCTGTGGACAGTTTCTTTACAACTTTCCAGTTCACCTTTTCTCCCTGTGGAAAATGCAATTTCAGGATCAACAGGTCTCTGAACATACTATAAAGTCCGGATATGACCAACGACACTTCAACTGATGCCAGGATTTCCTTCAACACCTCAACCACCTGTCGTGAACGCCTACCAACCATCTCCAGAAAATTTTCCAGCCCTTCTGGTTTCAAAATAGGGGTGAACTCGAAAATATCTTCTTCGCGTATTTCACCTGTTTTCTCCACAGAGAGCTTGTACAATTCGGCATAAATAAGTTCCTTGCTCTGACCAAGACGGTTCAGAAGAACCCTTGCTGTTTCGGTATTCACATGTATGCCTAATTCCTCGGCGAGTTCCTGCGTTTCCCGTATCCATTTTTCATCCTCCCAGGGTTTGGGAAGGCGGAACTCATGTTTTTCATCAACAGGAAAACCATGTTCCTTTAAACGCTTTTCATCCTGAACATCCAGAACTATGTTCAGTTTCTCCGACTTCATCTCTTCCACAATTTGCCTCAATTTCTTCAAATCTTTTTTGCTCCATTTATCCAGTTCCCTGAATACGATGGCTTTCTCCGCTTCATTGAACATCGCACCTGTTCCCATTAATTCTCGGGCTCTACTTATTCTATCCTTTTCGTCGTACCATATCGGTACAATCACGCCGAAATTCTTCAACAAGTACAGTTTTTTCCTTACGGTATCGTCACCCACCAGCATCAATATCTTCACGCCCATCACCTTCATAAGAGAAGAAAACATTTATACGAATAGGTAGACGAAATATTTCACCGGGTTCGGGTTCCTGATATACCGCTTTCCCCCGACCTATTGTATTCACTTCCAAACCAAGGATATCACATATTGCCACCACATCTTTGACGGTGAGGCCTCTCAGATCAGGAACAACCCCTTCTATCAACCTCATTTTTCCCTTCGAATCCTTCGAACTCTCAACGATCACTTCCACTACCTTCTTGAAGATGGGAGCAGCCACATCACCCCCGAGGAATTCTGGCGAAGGTTCATCTAGCATGACCAGGACAGTGTAAGCAGGATTCTCATAGGGGAAGAAACCTAGAAATACAGAATAATGCTTTCCTGGTTCATATCCTCCCTTCTCACTTGCTTTCTGCGCTGTTCCCGTTTTGCCGGCCACTGCCACTCCTTTAACCCTAGCTTTTCTTCCCGTTCCTTCGTCCACAACCATCTTTAACATACGCCTTAACAGAGCGGAGGTTCTTGAAGAAACAACACGCTTGACGGGAAAAGATGGCTTTTTTACCTTCCCCGAACTATCCAGAATATGATCCAGAAAATGGGGTGTTACCAGCAAACCATCGTTGACCACTGCATTGAAAGCCCTTATGAGTTGAAAGGCGCTCACTCCTATCCCCTGGCCTATAGCCATGAAGGCGAAAGTGATCCTTTTCCAACGTTCTGAAGGAGGAAGGTTACCCCTCGTTTCTTTCAATATTTCTACCCCACTCCTTTCTCCGAAACCGAATCTTCTCAGCCACCAGTAAAATCTCTCTTCCCCGAGTTGTTCGACTATCTTCTTCGATATTCTTATGGAAGCGACGTTACACGAACGTGCCAACGCTTCAAAAAGATTGACCTTGCCATGCTTCTCAATGTCATGAATCGTGATGGTCGAATCTTCAAGCGGTTGTATGCTCCCCTCACAGTCGAAAACAGTCGAGGTGGATACCAG
>Ga0180300_10000871_pt1 | contig 13744 bp, 11 predicted proteins | sample GuaBasSediGuay15_FD_121798 | JGI IMG/M metagenome (GOLD analysis project Ga0180300, IMG submission 121798) | Subseafloor sediment microbial communities from Guaymas Basin, Gulf of California, Mexico - Guay15, Core 4569-2, 21-24 cm | ecosystem: Environmental > Aquatic > Marine > Hydrothermal... | reverse complement strand
CTTCCATCCATGCTTACCGACCCCACGCTGCCTTATTATAGCAAGCAGCCTCTCACCTGAGAGTTTAATGATTGATGTCTCGTTGAAGCCTGCACCCGGTCCTCTCTTGAAGTCTGGATCGACTGCTATCGTTCGGTATTCAGGCCATGTCTTCCCATTGTCGAATGACATGAGCAGTCCCGTACGCCATCTCTCCCCCTTCACCCTTGAACCCCACAGGGGTAGGAGGATTCTATCTGATAATTCCACGATCCTTCCGTATGCAAATGGCTCCCGTAAGCCACATGGTATTGGATCTTTGTTCGTCCATGTTTGTCCATTATCGGTTGATCGATAACAATATAGGATTCCTTCTCGGTCTACGTCCGTCACGTCATGGCCTTCATAGAACGGATAGAGGACCGTGCCATCGCTAAGAACGTGTAAGCCCACGCTTAAGCTACAGGCCCAGCCTTTCCTTCTAGGTTTCGCCATTAACCTTGGGTGACTCCATGTCTCACCGTTGTCTATCGATCGTGTGAGAAAACACTCAGCACCAGGCACAAGGTCTCCTGGTCCACCAGGCCCAAGTTCTACTGCAGTTCTGAAAGAAACAAGTAGATCACCGTTCTTCGCTGCGGCAACTCCGGGATATGCAGCTCCTCCGTCGTAGACCACAATTTTTTTAACTATCTCTAATTTACTACCTGTTAATAGCGGCATATCCTAGCTCACCACCATAAAGTCACGACACGAGTATATAAACATAGTTCATAAAGCCGCTGAGAAATCAGATATGTAAGGAGGAAACGAGAAACTCCATTCTCATGCTTTTCCGTCATGGATGCTTAGATGAACTTGGACACTAACCGAGTTAAAGCAGATGACAATATGGATAAAGCTAGAAATCTGCGGGTGTCATACGCATTAGTTCGTTCCTAAGAGGGCAAGGCGGGCTATCGTCCATAATAAGCTGATTAAAAAGCGGCTTCAAGCGAGAGATTAATGTTAGTATAAGGTCCGAAGTGATGCCTACGTGAAGAAATATGGGGAATACTAAAGGAACTGCTCTATGTATTCACGTGGGTACGGGACGCATCTATAGATGCGATGCTCCATATCCTGTCCTAGGTCGCCGTATGCAGCAGAATCCGGACCCTTCGAGGGAATTTCTACGCTAAAGGGGTTGAGGTATTCCCAGACGATTTCTCCATCAGGGGTAACCTCGAATAGCCTCCCCCAGTGGGAGTCGCATATTAAAGTGTTCCCGTTAGGCAAGCGTTCAGCCCCTCCAAGGTGCCATGAATAGAAGTCGGTGGGGTTGGGGGCAGTGTAGCTCCATACTATCTTGTTGGTCTTAGGGTCCACCTCGAGGACTCTTGAGAAATCCCTTCGGTAACGGCCGTTGTCGAAGATGAGAAAATGCCCGGCGCCGGGCATCGGTTCTCCCGTTATAGGATGAAAATCGGGTATCAAGGTCGGTTGGTGCTGTCCATCGAGTATACCGGGTCCCCATGCCCAGACGATCTTCCCGGTCTCCTTGTCAATAACCCCCACTACATCGAGTTGTCTAAAGCTGAAGACGACATTTCCAGCCTTGAATCTTGGGTCTTCTCTTCCCAGACGGGTGTCAGGAAGCACCTCACAGGTGTTATTATGGAATATGTCCCCTTCTCTGTATTTTGTACGTTCAGAAATGCGGCGGGGAAACTCAACCCCTACCTTCTTCAACTCCTCTATATGATCGTCAGGCCACCATTGCCAGAACACCTTGTAGGTTTTTGGGTCTATCTCAAGGAGGTAAGGAGATTCGTAGGCTAACCCCTCGGCACATCCCTCGAAGATATCGGGCCGGTTAAACCTCTTGTTTCCTTCGCAGTTGATTATAATATGGCCGTTGGGCATCACCGCAAAATCGTGACCCCAAGGGCACGGGTAATACCATACGGGTTTGCTATTCCAGTCAACTTCTATTATTGCTGCGTAACTCTTACCATAGAGGAGGTGCCCATTTGGGAGGATCTCCCCCAAGTCTGACAGCCTGCTTGTTAACCATCTATGAACGACTTTACCTTTCTTGTCGATCAAATAGAAGGTGTTGCTGCCGCAAGTTGTAAAGAGGACGTAACAATCATAACACTTCTCAGGTTCATAAATTGATAAGCCTCTACGCCTTTTTCCATATAATGCTTCCTGCTTCTTCGATGCCAATCTCATTTCCGATCACTCCTCAATTTTCTCGCAGATTCTACTTAAAAATTTTTCGCTTGATTTTGTGTGTTGCCACTTGTCTCCGTTTGCGGTTTCTGGGTTTATCTAGGATCTTTTCGGCGCATTCCATAATCTCCGCTGGGATGAATTTTCTGAATGAGTTTCTGTGCACAGCGTTTATGTAGAGGAAGCTCATCCGCCCACCGTTCCTTAATCTTTTTCCCTTCTGAGCCGTGACCAGTAGAATGCTTGATATTTGGCTAGAAACTCCTTAGAAGAAAATGGTGATTTTATTATAGGAGAGAAGAAGCAAGATCGTTTGATTTATGATATGTTAAAGAGAAACTGTTATGAGACGAGGATAAGTTACGGGTTTTCCGTTTTCCTTTGTATATATTTGCCTTTATGAAAAAGCTAGGTGTTTCTTTGAGTAGTTATCGTGAGGTGAGAGGGCATAGGGTTATTAGGGTGTCCGGTGAGGAGAAGTATATATGGTCTTATTTTCCTGACATTATGCTTGATAGAATTCAGTTGGACATGCTGTTATTTCTTCCCTTGAAGAGATGCATGATGTTTCAGCGAAGTTGTTAAGGTTCTGTTCAGTAAACTTGAAGAAGATAGAATCCTAATTCTCTAGGATTATGGATACATCCGTTCGGAGGCAGGTTTTGTTTTTGGTCTCAGGCATGGCGAAAAGAAGATTATAGGATGCTTTCGGAAGTAAGAGGTTCATTCAGACGGATGAGATTGATTAAGCGATCTTGTTAAGGAGGGTTATGTAGCTGAGTTTGCTGGCTATTATCTTGCTAGGTCGCGTTATGTGCAGCATGTGAAGAGAAGATGCAGTCTATACATTCACGGCAGATTGAGCTTAATGAAGTGCCTTACTCTCGTGATAGAAGTTGTGAAAGGAAGGAAGCAAGATGGATAAGAAGCCTATTGAGATTTATTTTTCCAATTGGACAAATGAATGGGATTGCTGAAAAAGAGGCTTCTTAGTGAAGAAAAATGTTGAACCGATATATGGTTGAAGAACTTAAGAAGTGTTCAAGAAACTAGAAGCTGAGAGGGAGCTCACCCTGTCTAATAAGCAGCTCATCATCGCGATTCCACTCAACAGGCATCCAACACACAAAAAATAGCAGAGAAGAAAGCGGAAAAATTTAATTACTCCGCAAAATCTTATTAGCATGCCGCGTCAATCTATGTCGGGTGATGATTGATGGGGAAGAAGGTTTTAGGTGTGCTGCACGACTGGCAAGACATGTGCCATTTTCATGGTAAGGTGAGGGAGGATGACATAAGGGTTTACGCTGAGAAGTGCCTAGACGCGGGGATCCAGAGACTGTACTGGCGTGTCACCCATACCGGCCCCGTGTCTTGGTATAGCAAGATAGAGGATGTCTATCATGGCGACATCCGCACGCGGAGGACAAAAACCGTCGGGGCTGCGTTGGAGCGTTTCGACATGCTGAGGTTGGGGGTCAAGTATGCCCATGAGGTAGGCTTGGAGATTCACCCTTGGTTCACCGTTTACGACGCTGCATTTCATGATCTCAACCTCTGCAGTAGGCTGTACAGGGAGCACCCAGAGTATGTCTGGGAGACCCGTGACGGCGAGAAAAAAGATGAGGCCTTCAGCCTCGCGTTCCCGGAGGTTCGTGCGTACAAGCTCTCGCTAGTCAAGGAGATCATCACGTACGGCGTGGACGGTGTGCTTCTCGACTTCCGCAGGCCCTACGCTCTAGACCGCACTGACTCTCTCGGCGTCTCCATCTACGGCTACGAGAAGCCCGCCGTGGAAGCGTACAGGAACAGATACGGGGTCGACCCGAGGAAGATAGATAACACGAGCGTAGCCGTGGACGAAACCGGTTACAGCAGCTGGATAAGGTTCAGAGCCGAATACAACACCCAGTTCCTCAGGGAGCTGAGGAAATACGTCGATGGGCTTGACAACCGTCTGGAGGTAGCGACCCTGATCTACGAGACCAACAACCTAGCTGGACATCTGATCGACTGGGAGACATGGGCAAATGAGGGACTCGTGGACGTGCTGTGCCCATATGATGAAGGATACGCCGATGTGGCGAGAGGATACAAGCAGCACATTAAGGACAAATGTAAACTCTTCGTGGTCCAAGACATCCTAGTCCACGGCGCTTGGCTGGGGTGGCCGGTGATAAATGGGCCTGACTTAGCGTGGAAACCCGAGTTCTTTCTGCAACGAGCGAAGTCGGCGCTGAACAGCGGGGCAGACGGCATAATACTGGGGCAGACCATGTACATAGAGACTTGTGGATACTGGGACACCGTTAAGAACGTGGCTGAGCTCTGCAACACCTGAACCGAAGAATTGATTGGTGCTTGTGCTGCAAAAGACTAAAATATCCCTTATTTGTGATTCTTAAGGAAGGATATGATGAACAGTGATGCGGAAGTGAGATGAGAATCTGTCGACATGCGTAGGAGATGATGATGTGAGAAATCTGAAGCTTATAGACGAGTTCATGGCGGAACGCTTCTACGAGGCTTACGAGATGCCCAACGGCAACATCCTCCTCGTCGACGACGAAGGAGGCCTGATCATTCTGGATAACTATCGCGCATATGCTTCAGGGCCAGCGGCCTACAAAAAGAGCCTGTTGGGCTATCCTATTCCCCCCTCTCATACACCTAAGACGTGGATGGATATGAAACCACAACATGACATTGACCTCATCGTTCTCGACCTCGCTGGAACTATTCTTGAAGAGGACAAAGTTATTCTCCCAGCGGTGAAACGGTCCCTCTCGGACCTCGTAAAGCAGGGTGTGAAGATCGCAACTAATTCAGTAGCAAGTCCGGAGTGGCAGATTTTCCTCCTTAAAAGAAACGGGCTTGGACTGTCATCTGGTTTCCCACACTTCATCATCGGTAATATGCGTGAAATCTACTTTCTAACGGACTCCGGCTACATACCATACGCACATCACAACGACGAAATGCGGCGTTTGTGGGCAGAAGCGCTCCCCGAGGCTAGGAGAATCCTGAATGCCGAATTACAAAGGCTTAGAAAGGCTGGGCTTTCAGTCCGGCGTGAAGAATTCGACGAGGAGCGCCGGGGGATCGTCGGCCTTTGGCTTGAAAATATCGAGAATGCAAAGGTTGAGCTGCGTTTTCTGGAGAAGATATTATCCCAAACAGAGATTCTAGCCTGTAACCGGGATTCAAGCTTGATTCAGATTTTTCATTCTCGCGCAGGAAAGGGTAACACATTGAAGGTTTTAGTGGAGCACTGGAACATCTCCCCATCGAAGGTACTGTGCATTGGTGACAGTGCAGCTGACATCCCCATGCTGGATAGGCGCCATGGCTTCCTTTCAGCAACCGTCTCTAACGCTGAGGAGGAGGTGAAGGATGTGGTTCGCGCCAGCGGTGGCTACGTCGCCTCTAAACCATGCGGTATGGGCGTCCTGGAAATACTGTCTAAACTCAAATTGAGCGGTGTACGCGAGAAGGGAGGTTAACATGAAACTGGTGAAGATAGGCGTCGTAACCGATGTTCATCACGGCGATTCCGATATGCTAGACCCTATGAAGGAATTTGTGAATGACATGAACAACAAATTCTTCCCAGACTTCGTGGTCGAGCTAGGCGACTTCATTGGTTACCCGGCAACGGAGGAGGACTTGGCTAAGATAAACGCGGAATACGCCAAGTGTAATGCTCCTCACTACTATGTTATAGGAAACCACGACGTATCAAGGTTGAGTAGAGTAGCCTTCAAGAAAACGGTGGGAATAGACTACGATTGGACATCCGCCACGGTAGGCTTTCTGCACGTCATCTTTTTGGACTGCGCTTGGGGTCGATGGAACGATAGGACATCGGGTCCGCTCGGCCATATCCCCCGGGACGAGCTGGAGTGGCTGAGAAGCCATCTAAAAGGTCTTCCGGAGAATCAGCCCATCATTGTTTTTTCTCATGTTCCAATTAGGGTTTTTGCAGACAAGGAATGGGCTCAGTGTGTAATTGATAACGAGGATGAGCTGATGAGCGTGTTTGACGGCTATAATCTTATAGCTACTTTTTCAGGGCACTGTGGTATGGGGGGCTACAGAAAGGTTGATGGCGTCCATCACATCAGTTTATGTGGTATGCGGGAGTCGCTTCCAGAGCCAACATACGCGAGAATCACGATTACTCCCTACAGGCTCAAGATAGATGGAGGGGGCTCCCAGATGGACTTCTCTCTTTCATTATAGGAAATAGATGCGAAGAATAGCTTGAAGTTGTTGATTGTCTTCTTCTTAGTTGAAAAATGCACAAGAGAAAAAATGAATTAATAGATTAGGGATGAAAATCGAATATTCATAAGCGGAATAGTTCTACTCTGTGCGCAGCTTGGGATTTAGTATTTCATCCAGCCCGAAGCAGAGGGAAACCATGCCAACCTGCAGGAGCACGAGGGTTACCAGTGGAGCTAATAGGTAGTGTGTGGCAGACGTTGTCATGTACGATCCCTCACCCATAGCCATGTTCAGCATGACACCCCAGTTTACAGAGGTGTATGGTAGTACTCCGAGGAAGTAGAGGCCGACTTGTCCGTTTATGGCCCCCATCATCGCGTAAATAAAGTTTATTGCTATATACGATGAGATATTGGGTAACAATTCTCGGAAGATTATATGTGATGAGCTTAATCCTAAGGTCTCTGCTGCATCTATGAACTCCCTCTCCCTGAGCGCAAGTACTCGAGATCTAACTGACCTAGCCAAACTGGCCCACCGTGTTATACTTAATAAAGTAGCCAGTACGAAGATGTTTCCGACTATGCCCCTAATAAGCACGCCTATTACTAGTATCAAGGGGAGACTAGGTATAGTTAAGACGAAGTCTACCAAAGCCATTAGCAGGGAATCTATCTTTCCACCTTTAAATCCTGAAGTTATACCTACAGAAACTCCAATTAATGTGGTGATGAATCCCGCTAGAAATCCGACCGATAGGATGTCAGGAGTAGCATTAACTATAAAGGAGAATATATCGCGTCCAGCATAATCTGTACCAAGCAGATGCTTTGATGATGGCGGGGCATATATCTCATCTGCATGTATTCTTAAATCAAGAGGTACTATTAAAGGACCAATAAAACCTACTAAAAGGAAAAGAGTGATGATTGAAAAACCTAATAGCCCCCTCTTACTCTTCCTGAGTATTGCTAATGACCGTTTGACTTCACGTAAGGTGCCACTTACTCTTTTCATTTTTTTCACCTACTTTAGTCTGATTCGCGGATCAAGTTTACCGTAAAGGAGATCGCTGATGAAGTTAGATAAGATTGTTGTGATTGTCATTATGAGGAAGCACCCTTGCATCACTGTGTAGTCTCTAGCGTTAATACAGAGACCCAAAAGCCAGCCAATGCCGGGATACGTGAAGACCGTCTCTATGAAAGTCGAGCCTCCAAACATGCCACCCATGACGATAGCTAAGCTTGTAAAAAGTGGCAGTATCGCGTTTCTTCCTACATAGCTTAACATTATCCTGCGCTTATGTAGCCCCCTAGCTTCAGCGAACATGACATAATCTTCGCCAAGGACATCTAAGACGCTGCTTCTCATCGCAAGCGCCCAAGTTGCAAAGTTTACACTTACAAATGATAATATTGGAAGAGCAGCATAGTGGAAGATGCTGAATATGAACGCTAACGTAAAACCGGGTTTAATACCCGGGGCATAAGCTCCTCCGTAAGGAAAGATTGGTATCCTGAAACATAATAATAGCATAAATAGAAAAGCGATTATGTAGCTTGGAATCGCTCTCATAACGGTACTGAAAAAGGACATGAAACTATCTAAGGACGATCCTCTTCTGTACGCTGCTAATGTCCCTACTAATATGCCGATTAGGAAGCTTAAGGAGATGGAGATAGAAAGAATGAATGCTGTCCATGGAAGGCGAGCGGCTATGATTTCGATTACAGGAACTTTATTGAATATGATTGATTTACCTAAATCACCTTTATGTAAATTTATCATGTAATCTAAGAACTGTTTAAACATATGCTCTCTCGGATTGTAGCCCATTAAGTCTTGTACTGCCAAATAAGCCATCTCAGGAGACCAGTCTAAGGTCTCGACGTAATAATATATTAGATAACTTACGGGGTCTCCTGGCATTAGACGTATAATAAAGAAAGTTAATGCTGTAACTCCGTATATCGATAGAATCATCCTAAGTGTTCTTCTTATAATCCATCTCAAATAAACGCACCCTTTTAATTTTCTATTGTTAAAAATTTAAGTTTTTTGGTTTATGAGACACATTAACCCCTTTGAATTGTTCATTAATTGGTTTTCCTAGCGTTTTTGAGGAGTTCGTCGGCTGATTAACAAACATAGTCAACGCTTAGAGAAGAACAACTCTGCATACTGCAGAATTGTCTTCATCAAATACCTACTATTCACCATGGGAAGAAGGAATGAAAAAGAAGATAGAATAGAAGTGGAGAAAACGGTAAAACAGATTCTTTTCACACTTGTAAACTCAACAAAGAAATAAAAAAGGAGCTAATGTTTCTTGACTAAGACTGCAGCCACTAGTATCATCACAATGACCTCAACAGCTATCGCTATGTAGGCAATCGTCGACAACGACGCCACTGAAGCCTCCACACTTTTAACAGATTCGCCTAGTAATGTAACAGACTCCTTAAGTCCAGTAACAGATTCGCCTAGTAATGTAACAGACTCCTTGATCCCGCCTATTCTCTCCTCGATCCCGCCTATTCTCTCCTCGATCCCGCCTATTCTCTCCTCAACTGGAACTAAAGCTTTAGGCTTTATGATCTGGGCCATATGAATGATCCAGAATTGGTGGCCACCAACCGTCACCGTGCTCCATACCGGATCACCGTCGGGCAACTTCTCGAAACCCGTGTAGTCCCCAATGTTAAGAATGCCTTTTTTCGCCCTCAAACATACGTCTAGCACAGGCATGCGCTCATTTAGTATCCAAGCTATGACCTTAACGTACTTCTGTTGCTCTTCAAACGTAGTAGCACTCTTAAGTTTCTCCATGTACTCTGTGATGTTTACCTTCCCCGACGGGTCAACCCATGTCGGCACCTCCTGAACCAATGGGAACCTTCCGCCTGGACACATCACTGATCCCTCAATAGGTAGTACTTCATAGAAGGAACGCCATGGATCACCAAGTGGTCCTATTCCGCGACCCCAAAGCCTGAATCCTACGTGCCCAAACCTTCCCTCGTCCATCGCCTTCCAGTACTCTGGACCTGTAGTAGGTATGAGATTAACTTTGATTCCAAACGCCTCTAACTCCGCCGCGAACATTTCGCACCATGTCTTGTAAAGGGCAAGAACATCTAGCTCTAACCTCGCACCAGTAGCATTCACCCACCAGCCATTCTCCTTCCTCCAGCCAGCTTCGGTCAGTATTTCAGCCGCCTTAGTTGTGTTGTACTCATACTTTGTCATTTTAGCTAGCCATTCCTTTGGAATCCATTTCTCCACGAAGTCTGGAAAGAGCTGTGTTCCCGGATACTCCTTACAAGGGATACTCAACCACTCATTCGCTAAGGTTAAGGCCGTCCTATTTATTGCATATGCTATGGCTCTCCTTACTGCCAGTTCTGACGTCGGATACTTATCGCAAGCGAAATAGAACGCGCGTCCGTAATTCATGGGAATCGTTACAAATTTGAACTTGTCAGGATGCTTGCTAAATTCCTCTAGCCATGTCCGCTTACCATACCATCTATCAAACGCTTCGCTCTCTCGTCCTCCCTTCATCATACGAGTAAATGATATTTCAAGGGGCACACGCCACATGATGCACCCAGCATATGGGACTTTATCAGCTGCCCAATAGTCCTTAAACTTTGTAAATACAACGCGATCAGTATGCCAGCTCTTGTACACCCAAGGGCTTGTTCCGGTGTTCCAGTACCGTATTTCCTCATCTGTCTCCGGTCTGATAGAACAAACCTCCTCAGCTACTTCCTTTATCGCTGTTTCATTGACTGGAGTAGTCTGCCAAAGTTCCTTCATTCGATCCATGTATTTACCCCATACAGAATATGGCAGGATATATGTGACTAGCGTCCAGGGAACATTGTAGGCGGTGTGCTTCCTGTAGTAAAATTTAAGGGTGTATTTGTCGATTATCTCTATCTTATCTAGCACTTCCTCCCATATATTAGTGCCTACTTCCTGTTTTATATATCCTTTTGGAAAGCCTGGTGGGCTTGGATGACGAGCTAGCCAAAATGTTCCCTCGACATCTCTGCTTGTAAGTTCCGTTCCATCATGGAATTTAACACCCTTACGCAATTTTACGGTGAGAGTACATGCATCAGCGTCGTACGTCCAGTTTACAGCTAGACATGGTATACCTGAACCATTTTGTGGAAGCCAATAGGCAAGAGGCTCGTAATCAAAGTAGAAGATGCCCATATGTCTTCCCCCAGCGATTGGATTCCAATGAGCCTCTGGTGGAAGCGGTCCAACACCCCATTCTACGTTCCAATACCACTCCTCCTCTTCCTGTGCATACCCTGGTATAACGCCGAACATAGAAGAAAACTGCAGTATCATTAGTATCATTATAATGCTTATAATTTTATTTTTCATTTCTAATCATCCAGATTTTTAACTTTAAAAGATATAAAGATTTCGGTAAAAATTAAGTTTTGTGTCTAAGACAACAGAGACCCAACCTTCCCACGGCTTATATGCCTTAACTCACGATCATAACCGTCAAGAAAATCGAGGCTGAGGAGGAGCTCACCCTGCCTGATAAGCCGTTCATCAACACTGTTCAAGTCCACAGACACCCAACCCAACAAAAAAATAACATAGAAGAAGACAGAAAAATTTAATTATTCCACAAAAGACAAAAAGGTAGTTGGGATTAACAGTGTCTGATCCGATTCTATCCATTCGGGGACTTACGGTTGAGTTCAGGGTTCGGAGAGGTGTTCTAACGGCGGTGGATAACGTTGATTTCGACATTTATAAGGGAGAGGCAGTCGGGCTTGTCGGCGAGAGTGGATGCGGCAAGTCAGTTTTGGCTCACGCCATAATTAGGCAGGTAGACCCAAACGGGTACTTTAAGAGCGGGCGAGTCCTGTTCGAGGGTAGGAACGTAATGTCCTTTGGAGATGAGGAGCTGAGGAGGTACAGGTGGAGGGATGCCGCTATTGTCGTTCAGGGCGCCTTAAACGCATTAAATCCTATTATGCGTGTTGGCGAGCATATGATAGATACCTATTTAGCCCACGAAAAGGCTTCAAAGGATGATATACATAAGAGGGCTTCTGATCTTCTTAAGCTCGTGCGCTTAGATCCTGATCGAGTCCTGAATTTGTTTCCTCATGAGATTAGTGGCGGCATGAAGCAAAGGATCATAGCGGCTATGGGGTTACTACTGGACACGAAACTATTAATCCTAGATGAACCTACGTCTTCTCTGGATGTGCTAACCCAGAAGTACTTCCTCGAGCTTCTAAGGAACATACATGAAAAAACAGGGCTTACGATGCTCTACATAACTCACGATTTAGCGACGGTCGCTGAGATAGCTGAAAGGGTAGCCATCATGTATTGTGGTAGCATTGTTGAGATTGGAAAAGTCGAGGATGTATTCTACGAACCCAAACACCCATACACAGCAGCGTTGCTTAATGCGGTACCCTCAATTGTGGACGACATAGGTGATGTTAAGCCACTGCCCGGCCCGATGCCGGACCCCATACGTCCACCGCCCGGCTGCAAATTCCACCCAAGATGCCCTATCGCCGAAGATATATGCAGTAGGGTTAGGCCGAAGCTTATAGACATCGGTGGGAAGCGTTTTGTGGCCTGCCACATGCGGGGGGATGCGATATGATCGATGCACCTCTGATCGAGTTTAGGAGCGTCACTAAGCAATTCGCGGTGGGCGGGAGCCTCTTCGGCAAGAAGAGATATATAAAGGCTGTTGACAACGTATCGTTTAGGATAGGTGAGGGAGAAACAGTAGCTCTAGTTGGTGAAAGCGGCTGTGGTAAAACTACGTTGGGCAGGCTTGCTCTAGCTCGCTTGAAGCCTACTTCGGGCCTAATCTTATACAAAGGTAAAGATCTACGCTACCTAAATAAGGCGGAATATCGGGAATATCGTCGCAATGCACAGGTGATCCATCAAGACCCTTATGATGCATTAAACCCTATGAGGACCGTATATCAATCTTTGAGCCCAGCACTCCTACGCTACAGGATTGTCCGTAACAAAGAGGAAGCGCGGAAAAAGGTTTCAGACCTCCTCAAGTTGGTGGGCCTTATACCTCCAGAGGATTTCATGCCTAGGTATCCAGCCCGGCTTAGCGGCGGCCAAATGCAGAGAGTCGCTATTGCCAGAGCTATATCCGTTAGGCCTAAGTTTATAGTCGCGGATGAGGCGGTGTCGATGCTCGACGCCTCGCTTAGGATCAGCGTGTTAGACATACTGCTTAACCTAAAGAGAAGGCTCAGCATGGCATGCTTATTCATAACTCATGATCTTGCAATTGCGAGATACTTTGCGCAGGATGGGAGGATGATGGTGATGTATCTAGGAAAAATAGTGGAGACTGGAAGTACAGAGGAAATCATACGTGAGCCGCTACACCCGTACACGAAGGCACTGATATCGGCTGTACCCGTACCTGATCCGAAGATCGCCCGTGAGAGGAGACTTCCGCATCTCAGAAGTTTAGAGATTCCACGCTTAACAGAACTGCCATCAGGCTGCAGGTTTCACACCAGATGTCCTATGGCCAAAGAGATATGCACCAAGTATGCTCCTGAGCTTAGAGAAGTGAAAAAGGGACACTTTGTGGCGTGCCATCTGTACTGAGGGTTGGTTATGGAACCGCATATAGGAAGGATAGCCTTTAACCTTGGGATACTTGTGCTAATGCTTTCTATTATACCTCTCTCATTTTTGAATAGGGATTCGCCGGAATTCGTAGCTGATGTTATAGCGCTGACCGTAAGCATCTCGTTTCTGATCCTGGTTGCGTGGGATGTCAGAAGGCAGGTAAAGCGTGTGAAGCCTTAGACTACGCGACTTCCTCGTTCATAGCTCATAACAGTGTAGCAATACTTGCAAGCCACATGGCGCCGTAGCTCATAATCATTCCCTAATCAGAGAGAGGTAAAGCCTCTTTTTCTGCACTACTCTTTCTCGCGTGTATCTATAATTTGAAACGACATATGACCGGTGCAACATCGTCAAGAAACTTCGAATCATAAACTAAGCAACTAATTAATTTCTAAACAATCTGGTGCACATCCAGCCCCTTCACCAGATGGGGTCGGTTAGCGAATAATGAAGTTCATCGTCAAGCTATGTAAGCGGGAGAGTTTCTTTAAAGAGCAGATTAAAGGGGCAATAATCCGCCGCGTTTCTTCAATCCGTGGATCCAATGTGGATATGAACATTCATAGCTGCCGTCAGACTTCAAGCTGACGACGTATAGCTTGCTGAGGTCCTCCGCCGCTTCGAACCATCCACTGCTTAACAT
>Ga0180300_10000870_pt1 | contig 13773 bp, 12 predicted proteins | sample GuaBasSediGuay15_FD_121798 | JGI IMG/M metagenome (GOLD analysis project Ga0180300, IMG submission 121798) | Subseafloor sediment microbial communities from Guaymas Basin, Gulf of California, Mexico - Guay15, Core 4569-2, 21-24 cm | ecosystem: Environmental > Aquatic > Marine > Hydrothermal... | reverse complement strand
GATAGCAGGTCTTGATGTTACCGCGAGAGAGCTAATGGAACAACCTGCTGATCAGATGAGGAAAAAAATTTTAGAGTTAGCGGTTTTTCTTCAGAATAATTTCGACGTTGATCTTATTCAACTTGGCGGTCTCACTACTTCTATAACTAAAGGTGGAAAATGGCTTATACAACAAAGAGAATTCCATGGATTTGTTAATCATGGCGATAGCTATACCGCTGCAGTTACCTGTAAAACTGTTCATAAGGTTTTGAATTTATTTAGAAAAGACACCTCTGAGTTGACGCTTGCCATGGTTGGAGCATATGGTATCATTGGTGAGGCTGTATCTAAACTACTCGTGCCAGAATTTAAACATTCTATACTTATTGGACGAAGAGAACATAAGTTACAAGAGTTAAAAGAGAAATTAAAAGAAAATGATAATATTGAGACAACAACAGAGATTAAAACTAAAGATGCCGATGTTATAGTCACTGCGACAAATCATCCAACTACTCTATTGTCTTCGCATCATTTGAAAAAAAATGCGATAGTTGTTGATGTATCTCAACCGCCGAATCTAGGTTTAGATGTTTGTAAGAGTAGACCTGATGTTTTTAGAATTGATGGTGGTTTTGTTGATCTCCCTAAGGAATATAATTTTCAGATACCCGGACTTCCTAGAGGAAAGATATTTGCTTGTGTGGCAGAAGTGTTTATGCAGGCTTTAGAAAATGAAAAAAAGCACCATGTTGGAACTATTGATTTAAATCACCTCTCTAAAACGGAAAAATGGGCTGAGAAACACGGATTTACTTTAAACGAACTGACAAATTTTGCAATTCCAATAAATTTAATTTCATTTAAAATATAAATTTGATTCTAAATCTATCGTTTTTATCTTATGTGATATTATTTTTCCTTTACTACAAACATTGCATGTTCCAATAAAAAGATTTCCCCATAGGGAAATCATCCCGCATTTTCTCCTTTACCATCTCTAAATACTGCGGAGTTGAAAGACATATCCGAATAAATTAGATGTTTTCTCTCGCTCGAGTAAGTTCCCTCTCCAGATACATAGAACACTAGAAAAGGCGTATCTTGAAAATGCTGCACTAATGCGTTTTGTTCATAGTAAATATTTTTTCCAAGAGTAATTAACCTAGTTATACATGAAGAAAATAAGGCAAATGACGGCTTCCAATTCTGATAAGGTTCTAGATTCTTTTTTACTGCTTGCAGTAATAACTCTCCGTTTATATACATAATCGAGGCTATATCTCCCTCTTGTGATCGAACAACAGTCATCATTGAATCCCCTAGTACAATCCCAGGCATTGCTGGATATAGTTGCCCCTCTCGTTTAAAGCCCAATGGAGAATACATCATTCTTTCAATAAATTTATTTTCATCCGAAAGGATTTCCTTATTCCAACCAAGTAACCTGAGAAATTCAGGCCATGCTGGTTTATTATTTATTTCTTTTATCAGCCATCCATTAAAATCAACCTTTGTAATCTTAAAATTATCTCCTCTCTCAAGCATACCATGTGTTGTATTTACACCGAGGGATAAATCGGTTTTCAAACCCAACCCTACCAAACTATTTATTAGAATCTGATGATCATAAAATTGATAATTCCTGAGGAATTTAAAATCATCAAGCAAAACTCCAGAAAGAATAGAGTACTCAGGTAATTTTTTAGTAAGATTTTTTAAAATTTCATCATCTCTTGGTAATCCCTTCCCTGTTGTCCTCTGCGCTAATTTCATAAAGGATATGCCCATATTAGCAGTCGTTTTTGATTCTATGATTTTTTTCTGGCCCATCCCGGGAAAGTTAAAAAGTTCTGGCCCAGAAATCAAATTGAGCAAAAATGCATTTCTATACTGACTTGTTTTTAAATGTGAATCAATCATTTCTGCACATTCATTCGAAGCTTCTATTGGAGCATTTTTTGATTTTTTTCCATATCCCATCGCAACATCCATATTTTTGTAAGAAACTGCTAAAGCACTAGCACCTCTTGTGTAACAACCAAAATTATTTGCAAATCCAAGAACAGTTCCTCCAACTAGAGGTGTTCCCTCTGGTAAAACATCCCAGACACCATTAAGTAACTCTTGGAAACCACCATACTTTTCATAGTGAATAGTAGAAAATAGAAGGAAAAACTTTGGATTCTCTCCATCCAGCTTTTCTAAAGTTGTTTCTGCAACCTCTCTACCTGCCTCTCTAGCATCCCACTTCCTTGATAATCCTACCCCTGCTTTTAATTCATCATTCATGCTTGTACCATTTCCTCCTTTCTATTCAAAATATCTATAATCTCTCTCCTTGCATTCTCCATCTCAACCTCTATCAAACCTTTGTTTGCTAGGGATGGTATAATTGCAACTAAGGCATTATCAGTATCAGGGATAACAAAGAATAGAACCGAGTAGTTCTTAAGCCTAAACTCCATGACATCTAAACCTACGCTACTATATTCCTCTATAACAGCGAATACATTTTGCATAGCAGATGATACAATATCCCATACATCCATAATCTTCTGGTTGAATTCACTAGTATCTGGCATGACACTAAACATGTTTCTCCTAGCTATCATACAAGCATAAATATCATCAAGTTTCAGTAGATCCTCTAAAACATTTAGTAAAGGATCATCATTATCTCCCATAATAAAGACACCATCCTTCTAACCCATCTCTCTAAATGTTAATATACTTTCATATAAAAAACTATTGATACTCATTTTTTCATAGTTTTTATATCCATGCTATATATTTGGGAGATTTAAACATGGGAAAAACAGCTGAAAGTAAACTGTTAATTAGAATTCTAATAGGCTTATTCATCATATCATCTCTTCTACTCATCACAATATATGTAATTCCATTGATAAATCTTTACGGAGATGATACCCCTCGAAATATTCCTCTTCTCCAACAACTTCGAGAGGAGGTGACGGAGGAATTAAAATCCTTTAAACTAAGGAAACTACTTAAACATAGAGATCTAGTTTTACAGAAAGAAAACTTTACTCAAATCTCTAGATATCAAAAATATGTTACACCTGATGATCCAGTGATATTATCTTATATTTCCAATAATCATATTGTTTCACCTAGAGAAGCTTATCATAGAGCTGTAAATTGGATATGGGTTTCTGATCAAACTCTAAATGGTAGACCAGAGTTATGGCTTCTACCATCTGTTTTCATACACGATACACCAACCTATCCTACTAATCCTGTACCAGGAAGCATTGTTAGCGACTGTGAATCACAAGCGTATACGCTGGTTTCAATATTAGAAGCAATAGGTATACCAAAGGAAAACGTTAGAGTAGTTGTAGGGAAGGTTAACTTCTCAGGTGTGATAGGAGGACATGCATGGGTACAGATTTATCAAAATGGAAGCTGGATGGAATTAGAAGCTACATCTGGTCCCTTCTGGGATGACGATGATAATAAACTAGTAAATAACCATGGTTTTCCATTTAATTTCTTTGCTACTCATCCATATCCAGTTGAAGAATACTGGGCTTTCTTCAATGATAGATACTATTATAATCCAAATAATGGTAAACAAAGCCCTGATCTACCATTATATTGGAAATAAGGAATTGTAGAGAAAAGCCTTCTGAGAATCTACTTTTTCTATGGAGTATAATATATTTATAGAATCAATCTTTAAAATACAACAGGTATTCAACCAATCTTGTAGTTAAAATCTCAGTGAGAATAAAACAAGTTTCATTATTTTAACTCAACTAGTTTTTCATCTAAAAGTATCTCTGCAGTCCACCGAGCAACATTACCACTAACACTTGTACATTTATCTACATGTCCACCCATTCTTTCGAATTCCTCATACTCATATTTATCGAGAAGATTAAATGTTCTACCAAACAATTTTCTATGTATATCTCTACAGATAAGAGATCCATATTCTTCTATAAACCTATCATATAGTTTCTTAGAATACCTGAAAACTTTTCTTCTTACATCTCCAGCGGAGAAAGCCTTATAGCTTCTACCAACTATAGAACTTATAGCTAGTAAACCCCCTACAAGTGCACCACATGTACCATATGTAGATAAACTAGTTCCACCAGCAAGTGCATCTGCAGCTTGAATAGTTTTCTCATCTCCAACATTTAATACTTCCATTAAAGCCGATAATACACACTGTGGGCAGCTACCGCGTTCAGCTTCATATCTATAAGCTAGTTCATAAACCCTATCGAGTATATCCTCCCTCTTTATCATCTTAGAATAGTTTTCATCTATCATACTAACTCTTCGCCAATAAAGTATATTAACAATTGTTTATAATTTCTTTGGTTTCCTCAATATTTTTTAATCTAAAAAACTTTATCCTCTATATTATGATTGAAACCATTAATATCTCTTCTAACAGAAGATCTCAGCTAATTGATATTACAAGCAAGGTGGAGAAGATAGTTAGAGAAACAGGTGTAGAAGATGGTTTTATAATACTCTATGTTCCTCATACAACCGCTGGTATACTAATTAATGAAGGAGCAGACCCAGATGTTCAAAGGGATATATTAGAAACACTGGAGAAACTCATCCCAAGAGATGCGGGATATAGACATGTAGAAGGAAACAGTGATGCACATATTAAATCAACACTCATAGGTTGCTCCACTATGGTATTAATTGAAAAATCTAGACTACTACTTGGTACATGGCAGCATATATTCTTCTATGAAGGAGATGGACCTAGAAATAGAAAGGTTTACGTGAAAATCATTTCAACTAAACAGATAGGGTGATTACATCTATGTGGTATTATATACATGGATATCTATCTAGCCCAGATGGCACTAAAGGTAGATTATTCAAAGAAAAACTACATACTACACCTATAAAATATAGAAATGGTAAACCAGAGGATTTAATTATAAGAAACTGCCTGGAGAGGATAGATGAAGCAATTAAAGATGATGATAATGTTATCCTTATAGGTTCCTCATTAGGAGGTTTCCTAGCGGCAGAAACCGCTTTGAATAATAAAAAAGTTGAAACATTATTCCTATTAAACCCTGCTATTATACCACCCTATATAGATATATCAGATATCCAAGGTATGCCTCAACGTATACTGAGAGATATGAAGGATGAAAAACTTTTTACAATAAAGATACAAGCTGATATCTATATAATACTTGGAACAGAAGATGAAGTTGTTCCAAATAGCTGGGGTATAGAATTTGCAAAAGCACAAGAAGCACAAGTTTTATTCCTACAAGACGATCATAGATTATCTAGAAATATAGAGAATCTACCAGATATTATACTAAAATTATATAAAAAATAATAGAGAAATGTTTCTTAGACGAACTCTACAAATACAGGTAGACCAGCAAGACCAAATATTATCTCAAATATCGATGCTGGAGGTGTACCCCACTGCAAGGCAAACATAATCCATGCGAATCCAAATATAAATCCAAAATAACTCGTTGGTTGGAAAAAACCTTGAGCTCCAAGTAACCCTACAGTCGATAGATAACCAAGTGCATAATATGGTGCAACTATACCACATACAGCATACTGGAAGAAGGCTGATAGATTATATCCAAATACATCAACTGGTGGACTATAATAGTTTTCACTAGCTAAACATAACCATGCAAAAGAAGTACTTTGAAAGAGATTAAACATGAAGATGAATGATAGAAAATTCATTACATTCCCCTGAGTAGAAGCTATTGGAAATGTAGATACATCTCTATTAGACATATCACGTATAAATCTACATAATTCATCTATAGGTATATCAGATGGTAGAATGTTTTCATCATAGAGGATATGTAACTGTTTTATCGTCTTCTCTTCTGCAGATAAACTTTTATCCTCCCATATCTCTTGAAGTGTTTCTTTAAGTTTTAATGCTTCACTTTTTGATATATTCGCTATAGGTTTATCAACTAGTTTATTTAACTTTGCATCAAACTTCTTGATATATACAGTAGCTAATTCTTCACCTGTATCCTCCATATTATATTCTTTATTCTCCATTAGAAACTCTGCATCTATTATAGAAGGTATACCAGCTAAGAAAAATAGGGTAACCACTCCAAATACCATATTCTTCATTTCTCTCTCCTCCAATCTCCCATATGATTATTCTCCGAAAAAGATAGCATATCTATTTATTTAAATATTCTCATTTTTTTAAAATATTGGACGATAGTGAGATGTAAACTAAAAGAGTAAACCAAAAGAATTAATCAGTGGATTCTATTTACCATTAAATATGGATGACATCTGGATAGAGAAGTATCGACCTAGAACGCTTGATGAGGTCATAGGTCAAAAACCTATAGTTGAAAGATTAAAAGCATATGTTAAAACCAAGAACGTTCCTCATCTTATATTCGCTGGACCAGCGGGTACAGGTAAAACAACCTCTGCCCTTGCTTTATCAAAAGAACTATTTGCTGATACTTGGAGACAAAATTTTATGGAGTTAAACGCTAGCGATGAGAGAGGTATAGATGTTATAAGAGGTAAAATCAAAAACTTTGCAAGGATATCACCATTAGGAGATGTTCCATTTAAAATTATATTCCTAGATGAAGCAGATTCTCTAACACCTGATGCACAAGCAGCTCTTAGGAGAACAATGGAGAAATACACCCACATATGTAGATTCATTTTATCTGTTAATTATTCGTCTAAAATCATAGAGCCTATACAATCTAGATGTGCTATATTTAGATTTAAACCTCTTACAAGCGAGGATATAAAAAATTATCTCAGAAGGATAGCTCAGAAAGAAGGTTTAGAGATAACTAAAGATGGATTAGAAACCCTTATCTTTGTTTCCAGAGGAGATATGAGGAAAGCAGTTAATGTACTACAGATGAGCGCTTCTCTAAGTAATCGTATAACCGCTGATCTACTATATGAAGTCAGCTCTATGGCTAAACCAGAGGATATAAAAAAACTATTAACAACAGCTTTATCAGGTGATTTTATAGCCGCTAGAAATCAACTATATGATATATTATTGAAACAAGGTTTAAGTGGAGAAGATCTAGTTAAACAGATTCATCAACAGATCTTTGATCTACCTATAACAGAGGAGAGTAAGATTAGACTTATAGAGAAAACAGGGGAGATAGAATTTAGATTAACAGAAGGTAGTAACGCTCAGATTCAACTAGAAACACTACTAGCATTCTTTGTCAAAGAAGGCTCTATCTCTTGATAACATGTTTATCAATAAATTCATCGACGATCTCTCTAAGTTGCTTCAATGTTTCCTCTCCCACATCATATCTAACTCTTATAATAGGTTTATTAGGTTTTATAACTCTATTCAAATCTATAGGTGTACCACTTACAACAAGATCGACATCTGCTCTATTAATAGTTTCCTCTAGATCCTGCATTTGTTTTCTTCCATATCCCATCGCTGGTAAAACCTTTAACAGATGTTTATATTTTTCAAAAGTTTCTTTTATAGAACCAACGGCAAATGGGCGGGGATCAACGATCTCTTTTGCATGATACTCATTTGCTGCAACAGTACCTGCACCATATGGCATACTTCCATGTGTAACAGTTGGTCCATCTTCTATAACAAGTACTCTTTTATCTCTAATTTTATCTCCATCCTCTGCGAAAACAGTTGATATACCTTCTATTATTCTAGCTGATGGATTAACCTTTTCAATATTCGAACGAACCTTTTCAATATCCTCTCTTCTAGCAGTGTTAACCTTATTTATAATTATGATATCTGCTGATAAAGTGTTTACACTACCAGGATAATAAGATAACTCATGTCCTGGTCTATGTGGATCTGCAAGTGTTATAAGCATATCATGTTTATAGAAAGAGAAATCATTGTTACCGCCATCCCATATAATTATATCTGCTTCTTCCTCTGCTTCTCTAAGGATTCTACCATAATCAACACCTGCATATATTATACCATCCATATTGATATATGGTTCATATTCTTCTCTCTCTTCAATAGTACAATTATATCTATCTAAATCCTCATAACTTGCAAATCTTTGAGATATCTGCGTTGTTAGATCAGGATCATATGGCATAGGGTGGCGAATTGATGCTACTTTGAAACCTTTCTCTCTTAAAATCTTAAATACAGCTCTAGATACCTGGGATTTACCACAACCTGTTCTAACAGCACATATAGCTATAACTGGTTTCCTAGATTTAATCATAGTACTTTTTGGACCTAATAATATAAAATTTGCACCAGCAGCATTTACTATAGCTGATTTCTCCATTACATAGTCATATGGGACATCACTATATGCAAATACTACATCATCAACATTATATTCTTTGATAAGTTTAGATAGATTCTCCTCTGGGTATATAGGGATACCATTTGGATATAGAGATCCTGCTAATTCAGATGGATATCTTCTACCAGATATATCTGGTATTTGAGTAGCAGTAAAAGCTACAACCTCATATTCTTCTTTATCTCTAAAATATACATTAAAATTATGGAAATCTCTGCCAGCTGCACCCATTATTATAACTCTTCTTCTATCCATAAACTGTAACCTCCGATGGAAGGGGGAAACAGATTTATATTTAAAGAGTTTTCCAAAAACTCTTCCTAGATCTCTTCATATTTTCTTGCTATCTCCTCAGCTACTTCTAAAGTAGTGTTGCTTCCACCTAGATCATAGGTTTTAATCTTACCTTCCTCTATAACTTTTGCAATCGCTTCTTCTAATTTCTTTGCTTTATCTTTCTCTCCAAGCCAATCGAGCATAAGTTTGACTGATAGAAGCATAGCAGTTGGATTCACCTTATATTTACCTGCATATTTAGGTGCACTACCATGTGTAGGTTCAAAGAGTGCATAGTTATCACCTATATTACCGCTAGCTGCAAAACCTAAACCTCCTACTAGTTGCGCTGATAGATCGGATATTATATCACCAAACATATTAGAAGATACTAGGATATCATAATCTTGAGGGTTTTTAACAAGCCACATACACATAGCATCAACATTTACCTCTCTAAATTCTACCTCTGGATACTCTTTTGCTATCTCTCTAGCCTCTTGGAGCATCATGCCACTTGTTTCTCTTATAACATTAGGCTTCTCTACTAATGTAACACTCTTTCGATTGTACTCTCTGGCATACTCAAAAGCCTGACATATGATATTTCTACATCCTTTCCTAGTAAAAATCCTTGTTGAAATAGCTAATTCATCTAATGGAGTAGATGAAAATCTCTCCATCTTTGGATGTATAGATAGAGCTTTAAAAATCTCTTCTGGCACAGGATGAAACTCTACTCCAACATATAATCCCTCTGTGTTCTCTCGGAATACCACTAGATCAATATCATCTCTATAATTCAATGGATTACCTTTAAAAGCTTTACAAGGTCTAAGATTTGTATGAAGATTTAAAAGTTGTCTAATTCTAACAATAGGACTAGAATATACAAATCCTTTATCTCTTAACTCTGGTGCAAGTTCTTTCTGTGCTTCTGTATTAGGTTTAGATGTAATAGCTCCAAATAGACAACAATCTGTCTCCTTCAGTAGATCTATTGTTCTCTGAGGTAGAGGATCTCCTTCTTTCTTCCAAAACTCCCAGCCGACATCCCCATGGATATACTCTGCATCTAAACCTATAGCGTCAAGTACAATCCTTGCGGCTTCCATAACATCATTTCCAACTCCATCGCCTGGAAGCCATGCTATATGATACTTTACCATGGATACCCAGTTATACAGAAGATATTTTTAAATGTTTAGAAGAGACATTTTTTTATCTTCTAAGTTCCCCTAGTGTAGTAACTCTCTCAGCGAAAGCATTATGTTTATGAATAGATTCCTCACTTTCGCTTCTAACAACTACAATTACATCATCTGGTAGTTCTTTATACCTCTCAATTATAGCACGGAGTATATCTCTAACTACATCTTCAACGAATTTAGGATTCTTATGGGCATTGTATACTAATTCACCTTCTTCCCCTCTCTTAAGTAAACTATAGGTTGGAGAGCTAAAAGATCGTTCTGCTATATCTATTAGATCATTTGCATCTACTATATTGTTATCACCAGGTACTTCAATCATAACAGTTGTTATATTCCTCTGATTATGGGTAGGTGGAACAACCTCCTTTTTATAACCACCTATTTTACGGATAATCTCCATGGCACATGGACAAGTTGTCATACCTATAACTTTTACTCCTATAAGTTTACGAATGTTACCTCTTTTATCTGCCTTTGCTTCCGCTACAAGTTTATATGGTTCTAAGATCTTCTTTCCAGAAGGTGCAATTCTCTCTAGGAAGTAATCTGCCTCTGCTTTAACCTCAGAATAATTAGCATACTCGTGTTTCTCCAATAATTTCTTTGCTATATATGCACAGAATGATTCTAAATCCTTTACAGGTTGTTTCTCCTCTATTTCAAGGAATTCTGAAACTAATTCTATATTTCTAGACATATGACTGCCTTTTTGTTTTGCAGGTAGATCAACAAATAAATCCATCTTTACAGTGAGAGGGATAACCTCTCTATTAGGTCTATGTATATTAACAAGTTTTTTAACACCTGTAACTCCAACTCTAGTCAATCTAAAATGCATGTTTGACGGACTAGCCTGTACATCTGGTAGGTCAATCGATTTAATAGTGGCATCACCCCTAATACCTATAGGTCAATTATCATCGAATATTAAATACTAGTTATTTAACTCATTTTTCATAATATTAATTAGATTCTTAACTCATTTTTCATAATATTAATTAGATTCATTGAAATAGCATCTTTAGATAGATGGGATTCTACAGTGAGTCAAAAATAAAATAAATAGTAAATTTTAAGATGATATAATTTATAATGGATTTGGGGAAAGGGGAAAACCCCATCCTGGGAGGTAAAACCATATGCGGAGGAAATGTATAGTAGTTTTTTGTGCAATACTAGTTTTAATTCCATATGGAGGAGCTATTAGAGGGGTATCAACTGATAACTCATATGGAGATTCTAATCAATCTAATAATAAGCAATCTATCTCTAATATAGAGAATATCTCAAAACTCGAAGAATTTTTGTTCACTAAAGATAACTTTAATCTACCAATGGAGAATTCCAGTGAGATAAACCATAGTGTACCTGGTGAGATACTCATAAGATTCAAATCAAATATAAAACTCAATGAAGAATCCATACTCAATCTCAATAAGAAATACGGTGTTCAATCGATTAAAAGAGTGTTTGAAAAAAGCAGAGATCCAGAATTGCTAAATATCTATAAATTTAAATATACAGAGGATGTAGATCCAGAGATTGTAGCAGATGACTATAATAATAACTCATATGTAATATATGCTCAACCGAATTATATAATGGAAATATATAATATACCTAATGATCCATATTACCATTCATATGGTAGCTGGGATCAACCTTATGATGATCTATGGGGTTTAAAAAGGATTCAATGTGAAAACGCATGGAATCTCACTATTGGATCTAATAATATTACAGTAGCAGTTATTGATACAGGTATTGATTATAAACATGAGGATATTATCGATAACCTTTGGATCAACAAGGATGAAATTCCCAATAATGGTATAGATGATGATAACGATGGATTTATAGATAATATATATGGCGCTGATTTCATCTATAATGATAGTAATCCAATGGATTATAATGGACATGGAACACTTTGTGCTGGTATAATTGGTGCAGTTGGTGATAATTCTATAGGAATAGTAGGTGTAAACTGGAATGTTTCTATAATGGCTGTTAAAGCATTATATAACAATGGTGATGGTTATAGTGATATACTCGCTCAAGCAATATGTTGGGCTGCAGATCAAGGTGTTGATGTTATCAACAATAACTGGGGTTCCTCATATAGACTTAGATTTAACCCTATCCTAGAAGATGCTGTTAGATACGCCTATAACTCTAGTTGTATACTAGTTTTTGCTGCTGGTAATAATAATGATGAAGTAAAGTTTTACTCTCCTCAGAATATGAATGAAACAATCACTGTTGCAGCTACTGATTATCATGATAGAAAAGCATATTTCTCCAACTGGGGAGATGGAATAGATGTTTGCGCTCCAGGTGTTGATATCCTCTCTCTTAGAGCAAATAATACAGGTGATCCTCCTAGAATTATAGGAGGAAAATACTATTATAGTAGCGGTACCAGTATGGCTTCTTCATTCGTAGCGGGCCTATGTGCCCTACTCCTCTCTAAAAACCATAGTTTAAATCCAGATGATGTTAAAAGAATCATAACCTCTAATTCAGATATTTTATCTTCCATATTTCCATATATTGGTGGTAGAATAAACCTTGGTAGAATAGTTATGTATGATATAATTAAAGCAGATATATCAACTCCATCTATGGATACTAATGTTAAAGGAATAATCAATATAACTGGTAATGCTTCTGGAGAAAACTTCAAGAGGTATATAGTTGAATACGGTAGAGGATATAATCCAATTCATTGGATTAAAATAGTTGATTCAAATAGTAGCGTAGAAAATAATGTTTTAACCTCATTAAATACAAGTGACTTAGAAGAAGGCTTATATACTATCAAACTAAAAGTTATATGTTTAAATAAAACAGTTGAAACCACCTCTAGATTCGTTGTTAATAACAGGTATAATATCCTCAATGTCAATAGTCAAGGTAATTACACTACTATTCAAGATGCAATATATAACGCTGGTGATTACGATGCTATCTATGTTGAGAATGGATTATATACTAATACTATATGGATCGATAGACCTATAACTTTGAAGGGCAATGATAGTGTTTCAACTATACTCAAAGGTAACAGTTCTTATATCATCTATATATCTGCTGATAATGTAAGTGTAAAAGATTTTACATTTATAGGTGAATATTATGGAATTGAAATCTCAAACTCTAAACATATAGATATATTGAATAGTATATTCTCCACATATTATAATGGAATTTCCATTATAGATTCAGAGTCCCTGAATATCTCTTGGAATAACTTCTTAGATAAATTCTACTATAGTATCTATATCTTTAATTCTACAGGTAATATTATTTCAAATAATAGGTTTACTCAGTCTGAATTTAGCATATATATTATAAAATCTATGAACAACACTCTATCTGACAATATAATGTTTAGCGGTATTATTCTATATCATTCCCCTAGAAATAGATTGATTGGAAATTCTATCTCCATAAATGGTATCTATCTATATGGAGAAAAACTATCCGACTGGAATACACATATCATCGAAGATAACACCCTCGATGGGAAACCTATATATTATCTAAAAAATGAATCTAATCTAACGTTGAACAATTCTAGTCTCGGAGAACTTTTATTAGCCAATTGTTCTAATATACTTATTCACAATATATCTATAGATAATTCCCTAATAGGTATTCTTATAGGTTTTTCTGATAATGTTACCATAAAAAGATCTCCTCTAAACTATAACTATGCTAGTATCCTATTTTATATCTCCTATAATAATACGGTTAGAGATTCTATCTTCACAGATGGAGGATATGGCTTATACATATTAAACTCCTCTAATAATCTAATATACAACTGTAGTTTCTATAAAAACCAAGTAGTAGGAGCTTATATATCACAAGGTTTCTCAAATAATATCACAGGCTGTTCATTCCAAAATACAAGATACGGTTTATTTATTTATTCCTCTTCTAAAAATATTGTAAGAGATAATATATAT
>Ga0180300_10000869_pt1 | contig 13774 bp, 12 predicted proteins | sample GuaBasSediGuay15_FD_121798 | JGI IMG/M metagenome (GOLD analysis project Ga0180300, IMG submission 121798) | Subseafloor sediment microbial communities from Guaymas Basin, Gulf of California, Mexico - Guay15, Core 4569-2, 21-24 cm | ecosystem: Environmental > Aquatic > Marine > Hydrothermal... | reverse complement strand
GCGATTTCGACTATCTTAGGGTTAATGTCCCAACCAACATACTCCTTCACTTGAATCCCCTCTTGCTTAAAGAAATCAAGGAGGGCACCAAACCCACATCCCATGTCAAGCACAGACTTACCATTAAGATCCCCCACTTCACACACCATTTTAAATCTCAGGAATTGCCTCCCCCTTGTACCTGAGGCAAGCCCCCTTACTGTATACCCGTGTTTTGCAAGCCTCTCATTGTAGAGCTTTATTATTCTTCTCTTATCCGGGGTGTATTTGTCGAGGTTCATAAGTCGGTTGTCTCAAGATGCCTTAGTTGGAGTTCAAATATATAATTTTTAACCCTCTCCACTCTCTTTTGGAATTTGGATTCCCCGTAAATCACATGGCCTGTACCATCTGCGACCCCTATCACTTTTGTGGGGTGGGTAATTGAGTCCACAATCACATCTCCCTTTTCCCCCATCATCCCTGCACCTATTACCGGAACACCCCCCATTTTGGACTTCCCAATACAGTAAGTGAGCTGTTTGTGGGTCTCGATAATCCGAGTTATCTCCCCAATCAATGCACTCCTTGTGTCCACTCGATAGAATGGCACCCCCTTACGCAGGGCACTCTTAATAGTGTCACTGTCAAAGGAGCCAATCCCGAGATCTAAGATGTAAGAGTTGCTTTTGAATACCCTGAGGGGAAAGGTGCTTTTGTGTCTTGTACAGCCAACAATAATATCTATGTCCTCCAAGATGTCTTTGAGTTGGGTTTCACCCTTTACTATTGTAATCCTCTCTGGACCATCAACAAGGGTGTTCATTGAGCGGACAATGTCCTCACTCCCATCCCCAATAAAATAATAAACATCATAGCCTTTCTCTGCAAGAAGCAGCGTTAATCCTTTTGCAATATTATTCCCTCCGATTACAAGCACCCTTGACCTCCCAGGCGAGAGTTGTGTCACGAATGCGTCTCCCGCAGAGATGAGCACTCTGTCCCCATTGAAGAACTTAAGTGCTGACCTCTGAACCAAGCTCTTAACCTCTTTGTACACATCTATTCTGGTTTCCTTATTTGTTGCGTCCACCAATATAAAATCCACTTTCCCGTCAATTTTTGGGAGGATATAGGATATTTGGCTCTTGCTGAACACCTCAGCACTCCCTATTACAAATTGGTCACTCTCTATTGTGAACGGGAGGATAATCGTGGGGTCATGGGGCTCGCTGGTAAGGGTGATTGTGAACACCTTGGTTTTTCCAAGCTTTGAGGATATGTTCTGCATATCAGAAATGATTCTATCGAGGTCCTCTTGGATGGAGAAGGCAATCTTATCCTGACTAAGTATCTGTTTGCTCGCCTCTAATCTAAACACCCTAGTCCTTTTGTGGATTTGATTGAGTTTCCTCGAAACTTGGTCTAGCAATTGCTCAGTTACATTCACCTTCTCTATCTTTGAAACCTCAAGTATTATGTCCCTGGGATTGAGGTTCCATTTCTTCGCGGCAAGAAACACCTTTTTCATAAAACTTGAATGAAACTCTGCATAACCAGCAATTGCATGGAGTGGCTTTAACCTCTCAATATTGACCAAGTATGGGGCAATGAACTTATAGCCCAAATCAAGTGTTGCATTGATGTCTATCCCTAAGTCATACCCCATCTTCTTTAACACAAGAAGGAATATCTCAGTGGGAGTGTTTCCTGCACTTCTACCTATCCCCAAAAGCGATGTGTCGATTATCTCCACACCGTTTTCTAAAGCAGTTAAGCTATTTGCCAGAGCCAATTGGAGGTTGTTGTGACCATGAAAACCCAGTTTTGTGTGCAATTCCTTTCTCATTAGTGTGATGTACTCCTTGACTATATTAGGGGTCATCCCACCAGCCGAGTCCACTAAAACAATTATATCTGCACCGTAGCTCTCCACCTTCTTTGCCTTTTCAACGAGTTTCTTTGGTGGTAACACATAGGATTTCATTAGGTTTGAAGATACAATCATCCCTAAACTCTTTGCCAGTTTGATTGCCTTCTCTGCCTTTTCCACTTCAGTGACATTTGTGCCCACCCTGATGAAACCCATGTTGTGTTTGGCAGCAAGTTTAATATCCTCTAGCCTGCCTATTCCTGGTATAAAGAACATGCCATACTTGGCTTTTTTCAACACAGAATTAGCAGCTTTCATGTAGGTCTCATCGTCCTCTGCAGCTGCACCGTACCCACAATTTGAAGCATTTAGCCCCAAGCCATGCCCCACCTCTATCAATCTAAACCCTGCCTTTTCAAGTGCCTCGCAGATGAGTGAGGTCTCTTTAGCAGTGAACCTAAAATGAATCGGGTAGCTTCCGTCCCTTAAAGTGGTTTCAAGGATTTGTATGTTTTTTTTGTTCAACATTTTACTTTTACCCCAAGATGGATTTTATTGCCATTACTACATACCTCACATCATCATCACTCATATCAGGGAAGAGTGGCAATGAGACCTCCCTATCATAGAGGTACTCTGCTGTAGGAAAATCCCCTCTTTTGTAGCCATAAACCCTCTGGTAGTATGGGAAGAGATGGAGGGGTATGAAATGCACACTCGCTCCAATGTTGTACTCCCGAAGCTTGTCTATGAATTCGCTTCTCCCAACTCCTATCGCTTCTGTGTTTAAGAGGATTGGGTAAAGGTGCCAGGTGTGGCTTGTGTATGGCTTTGGGTTTGGTGTAATTATACCGGGCAAATCTCTCAGCAATTCTGTGTAAAGCTTGGCTAATTGTCGCCTTCGCTCAATAAACCTCTCAATTTTCTTAATCTGTTCAACACCCATTGCACCGTGGATATTGTCCATGTTGTATTTGTAACCAAGCTCAATGACTTCATAGTACCACTTGCCTTTGTCAGTGTAGCGGTTGAATGCATCCTTGTCAACACCAAAGTATGCCAACTTTCTCATCTTCTCGCCAAGAGCAGGGTTGTTGGTAACCACCATGCCCCCCTCACCTGTTGTTATTGTCTTTGTTGCATAGAAGCTAAACACAGTTGCATCACCAAAATTGCCTATCTTCTTTGATTTGTATTCTGTGCCTATGGCATGGGCGGCGTCTTCCACAACAAATATGTTATGGCGTTTTGCTATTGACATTATTCTGTCCATATCGCATGAGTGCCCAGCGAAGTGCACTGGCATAATTGCCTTTGTGCGGGGTGTTATTTTTGCCTCTATTTCATCTGGGTCTATGTTGAAGGTGTCCTTTTCAACATCCACCAAAACAGGTTTTGCACCCAACCATGCCACCACATGGGCACTTGCGGCAAAGGTGTAGGTTGGCACAATCACCTCATCCCCTGGGCCAATGCCCAGAGCAGCGAGTGCGATGTGTAAACCACCTGTGCAGGAGGTTAAGCCAATTGCCTCTCTGCAACCAATATATGCCTTAACCAAACTCTCAAACTCGTGCACCTTTGGTCCAGTGGTCAACCAACCCGAGCTCAAGACCCGAGTAACTGCTTCTATCTCTTCCTCACCTATTGAGGGTTTGCAAAGCCCGAGGAACTCTTTGCGCTTTTGTAACATTTTCAGTACCTCTCAGGATGAGCGGCTATTTCTCTAGCCACCATTGTCATCCCCTCTTTTACATCTATCTTTGCCTTAAACCCAAGCAATTTCTCCGCCTTGCTTGTGTCTGCTTGTCTTCTGGTAACCAACACATCCCTGGGTCTGAATATTGGCTTGATGTCCTTTCCAAGACCCTTGATTATTATATCAGCGAGTTGGGCAATGCTTGTAGCTACTCCAGTGCCAACATTGAATACCTCATTCACTGCCTTTGTTTTCATCGCAAGTATATTGGCTCTAACAACATCAGACACATGGGTGAAGTCCATGCTCTGGTCACCCTTGCCATCTATAGTTGGTGGTTGGTTTGCAATCACACGCTTTATGAAATGGATAACCACAGTGGTGTAGTATGCGTGTGCCGCTTGTCTCTCCCCATAAACATTGAAATACCTCAGAGCAACCCAGTTGAGCCCCTTGGTTTGGAGGTGCTGCAGTAGATGCTCACAGTAGAGCTTTGCCGCACCGTATGGCTCTGCTGGATAGAGTTTGTCCTCCTCGCTCATTGGCAGTTTTCTAGGGTTACCATAAACGCTAGATGATGAGGAGAATATAACCCGCTTAACCTTGTGCTTGAGGGCTGAGTGGAAAACATTGTATGAGCCCTTGATGTTTATGTCTATGCATTCATCAGGAGATCTTAAACTTTGGTGGATATGGATTGCTGCTGTGTGAAACACATAGTCCACGCCTTCCATTGCCTCATCAACAATGTCCCTACAGCGGATGTCTCCCTCAATGAACTTTACCTTGCCTTTATCAATCAGGTACTGTATGCTTGACAACTTTCCCTTCATTAGATTATCCAGCACAACCACATCAAACCCCTCTTGGTTTACGAGTGCTTCAACCAGGTGGCTACCGATGAAGCCAGCCCCTCCTGTTACCAGCGCTTTCATGACGCTTCACCTCCTGTTGCCAAAAGTTTCAAACCTTGGGATAAAGGCACAAACCTAAACCCCAAAAAATCCTCAGTGGCTTTAGCATCTAAGCCCAGAAGTTTTGGTAAGCTCATATTGCAGGGTTTGCTCAATATTAAGCTTTCGTTGAGTTGGAATACCTTTGCTATCTTGTGTGCGAAGTCTGTGAAACTCAAATAATCAGGACCACCTATATGGAATAGCCCCTTGGCATCCCTGCTTATAACAGCCCCTAAAACCCTCACAACATCCCCCACATACACTGGCGTCCTGTAACAATCATTGAATGTAACCACTTGCTCACCTCCCCTTAGCTTTGTTAGCACTTTGGTAAAAAAGTTCTTGTGTTGAAATGGCTCGTGCCAACCATACATCAGGGAAGACCTTAGGATCACAGAGTTAGGGATGCTTGCTACGAGTTTCTCTCCTTCATACTTTGAGATTCCATAAGGTGTGCTAGGCTTGGGTTTGTCCTCTGGCTTGTACAACCCCTTCTCGCCGTTGAACACATAATCGCTGGAGAGGAAGATTAATCTGCTGCCCACGCTCTGGCATGCATTCACTACATTCCTAACACCATTGATGTTTACCTTTGCTATTTCTTCCATATTCCCGAATGTGGTGCTAACTGCAGCGAGCAGAACCACCACATTTGGCTTTAGATTTGAGATACAATCTTTGGTTGCCTTTGGATTGACTATGTCCAGTTGTAGCCATTCACATCCAGCTTCCTCTGGTTTTGTTTTGTAATAAGTGGCAGCTACGTCATACCCTTGCTTCAATGCTCTTACCAGTTTTAACCCTAAGAATCCCTCGCCTCCTATCACCAGAATCCTATCCATCTTTTATTAAACACATCGGCGGCATTCTTCTCTTATGCTCGCTGGACTTATAGAGCTGGGTGACCCTCTCAAGCACCTTAGGGTCAACACTGCTGGTGTCACCAGACTCAATGGCTTCAATTGCCGCGTCCAGCTCATCATAAGTTATTCCCAGCTCTCCCTCATCTGTTTGACCATGCCACAGCCCCGCAGATGGTGACTTCTCTATTATTACATCTGGTATGCCAAGATGGCGGGCAAGTTGCCTCACCTCTCTCTTCAGCAGGTCTGCGATTGGGAGAATGTCTACTCCACCATCTCCGTATTTTGTGAAATACCCAGAGTATGCCTCACTCTTGTTATCAGTACCAACCACAAGATAGTTGAGTTTGTTGGCATAATAGTACAAAGCTACCATCCTCAATCTCGGCTTGATGTTAGCCACAGCAATTCCTATATCTGCTTCACTAAACTCTCGCCCTTCGAGTGCCTTGAACATAGCTTTAAACACTGGTGCAAGCTCTATAACCTTGTGTTGTATGTCAAATTTCTCAGCCACAAGCTTGGCATGCTTGAGGTCGTCTCCGTGGCTAAAGCAGGGCATTAGTAAGCCGAGTGTGTTGTTGGGGAATGCCTTTTTGCATAACACACCAACAACTGAGGAGTCCACCCCTCCACTCAAGCCAACCACTACTCCTTTGCACCCTGCTTGGTTTACTTGCTCTTTTACCCAATTAATGATTTTGTTCTCAATGGCTTTCATTTCCATCTTTCTCTACCTCCAACCAGTGGGCATCACCTGCCTCATGGTACTCAATCCCATGCTTCTCAAATGGTAGGTGTTTCCATACACCCATATTATCAAGGATAAACTTGCATTTCCTTAGGTTATCGAGGATTTCCATGTATGGGATGGACTTATATTGCATATGGGGCGCCACTATGAGGATTGCATCAAACTCATTCATGCCAGTTGGGAACTCAAATGCCTCAGCTCCAGTATGCTCTTTTATTTCGTCTGGTGTGAACAATGGGTCATTAACTCTCACCTTTATCCCCAACTTCTTGAACTCCTTAACCAAAGCGATTGTTGGGGAAAGCACTGCTACCTTAATGTCCCCAGTATAAGCAAGCCCCAATATGCCTATATTCTTAAACCCTCGTTTAGCAACTGATTTTGCCACCCTTTGTGGCTGTGAGAAGTCAGTCTCCAGAGAGGCCTTTAGTATAGTGAGCACCTCAGGGTGTTTGGCTCCCTCTAATACATACTGAGGGGCGAGTGGTATGCAGTAACCACCAGTCCCAAAACTGGGGTGGTATGTGTTAATGTTCCATTTTGTTCCTGCCAGCTTAAGTATCTCTGTCATGTTGAGGTGGGGATAAGCCAAAGAGAATTGGTTAGCAAGAGTGATGTCCACCTGTCTAAAGGCATTCTCTATGCTCTTAACAATACAGGCATGGTTGTGGTCTGTTGCCTTGAGCACAGTGTCGGATACAATCCCAAGCACCTCAGCAATAAGGTCTGTTGTGTAGGGGTCTGTACCGCCAACAACCCTTGGCAGTGTCTTGAGTGTCTTGTCTGGGGACACAAACCAATCACGCCTCGGTGCAACCCCCAGCAGTATGTCTTTGCCAACCCTAAGCCCGTGCTTCTTTGCCATAGGCAATATCAGAGTGTCAACCCGATTTGGGGTTAGCGTACTTTCAATAATAATCAATGGTGGCTCTGCTGGCTTGAACTTCTTGTAGGATGTGAACAACTTCGTCATTACATCCACCAGTATGTCATCATAGGGTTTACCCTCCCTCTCTGTTGGTATTGCAACCAAATGAACAGCCACATCCTCACATATCAGCTCTTTCCAGTCAGTTGTGGCATACATCAGCTTTGACTTAACAAGTGGGAGTGTGTCAAACCCGAGCCAAAAGTCCATATTCGGCAAGTGGCTTTTGCCTACAGTGTTTATCCTGTCCACCCTCTCCTTAATAATGTCTGTCCCGATGCAACTCACACCCTCTTTGGCAAAGTAAGCCATCGAGGAAAAACCAATATAACCCAGGCCCCAAATTCCTATCTTCTTTTCTCCACTTAGAAGTTTTTTTCTCAGTTCTGTGTGCATACCCATCACCCTGTGTTTTTCAAGACTGTTTGATAGGAGATATTTAAATTTTTCTATATTTGCGCGCTTTTTTATCATTTACATAATAAAACAAAACCAAAAATTTAATAAATCTGCGCGCTTTTTTACATTTAAAATGCTAAGAACTAACTCGGTGGTAAGGAAGAAGCAGTTGGTTTATTGTATATGCCCCCACTGTAAGACCCCAAGGGTAAAGGGCAGGGACAAAAAATGGACAATAATTAGGAGGGGGTATGAAAGGAACGGGATTGCGCGCTTTTTTTGTAGAAAATGCGGGAAATGGTTCAATGAGAGTACCGGGCTTGCAATGGAGTGGTTAAGCCGTTAGTTGGTGTTGAGTAGCTTCTCAATCAAAGCCACAACCCTCTCTGAGGCTTGGCCATCATTCTTGTAGTGCATTTTAGAAACATATTCTTTTATCTTATTCATTTGTTTGATTTTTGCGTCCTTATTTCTAAATCTATTTAGTGCCTTCTGGAAATCATTTGCAGAATTGATTTTTATAGCAGCCCCACTCTTGATATACTGCATTGAGTCACTATGTTTTCCAGAAAGCTCTAACTCAAAGACAATCTTTCCCATTAACATTGCCTCAAACCCTACAGTGGAGCCAAGCGTAATTACATATTCAGAAACACTTATGAGTTCGTAGATATTGGCATGCTTGGGCAACAGAATTAGGTTGTTTGTTTCTTTTAAACTCAATAATTTTATGATTGGAGCAAGGTTCTCATTTGGATGGGGTTTTATTAGAATTTCAAGGTCTGGGTTCTGGCGAGCGATTTCAAATACACATTTGTGAGTGTGAATATTGTTTCCTGGAGAGGCGTACAAAACTTTAGGTACCTTGGCACTTAACCCGTATTTTTTGATTATTTCATTTCTATCGAATCTTTTCTTAAATAGGATGTCAAACTTTGGGTTACCTGTTGTTTTAATAATCTCTTCAGGATAGTTACAGTAATCAACCAGTATCTTTTTAGCATAATCCCCCCAAACACACTTGATGTCTGGGAGGGGTCTCCAAATTTTGCTGGATTTATCCAAAACCTTAGGGTTTTTGATGTGGGTATGAATGCATCCAGGGTATATTAGTTCGTGTGACAAGGCAAGGGTTTTTCTTGCCTGAGCAGTTCTGGTGTTTAGCATGAACCCCTTGCCATACATGTTCTCTTCATGGTCTAGTACAAGAACCTTGTAACCCTCTTTTTCTATTATTTTTTTGGTTATTTTGGCAGTATCAGCAGCTATGTAACTCAGTGCATTGAACACAAGTTCAAGCCTTGGCAGTATCAGCTCATAGAAATTGTACCCTCTGAACACAAACAACTGCTTTATTTCTTCCTTATACTTTATTCTGTTCCATCTCTTTCTGAGTTGTTTGAAAACCCTCTCGCATTCAATGAAATGTCTTAGGGTGTAATAATCCCCAATGTAAGCCACATTCTCCAGCATGAATTCCTTAACAAATCTCTGAAGATTTGTGGTTTGTGTGAGCTTTTCATATCTCAGCACCTTCCAGCTTAGCTTTCTGTTGTCAAATCCATTAATCAAAGGGCCAAAGATCAGGTTTTCTCTCTCATTATGAGCTGAGAAACGGGTGTTGGAGAGCAATAGCACATCCCCAGCAACTCTGTTGTCCTTACCAGTCATCTTTCTAAGCAACCCAATCAAATAACGAAGAAACAAACGCACAACTAGCTCTGTTCTTATCATCTTGTGGTTGTTGTATAATGGGTTGAAGCGTCTTTTTATGTAGCTCTCCTTAATTACTCTAAGTTTTACCCCCTTTCTGTTACAGACCATCCTCGCACATTCTTTGAATGTGTGGGGAAACGTGTCTACTATCTCGAGCTCAACGCCTTCATCCACAAATTCGTCTAGTATAATTATATATGGTAATATAATGTCCAATCCTGGTGAAGAGAAGTAATATGAGGAGTAGTCTATGAAATAATTAATTAAGTAAGCATAATTTACGCCATCTATGTACAAGTACTCAGCCAAAGCGTCATAAATCTCTGAATATTTGGAAAGCCATTCAAGACTATATTTTCTTATGAGGTTATAAAGTTGGTAGCTCTTATTATTGATTTCTATACTCCCAGAATATCTCACGCTAAAATCGCAGCTTATCCTCATCTTTCACCCCACTCTCTCTGAATTATGGCTTTCAGTTTTTCCTCGGGTTTTTGATTTCCTTTTGGTACCAATAAGTATTATTGATGGCGAGAAATACCAGTTATTAAATGTTATGCCCACCTTAGATATCACGAGTAGGACCGGGTCTAGAAGAAGTCTTTGCAGAAGGAATAGTCCAAATCTAATGTTCTCGATTAATCGAGTTTTGTATGAGAACAACCCAATATTGAAAGGTCCCCCAAAAAACTGAGCAGTATGCACCCTGATTGATGAAGGGACGTGTTGTTTCAAGGCTTTTGGGCTCATAATACTGAGGTTGTGCTTATCAAGATTGGTTGCGAAGATTTTGTTTCCTGCTCTAAAGTTTGGCACTACCAATATCAACACACACCCCCTCCTTAAGCAGATTCACATGTAATTGTATCACTCTCTTGACATCATCAAAGTGCTCTATAAAACCTCTTGAGAAGACCACATCATACTCTGCTTTATGCCTAACTTGGAACTCCTGGTCAAAGAAATCTGCGTGGGTTATATTCTTAGGGTTATAGCCCAATTTGACAAAATTCTGCTTTGTTATAGCCACCCCCTCTTGGGTATACTCCACCCCATATGGCTCTAATCCCAGTGCCTTTGAAAGGTTTATTAAAACAGTACCTGGAGTGCAGCCAATCTCAATAATCTTACTCTTGGGCTTGAGATAGGGTTTTACTAAGCGCAACAGATCATTGAAATAGAAGCTTTTCGAAGCAGCACCAACAAACTTGGACAGCATCCTACCCTTAAAAGAGGCGTACTTGTTTTCCCAATCCTTCTTGGTTGTAAGCCTTTTCATCTTGATTTGAAAACATCTGCAATTTAAATAATCTTTCCATAGCCCAATAGAGAAATTCTGGCACAAATAACTTTTTAAGCACCCCAAGGGATAAGTTTTTATATATTGCTTAAATACCTGTGTTTGGTGAGGGGTATCATGATAAATCAAAAATGTAAGGTGGTTATTCTTGCCGGAGGGTTTGGTACAAGATTGAGGGAAGAGACAGAATTCCGACCAAAGCCCATGATTAAGATTGGGGGCAAACCAATAATCTGGCACATAATGAAGATATACTCATATTACGGCTACAATGATTTCATCATTGCTGCTGGCTATAAAATTGAGATGATAAAGGAGTATTTTTTGAACTTTGTACACATGAACAATGACTTCACAGTTGACCTAAGCTCTAACAAGGTTGAGCTTCTAACAAAGAATATTGAGCCATTTAGGGTGACGATTGTTGACACTGGGCTGCACACCATGACTGGTGGTAGAATAAAGCGTCTAAAGCCCTTAATAGGCAACAACCGCTTTATGGTAACCTACGGTGACGGAGTTGGGGATATAAACATTCAGAAATTGATGGAGTTTCATATAAAGAACAAGAGGTACGCCACAGTCACTGGCACAAGGCCCTCATCAAGATGGGGCGAGCTTGACATTAAAGAGAACCTTGTCATTAATTTTGAGGAGAAGCCCCAGGTGAGGAATAGTTACATCAATGGCGGGTTCTTTTTTTTTGAGCCAGAGGTGTTTGATTATATTGAGGGTGACTCCACGCAACTTGAAAAAGAGCCACTCCAGAACCTGAGCAGGGACCGCCAGCTAGCGATATACCGGCACGATGGTTTCTGGAAGGCAATGGATACCTATAAAGACATGGAGATGCTAAACAAAATGTGGGAATCCGGCCAAGCCAAATGGAAAATATGGTAGACAAAAAATTCTGGAAGGGCAAGAGGGTTTTGGTTACTGGTCACACAGGGTTCAAAGGTTGCTGGCTCACGCTCTGGCTGCACAAGCTTGGCGCGATAGTTACAGGGTTTTCTTTGGAGGAGTATCCCAATGACAGAATGTTTAGAGAGTGTGGGCTGAGCAGAATGATAAATGATGAGAGAGGGGATATTCGGAATATGGGAAGGCTTAGTGAGGTGTTTCAAAAATACAAGCCAGAGATAGTGTTTCATCTGGCTGCTCAGCCCCTAGTGAGACTCTCTTATGAGAAGCCAGTGGAAACCCTCAGCACAAATATACAGGGCACAGTGAATGTGTTGCAATGTATAAAGGATTCAAACTACACCAAAGCTGCTGTCATTATCACCTCAGACAAGTGCTACAGGAACAATGAATGGGTGTGGGGGTATCGTGAGATAGATGCATTAGGCGGTTTTGACCCTTACAGTTGTAGCAAGGCCTGTGTTGAGCTTGTAGTTGAGTGCTACAGGAATTCCTTTTTCAAACAAGCAGCCAAGAATGTTGCCACAGCTCGGGCTGGGAATGTGATTGGGGGTGGTGACTGGGCAAAAGACCGCATAATCCCTGATTGTGTGAAGGCCATCACCGCAGGGCGTCCAATTGAGATAAGAAACCCCCATGCAACAAGACCCTGGCAGCATGTCTTAGAGCCAACCTCTGGTTACCTCATGCTTGGGCAGAAATTGTTTGAGAGCAATGGCTACGATTCTGCTTGGAATTTTGGTCCTTATCCTCAGTCAATCATTACAGTGAGAGAGATGGTTGAGATATTTCTCAGAAAATGGGGAAAGGGTGAGTGGAGGGATGTTTCAAACACCATCCAACAACCACATGAGGCAAAATTACTTGCACTAGACATTTCTAAAGCGAGATTTGTGTTAAAATGGACACCCAAATTGAGTGTGGAGGAGAGCATAGAATGGACGGTTGAGTGGTATAAGAAACACTCTAAAGAGAGTAGTTACAAACTGTGTATCGAGCAGATTGAGAGATATGAAAAAAGCTAAAACCATACTAATTACTGGCGGGGCGGGCTTCATTGGCTCCAATTTAGTTCGTGGGCTTCTCAGTGAGGGTTACAGTGTAAATGTTGTGGATATTTGCGACATTGAGGGTTCAAAGATTGAGGATTTAAAGCAGAGCATCAGGTTCTTCAAACTAGACTTGCTTCAAGCCAGAGAGTTAGAGCAATTGATGCGCACTTTAAACCCTGATGCCATAATTCATCTCGCAGCCAGCATCAACTTGACCAGAGAGGCTGGCTTGGTTGAGGGGATGATGCAGAGTAACTTCCAAACCACGCTCAATCTCTATCTTGCTGCAATGAGACTAAAGGGCTTGAGGTGTGTTATCTCCTTGGGCTCAGCAGAGGAATATGGTCAAAACCATGTGCCCTTTGCTGAGTATCAAAGGGAGATGCCTGTGTCTCCTTACTCTTTGTCAAAGGTTTGCATAACTTACCTCTCTTCATATTTTCACAGGATTCATAATCTACCAACAATAATTCTGAGACCATTCAGTGTGTATGGGGAGTATCAAACCAACAAGCAATTTGTGCCATTTGTGATAAGTAAGTGCCTCAGAAACGAGCCTGTTGAGCTAACTGCAGGGGAACAAACCAGAGACTTTGTTTATGTTGGTGATCTGGTTGAGGCAATGCTTATGGCAATCGAAAACCCAGAGGATGCATTGGGTGAGGTGATAAACATCTGCACTGGTAGGGAGATTAGCATCAGGGAGGCAGCGCTTGTGATTAAAAGGGTGACTGGCTCTACATCTGAGCTGAGGTTTGGTGCCTTACCCTATCGTAGTGGTGAGAGCATGCATTTCTTTGGTGCAAACAAAAAGGCCAGGTTGCTTATTGGTTGGTCGCCCAGGCACACATTCGAGCAAGGTATTAAGAAGACAGTGGAATGGTACAAGAGAGCGGGGTTTAGCTAAGGTTTTAGTGCGAGATACTGCTGAGCGATTTTATCCCAATCAAACAAAATTTTTGCCTTTTTGATTAGCTTTCTGGAGTCCTTTTCCTTGTTAACCCTTCTACAGAAATTGTGTATGCTATTCGCTGCCATCTCAGCGTCTTTATTGAAATCAACTATTAGCCCGCATCCAAGCTTCTTCAGTATGTGTTGGTATACTGGTAGTGGTGAGAGTATCGGCACCAACCCGTTTGATACTGCCTCACTGAGCACCAATGGAAACCCCTCGTAGTTGCTTGCAGAAATGAAAAAATCAAAGTGCTTGTAGATACTTAGCAAAACCACATGGGATATCCCTCTTAGTATTGTCACCCCTTGTATCCCTTTTGTTTCTATAAGGCTTTCTATGGCTTTTGTTGACTCGTTCATGTGGGGTATGAGGTATAGAT